>JGI12048J13642_10147415_pt1 | contig 15305 bp, 13 predicted proteins | sample ElkSlonscriptome_16_FD_13642 | JGI IMG/M metagenome (IMG submission 13642)
ATTATCTGCGGTCCATCCAGCGCTAGCCGGCTTATTTGAGTACCCGCAGATTGGGGACGGTGTCGCTGCTGGCTTCCTGCAGCTGCGTGCTGCAGCGGACGCGGTTGCGGCCGTCGCGCTTGGCCTTGTAGAGCGCCTCGTCGGCCCGCTTCAGCAGCTGCGGCACTGTTTCACCCAGCTGGTACGTGGCCACGCCGGCCGACACGGTGATGTTGTAGCGGTCGCGGAACTCGTGGTCGGCAATCAGGCCGCGAATGCGTTCGGCACAACGCTCGGCACCCGCGGTGCCGGTTCCCGGCAGGATCGCGAGAAACTCCTCGCCGCCGTAGCGACCGAACGAGCGCTTCTGCTCGGTGTTGTTGACACTGTCCATGCCCCGCAGTTCGTGCTTCACGTGCGTCGCGAAGTCAGCAAGGATCTGGTCGCCGACCAGGTGCCCGAACCGGTCGTTGACCGTTTTGAAATGATCCAGATCGAACAGCAACACCGCAAAGCTGTGGCCGGAGCGGTCGGACCGCGCTTTTTCGCGCGCCAGCACCTCCATGATGTGGCGGCGATTGTAGGACTTGGTGAGGTGGTCCTCTTCCGCAATCCGCGTCACCCGCGTGACCACGTCCTGCAACTCTTCGTTGCGATCCTGCAGCGCGCAGCGCAGCTCGCGCAGCTTGCGGGCAAACAGATACAGCCAGCCGACAATCGCCACCAGCACGAGGTAGCGTACGCCGTCGGCGAGCGGATCGATGACGGTTGGGTTCGACACCATCTTCAGCGTAATGACGAGCAGGTAGCTGACGACCACGGCGATACTCAGTGCCAGCAGCCGGCGGGTGCTGAGGTGGAATACAGCGAACATCAGGGCCGTCATGTACATGCCCAGCACCAGATCGGCGGCGCCGCTACTGAAATAGAAATAGGCCGTCGTCCAGGCGATACCCAGACTGGCCTGGTAGAGCGCTAGCAGGTCGCGCAGACCGGGCGTGTTGCGTTCTGCGGTCTCCAGAGTCATAAAAAAGAAGTTGGTGCTGACGATGCCGCCCAGCAGAAACAGGGCGCCGGTGGTGCCGATCGTCGAGTGACCGAGCCAGCCGCTCAGCGTCGCCAGCGTCACCCACAGCCCGTAAAACCACACCAGGCCCGGAGGTCGGGCAAAGGCTCCTGCCGGCGGCTCGCTGGCAGCCGGTCGCTGGGTCGGATTGTCGGCATTGCCTGCGTAGGCATCGAGTCGACAGGCCGCGCTTTTATGATTGTTATCGTCGGCGGTCATGGCGTCACTATAAATTGGAGTGCGCAGCTCATCGTGTGAGCAGATTGTGAAGCTATTGTTGCAGGTCGATGGCAGGGCCACCGTGATGCAGGCACGGTGGTTATGACAAAGTACGGCACGGAAGTCTGTCAAAGCCCACTGCTATGATGCGCTGATGAAGCTGGTCATGACACTGCTGGTGCGCGACGAGGCCGACGTGCTGCAAGCCAACCTCGATTTTCACCGGGCGCAGGGCGTCGATTTTTTTATCGTCACGGACAACCGGTCGGACGATTCCACCGCCGAAATTATCCAGCGCTACGAGCGTGACGGGCTGGCACGCTATCGCTTCGAGCCGGCGGATGACTACGATCAGTCGGCCTGGGTGACGCAGATGGCCCGCCTCGCCGCGAGCGAGCACGGCGCCGACTGGGTCATTAACAACGATGCCGACGAGTTCTGGTGGCCGCGCGAGGGCAACTTGTGCGGCGCGTTTGCGGCGGCCGGGGAGCACCACACGACGCTGTTGGCGGAGCGCCACGATTTTGTGCCGCTGATCGCCGAGACCGCACCGTTTCACCAGGCGATGGTTTACCGGAAGCGGGTGTCCACCAACGCCAACGGCAAACCGCTCCCCCCCAAAGTTGCGCATCGCGCTGATCCGGACGTGGTGGTTCAGCAAGGCAACCACTGGGCCGAGTTGCCCGGCGGCGGCGAGTGCCTGAGCGGGGCGGTCGATATTTTTCATTTCCCGCTGCGCCGCTACGCGCAGTTTACGAACAAGATCGTCAAGGGTGGCCAGGCCTACGCGCGCAACCGCAGCGCCGATGCCGCGGCCGGCGCCACCTGGAAACGCCTGTACGCCGAGTATCAGCGCAATGGCCTGGTGGACTACTACCGCCGCCAGTGCCGCACACCGGATGAGCTCGAGGCCGGGTTGCGCTCGGGTGAACTGGTGTGCGACCGGCGGCTGGCCGACTACCTCGACCGCCTGCGCCGCTTTCCGGCGGCTGCAGGCTGCTAGCGAGTGGCGCGACGGCGGCTGCGAAAACCGGTAGAATCGCCAGCCAAATTTGTTGCGGGTCAAAGGCTTAGTGGCATTTCGCCGCAGGGCGCAGCATGCAGGGAAGCCTGAGAGTGAGTATCGATAACCAGTATGACGTGATCGTCGTGGGCGGCGGACATGCCGGCACCGAGGCCGCGGCCGCGGCGGCGCGGGCGGGCGCGCGCACGCTCCTGCTCACTCAGAATATCGAAACCATTGGCCAGATGAGCTGCAACCCCGCCATCGGGGGTATCGGCAAGGGGCACCTGGCGCGTGAGATCGACGCGCTGGATGGCCTGATGGCCCGCGCCGCCGACCGTGCGGGCATTCACTTTCGCACGCTGAACTCACGCAAGGGTCCGGCCGTGCGCGCCACCCGCGCGCAGGCCGATCGCGCGCTTTACCGGCAGGCGGTACGTGAACTGCTCGAGGCCGAGTCCGGCTTGTCCGTGTTTCAGCAGGGTGTCGAGGACCTGGTGGTCGAGGGTGGCCGGGTAAGCGGCGTGACCACCGCGACCGGCCTCATGTTTCATGCGCGCGCCGTGGTGCTGACGGTGGGCACGTTTCTCGATGGCCGCATTCATGTCGGCCTGAATCAGTCCACCGGCGGCCGCGCCGGCGATCCTGCTTCGATTGGCCTGGCGCACCGGCTGCGCGAGCTCGAGCTCGGGGTCGGTCGCCTCAAAACCGGCACGCCGCCGCGCATCGACGGGCGCAGTGTCGATTTCAGCCGGCTGCAGGCGCAGCCCGGCGATACCCCCCGCCCGGTGTTCTCCCTGCTGGGCCGGCGCGACACGCATCCGCCGCAGGTCAGTTGCCACATCACGCATACGAATGCCGCCACGCACAACCTCATTCGCGCCGCGCTCGACCGGTCGCCGATGTACACCGGCGCAATCGATGGGGTGGGGCCACGGTACTGTCCGTCGATCGAGGACAAAGTCGTGCGGTTCGCCGAGCGTGACAGTCACCAGGTGTTTCTCGAACCGGAAGGTTTGCACACTACCGAGCTTTACCCCAACGGGATTTCGACGAGCCTGCCCTACGACGTACAGGAGGCTTTCGTGCGGTCGATGGCAGGGCTGGAGCACGCGCGCATCACCCGCCCCGGCTACGCCATCGAGTACGACTACTTCGACCCGCGCGGGCTGCACAACACGCTGGAGGTTCGGGCCCTGCAAAACCTGTGGTTCGCCGGCCAGATCAACGGCACCACCGGCTACGAAGAGGCGGGGGCGCAGGGCATTCTGGCCGGCATTAACGCCGCGCGTCGTGCGCAGGGCAAAGCGGGCTGGTGCCCGGCCCGCTCTGAGGCTTATCTCGGCGTGCTGGTGGACGACTTAATCACCCGCGGCACCCTGGAGCCTTACCGGATGTTCACCAGCCGCGCTGAATACCGGCTGCTGCTGCGCGAGGACAACGCCGACCAGCGGCTGACGCCGGTCGGCCGGGAACTGGGCGTGGTGAGTGAGCGGCGCTGGCGAGTATTCTCCGATAAAATGGAAGCGATCGAGCTCGAAAAGTCTCGATTGGGAGCTATTGTCGTTCATCCTGGCGATTTGAATGACACTCACCGTGAAGCCATTGGTGGGCCGCTTGCGCGTGAGCAGAAGGCGCTTGAGCTGCTTAAGCGCCCCGAGTTCAGCCATGCGCTGCTGACCTCGATCCCTGCGGTCGGCCGGCGTCCGCACCCCGCAGCGGAACCCGTCGAGCAGCGTGAGCAGATCGTGGGCCAGATCGAGATCGAGGCGCGCTATGCTGGCTACCTGCAGCGTCAGGAAGCCGAGGTCGAGCGCAACCGCCAGCAGGAAACCACCGTGCTGCCGGCCACCCTCGACTATGCTGCCGTCAGCGGCTTGTCGAACGAGGTGCGGCAGAAGTTGACCGCGCAGCGTCCGGGCACGCTGGGCCAGGCTGCCCGTATTCCCGGCATGACGCCGGCCGCGGTCTCTTTGCTGCTCGTGCATCTGAAAAAACAGCGCTTGAAAGCAGCCGCGTTCGTGCCCGGAGACCTGCCGCCGGAGCAGCAGCGCAGGTCCAGCCGCAAGCGCGCATGACGCTAATGCGTCGCTACGCATGGCTCGGCGCAGCCGCATGGCTGGTGGCCTGCGCCGGCGACCCGGACGGCCCGCCAAAAATCCGCGACTACGGTGTAATTGGCGGCGCTAGCGGCACTGAGCTGGCGGCCGAGCAGGTGCTGCACAAAGCAAACGAAAGCGAACCGCAGACACTGGACCCGCACCGCGCGCAGGGTGTGCAGGATAGCAACATACTGCGCGACCTGTTCGAGCCGCTGGTGATGGAATCGCCCGACGGTGCGCTGATTCCCGGTGCTGCCGAGAGCTGGTCGATCAGCGAAGACGGCCTGGTGTACACCTTTTATCTAAGGCCCGATGGACGGTGGAGCAACGGTGACCCGGTAACCGCAGACGACTGGGTCTTCAGTCTTCGGAGGGCTGTCGATCCGGCAACGCTGTCGATCTACAGCGCCATTTTGTATCCGATCAAGAATGCCGAAGCGATCAACAAGGGTGCGCTCGCGCCGAAGCAGCTGGGCGTGCGCGCGCTCAGCCGGCTGACGTTGGAAATTACACTTCAGAGCCCTACCCCGTTTTTCGTCGGGCTGCTCAATCACAGTATGGCGTATGCGGTGCACCCGCCGAGCGTGCGTGAGTATGGCACGCAGTTTGCGCGCCCGGGCACGCTCATCAGTAACGGCGCCTATCGTCTCAAAGACTGGGTGGTGCAGTCGCACGTCGAGCTGGAGCGGAATGCGCTGTATCGAGAGAATGAACAAACCGTGATTGATCAGGTGTTCTATTACCCCATCGAAAACACGGACGCGATGTTTGCCCGGTACCGGGCGGATGAACTCGATTTCACTACGAATGTGCCTCTGCGCCAGCTCGACTACATCAAAGCTACCTTGCCCGACGATTTCATTGCCGCGCCCTATCTGGGCACCTACTATTTCGGGCTAAACGTTACGCGACCTCCGTTTAAAGACTCTCCCGAGCTGCGCCTGGCGCTATCGATGGCGGTCGACCGAGAAATCATTACCGGCAAGCTCACGGGCGCAGGAGAAGTCCCTGCCTACGGATGGGTGCCGCCGGTGCAGAATTACGCCCAGCAAGCACCGGCATGGGCCGAATGGACACGCGAACAGCGTCATGCCGAGGCCCGGCGGCTATATCGCGAAGCGGGCTACGGACCCGACAACCCGCTGGTGGTTGAAATTCTGTACAACACCTCGCAGGAACACAAACGCCTGGCTATCGCGATCAGCGCGATGTGGAAGCAGCTTCTGGGTGTCGAAACCCGGCTGCTCAATCAAGAGTGGAAGGTTTTCCTGCAGACCCGAGCACTGCGCGCGGAAACCCAGGTATTTCGTTCCGGCTGGATCGGCGACTACAACGATGCCAACACCTTTGCCGATCTGCTGCATTCAGAAAATGCACAAAACGACTCCGGATGGTCGAACGCGCGCTACGACGAGCTGCTTGAACTGGCCGCAGTCGAAATCGACCAGACTGTGCGGGCCGGCTACCTCGAAGAAGCCGAACGTATCCTGCTCGCCGAGCAACCCATCATTCCGCTGTATTTTTACGTCAGCAAGCACCTGATAAAGCCCTGGGTAGGCGGTTTCGTGCCGAACATCATGGATCACACCTACACCAAAAACCTGTACATTCTGAAGCATGACTAAGCGGCGCCCGACGCGATGCTGACCTTCGCTTTGCGCCGCCTGCTCAGCGCTATCCCCACCCTGCTCGTCCTGCTTGCGCTGGCTTTTGCGTTGATTCGGGTTGCGCCCGGCGGACCGTTCGACAGCGAAAAACAGCTGCCCCCCGAAATCGAGGCACGACTGAATGCGGCGTATTACCTGGACGAGCCGCTGTGGCAGCAGTTTGGGCGGTATCTTGGCGGCGTGTTGCGCGGTGATCTGGGCCCCAGCTTTCAGTACAGGGAATACACTGTGGCGGAGCTGATCGGCACCGGCTTCCCGGTATCGCTGCGGCTTGGCGGCCTCGCCATTCTGCTGGCGCTGGCGGTAGGCGTCGCGGTGGGCACCGTGGCAGCACTGCGCCAGAACACGCGCACCGACCACGTGGCGATGGCGGTCGCGATGACCGGTATTTCGATCCCCAACTTCGTGCTGGCGCCGCTGCTGGTGCTGCTGTTTGCGGTGACGCTGCGCTGGTTGCCGGCCGGGGGGCTGGGCGATGGCGGCCCGGAGCACCTGGTCCTGCCGGTCATCGCGCTGGCGTTGCCGCAGATCGCCTACATTGCCCGGCTGACGCGCGGCAGCATGATCGAGGTACTGCGCAGCGACTACATCCGCACCGCGCGTGCGCAGGGGCTGTCGTCGCGCGAAATTATTTTCGGCCATGCGCTCAAACCTGCGCTGGTGCCAATTGTCTCGTACCTCGGCCCGGCCGCCGCCGGCATTCTCACCGGTTCGGTGGTGATCGAGCAGATCTTCGGCGTCCCCGGGCTGGGTCGCTACTTCGTGCAGGGCGCACTCAATCGCGACTACACGCTGGTGATGGGCGTGGTGGTGTTTTACGGTGTGCTGATCATTTTATTTAACTTTCTGGTCGACCTGGCTTACCGCTGGCTCGACCCCCGCGTGCAGCTGTGACGGGGGCAACTGACACGCTCGCCGCGGCGCCGCGCGGCCGCAGCTTGTGGGACGATGCCTTCGACAGCCTGCGCCGCAACCGCGCCGCGATGATAGCCGTGGCGCTGATGCTGACTGTGGTCGTGCTGGTGCTGTTCGGTCCGCTGCTCAGCCCCTATGACCTCTATTCCACCGACTGGGACCGGATTTCGCAGCCACCCTCGGTCAGCACGGCACATTGGTTCGGCACCGACGACGTGGGCCGCGATCTGTTCGTGCGTACGCTTTACGGCGGGCGAATCTCGCTGCTGGTGGGGCTGGCCGCCACCGCGGTCAGCCTGCTGATCGGCATCGCCTGGGGCGCCACGGCGGGCTATGCCGGGGGGCGTATCGACCAGTTGATGATGCGCGTGGTCGATGTGCTGTATGCCATGCCGTTCATGTTTTTCGTGATCCTGCTAATGGTGTTCTTCGGCCGCAATATCTTTTTGATTTTCGTGGCGGTCGGCGCGATCAACTGGCTCGACATGGCCCGCATCGTGCGCGGCCAGACGCTGAGCCTGAAAAAGCGCGAGTTCATCGAGGCCGCGCGTGCCGGCGGGGTTTCGCCGGTCAACATTGTGCGCCGGCACATCGTGCCCAACCTGCTGGGCGTTGTGGTTGTCTACGTAACGCTGACGATTCCGCAGGTGATTCTGGTTGAGTCCTTTCTGAGTTTTCTCGGCCTGGGTGTGCAGGAGCCGATGACCTCCTGGGGTGCTCTGGTCAACGACGGTGCGCAGGTGATGGAAACGGCTCCATGGGCGCTGATGTTTCCGGCCACGTTTTTAGCGGTCACGCTGTTTTGCTTTAACTTTATCGGCGATGGTCTGCGCGATGCACTTGACCCGCGCGATCGGAGTGCCGGCGGATGACCGCACTGTCCCCACCGCTGCTAGACGTCGACGCGCTGAGCGTCACTTACACCAGCGAGCGCGGGGTGGTCCGGGCTGTAAACCAGCTCGGATTCGAGCTGGCCGCCGGCGAAACGCTGGGTATCGTCGGCGAGTCCGGCTCCGGCAAAACCCAGACAGCGCTCGCGCTGATGGGCTTGCTGCCCGCCACGGCGGCGGTGACCGGCCGCGCCGGTTTCGACGGGCGCAACCTGCTGGCGCTGGCGCAGGCCGAACTGAATATGCTGCGCGGGCAGGCGTTGTCGATGATTTTTCAGGACCCGATGACCGCGCTTAACCCGCACCTCACTGTGGGCCGGCAGATGGCGCGTGTGCTGGAGCGGCATCAGCGCCTGTCGCGGCGCGCGGCTCTGGCAGAAGCTGCGGTCATGCTCGACCGCGTGCGTGTTCCTGAGGCCCGGGCGCGGCTCCGGCAATATCCGCACGAAATGTCCGGCGGCATGCGCCAGCGCATCATGATCGCGACCGCGTTGCTGTGCCGACCGCGGCTACTGATTGCCGACGAGCCCACCACAGCGCTTGACGTGACCGTGCAGGCGCAGATTCTCACGCTGATGCGTGAGCTGCAGGCTGAGCTGGGCACGGCCATTTTGCTGATCACGCACGACATGGGGGTGGTTGCAGCAAACTGTGACCGGGTGCTGGTAATGCGCAACGGCGAGATGCGCGAGCAGGGCCGGGTGGACGAGGTTTTTTATCGGCCGGCAGATGACTACACGCGCGACCTGCTGGCCGCAGTGCCGCGGCTGGACGCGCAGCGACCGCAGCGCCTGGCCGTGATCGGTGCTGCCGAAGTGGCGCCTTCGGGCCGGGAGGACTATCAGCCGACCGATGACGTGTTGCTGCAGGTCAATGACCTCGAAGTGCAGTTTGCCGCCGGCCGTGCGGGTTGGTTCGGGCCGCGGCGTTACCTGCGTGCCGTCGACGGTGTCAGTTTCGATCTGCACCGGGGCGAAACCCTGGGAATCGTGGGCGAGAGCGGCTGCGGCAAGTCGACGCTGGCCCGCGCTGTGCTGCAACTGCTGGATGGCTACTCCGGCCAGGTGCTGCTGCTGGGCCACGATTTGAGCGAGCTCGATCGTGCGCGGCTGACCCGTACGCGTCGTGATTTGCAGGTGATTTTTCAGGACCCGCTGGCATCACTGAACCCGCGGATGACCGTGGGCGACATCATCTCCGAGCCACTGCTCACCTTTCAGCCGGAGCTGTCGCGGGCGGCAAGGCTGGAGCGCGTGCAGGCATTGCTGGGCAAGGTGGGTCTGCAGCCGGAGCATGTCAACCGCTACCCGCACGAGTTCTCCGGCGGTCAGTGCCAGCGCATCGGCATTGCGCGCGCACTGATCAGCGGTCCGGAGTTGATCATTTGCGACGAGCCTGTCAGCGCGCTGGACGTTTCCGTCCAGGCGCAGGTCATCAACTTGCTGATGGATCTGCAGCAGGAGATGGGCCTGACGCTGATGTTTATTGCCCACGACCTCGCGGTGGTAAAGCACATCAGCCACCGCGTCCTGGTGATGTACCTGGGCCGCGTTGCCGAAATAGCCCCGCGCGACGCGCTTTACCGGGAACCGCGCCACCCTTACACTCGCGCGCTGATCAGCGCGGTGCCGATCCCCGACCCGCAGCTGGAACGCAACCGCGATCGCACGCTGCTGGGCGGCGATGTGCCATCACCGCTCGACCCACCGTCCGGTTGCGCGTTCCGCACCCGGTGTCCGCTGGCGGCGGCGCGCTGCGCGGCCGAGCGACCCGCTCTGCGGCAGGTGGGAGACTCTCTGGTGGCCTGCCATTTCGCAGAAAGCAGCCGACCGTAGATTGGTAAGCTTTGCGGTCGCGGTTTCCAGAGACCTGCCGGGCGGCGCATAGTCAGCCTATTCCCCTTACCTACATGGAAGCTGAATCATGACCACACTTCAGGATTTTTCGATCAAGCCGCTGCAGGGTGATGCTGACCTCATCCCCCAGCTGGATGGCAAAGTTGTGCTCGCGGTCAACGTCGCCAGTCAATGCGGCCTCACCCCGCAGTACGCGGGCCTGCAGAAACTGCAGGACGAACTGGCCGCGCTGGATTTCGTGGTCGTCGGTTTTCCCTGCAACCAGTTCGGCGCGCAGGAACCGGGCACGCCCGAAGAAATCACACAGTTTTGCAGCACCAACTATGACGTGAGTTTTCCGCTCACCGAAAAAATCGATGTGAACGGTGCCGATCAGCACCCGATTTACGCCTGGTTTCAGGAACAGTTTCCGGGCGACATTGAGTGGAATTTCGAGAAGTTTCTGATCGACCGCGACGGCCAGGTGATCAAGCGTTACCCGCCGGCTACAACCCCGGAAGACCCGGTAATTGCGCAGGACATTACTGACAACCTGGGTCAGAAGGGCTAAGCACTGCCCCGGTCAGGCGAGCTTTCCACAGCAACGATGGTTCATGCAGCCCCCTGCGGCTGCGCGCGCGAACAGTCCTGTGCGCGCCGGCAGGCATCACTGTAGCAAAGCGGTCTTCACCGTGCCGCTTGGCTCAGCAGAACGCGGCTCACTCGTCCAGCAGTTCGTAGATCGCATTGACTGTTGCAGTGAACTTCAGCTCACCAGGGGTAAACGATTCGGGCACGCTCTCGCGCGCCATGGTCGCGTCCGCCTGCAGACGCAGGCGTGGGTCGGGCGGTCTCGCCGCCTGTCCGGCCCCTATGCTGAGCGTATCGCCGAGCGTACCGCCGGCCGCGGCGGCGATCACGGCGGCGTTGGCCCGCGCATCGGCGACCGCCAGCTTCAGTGCATCGCGGTAGGCTTCCCGGCGACGCGTGCTGTCCAGCTGCGGTGCGGACAGCTGATTGATCCCGGCTGTCGAAGCCTGCTCGATAAGCAGGCCCAGTGTCTGCAGGTCGCGAAGCTCGACACGAATGTTGCGCTCGACGATGTAGCCGAGCAACTCCTGCTCGTCGCGGTCCCGATTCCAGCGGTAGTCCGGGCGAATTTGCGCTCCGGTGGTATTGACCTGCCTGCGATCCACACCCAGCCGGTCGAGCAGGCCGAGTACGCGGTTGGTGACTTCGCCCGCCGCCTGCTGCGCGGCAGTGACGGACGGATCGCGCTTGACCACACTCATGTTGATGTAGGCGATATCCGGCTCGATGGTGACCTGCGCGGTGCCGCCCACCGCAATCGTGCGCGGTGCGGGGGCTGGTTCGGCCGGCGCGCCGGCGGAGAAAAGCAGCGCCACAATGAGCAGCGGAGGGACGGCAGTGCGCGCGGTGGTGTGCATCGGGCAATCCTCGGTTACGGGGTATCGCTTATAATAAGACTATTGTCAGCCTGCAGCTCGATTCACCATGGACCCGTTCAACGCCCTGCGCATTCATGCCGACGACCCCAAAGGCCCGGTCGAACCTCGTTTCGAGCAGCTGACGCTGGACGACCTCAGCCCCGGCGAAGTGGTGATTCGCGTTGCCTGGTCCGGCGTCAACTACAAAGACGCGCTGGCCGTGACCGGCGCCGGCCGCATTATGCGCAGCTTCCCGCTGGTGGCTGGTATCGACGTGGCGGGTGAGGTGGTCGAGTCGAGCGACTCGCGGTTTGCGCCGGGTGACGACGTCATCGTTACCAGCAGTGGTCTGGGCGAAACCCGCGACGGCGGCTATGCTGAGTACGCGCGCCTGCCGGCCGAGGCGGTTATTCCGCTGCCAGACGGACTGTCGACCCGCGATGCCATGACGCTGGGCACGGCGGGCTTTACCGCCGCGCTGGCGGTGCACCGGATGGAATCGAACGGCCAGGTGCCTGAGCTGGGGCCCGTGGCCGTGACCGGCGCGACCGGCGGGGTCGGCAGTGTCGCGGTCGATCTGCTGGCCGGTCGTGGCTACGAGGTGCATGCTATCAGCGCCAAAACCGATGCCGCCGACTACCTCAAGGGTCTCGGCGCTGCCCGCGTGCTGGCGCCGGCTGACATCGAGCGCGGTTCGCGTCCGCTGGAGAAGGCCATCTGGGGTGGCGCCGTCGATACTTTGGGCGGCGAAATGCTCAGCTGGCTGACCCGCAGCACCCGCTACGGCGGCAATGTGGCTTGTATAGGTCTGGCTGCCAGCCACCAGCTGGACACCAGCGTTATGCCGTTTATCTTGCGCGGGGTGAATTTGCTGGGTATAAACGCGGTCGACACGCCCCGTGATGTCCGCCTTGCGGTCTGGCGACGTTTGGTTGCAGACTTGAGGCCGCGCCATTTAACAGGCATCGTGACCGCTGAGCTCAGCCTCGACGAACTCACGAGGCACATGCAGGACTGGATCGACGGCACCGTTACGGGCCGGAGGCTGGTTAAGCTCTAGCCTGGTTTCAACACCCGGCCCGGTGGCCTCGAGCCGCGGGGCGGGGCAATCCGGTAGCGAAACGAATCGGCTGCCGTTAACATCATTATGTAAAGGGCCGCAGGCTCACAAGAAAAGGTATAAACCATGAACACATTACAACGCGCCGCAGTGGCGGCACTGGCCGGTCTGGCCGCAGCCGGCGCCTTCGCCGGCGACATTGATGACGAACGGCGGTTTTATTTTGACGCGCTGGGCTCGTTTGTCGATTTTGACAGCGAGCGCTCCGTTCAGGATGGCTTCTCCGGCGGCTCCCTGCGCCTGGGCACCATGCTCAACGACCGCTGGAACTTCGAGGTATCCGCCACCGCGCTGAACCCAGATGGCACGCAGGGCTTCCCTAAAGGCTCAGACCTCGACTATTTCAGTTTTGGCGCTAACGCGCTGGCGGTCTTCGATCGTGGCTCGCTGTTCCAGCCGTTCCTGCTCGGTGGCCTGGGCATGGCGGAGGCCGAATATCAGAACGGCCTCGATGACACCAGCCCGTTCGTGCAGGCTGGCGCTGGTTTGTTCGTGCCGTTGTTCAGCAATGCGGTGCGGATTCGCGCCGAAGGCGTGTATCGCTACACCGACGACGATTTCAATTCGGACGAGCTGATGTTCAACCTGGGCGTCAGCATTCCGTTTGGCGCCAAGAAAGCGTCACCGGCGCCGGTGGTGGCTGCGGCCGCTGCGCCGGTCGTAGTGGACACCGATGGCGACGGCGTGCCTGATGCTGCCGATCAGTGCCCGGGCACACCCGCAGGCGCCACGGTCGACGCGCGCGGCTGTGAGCTCGACAGCGACGGTGACGGCGTGGTCGATCGCCTCGACGAGTGCCCGAACACACCGGCCGGCATCGAAGTTGACGGCACGGGTTGCGCGATCATTACGGTCATCAACCTGGAAGGCGTTAATTTCCAGACCAACTCCGCCGACCTCATTGGCGGGGCTGACGATCTGCTGGACGAGCAGGCCGCGACATTGAAAGACAACCCCGACATCACCATCGAGGTGGCGGGACACACCGACAGTTCGGGTGACGCAGGCTACAACATGGACTTGTCGCAAAAGCGTGCCGAAACGGTGCGCACTTACCTCGTCGGCCAGGGCATTGATGCCGACCGGATCACCGCGCGGGGTTACGGCGAGACGCAGCCGATCGCTAATAATGCGACCCCGACCGGCATGGCCGCGAACCGCCGGGTCGAGCTGCGCGTCAAAAACAAGTAGCGTTTGCGACTCGCAGCAGCAACACCGCGGGGCCGGGTAGCGATACCCGGCCCCGTTTTTTTGTGCACCGCCGGGGCCTGCTCGTGAGCGGCCGCGGCGCGTTTCCGGTTGCGCGGGTGCAGGCTGAGCTGCGGCAGGGCCTGGCAGGCCTTGACCCCGCACTGAACACCGCGGAATTGGCCACCGCGCTGACCGAATTTCTGCGCGAGCTGCAGCGCTGGAACCGCGCGTACAACCTCACGGCGGTGCGTGACCCGCTGGCCATGGTGGCGCGGCATGTTCTGGATGCCTGCACGGTCAATCCGTGGGTGGCCGGACCCCGCGTGCTCGACGTCGGCACCGGCGCCGGCGTGCCTGGTCTGCCGCTGGCCCTGCTGCACCCCGAGCTGCGCTTTACGCTGCTGGACTCTAACGGCAAGAAAACCCGTTTTGTCACCCACGCAGCGGCCCACCTGCGGCTTGGTAACGTCGACGTGGTGCAGGCGCGCGTCGAGGATTTCGCAGCCGAGCCATTCGCTACGGTGGTCTGCCGCGCTTTTACCACGCTGGCGGACTTTGTGGGCGGCGCGGCGCATCTGCTTGCCGCGGGCGGCGCGCTGGTAGCCATGAAAGGTCGCTACCCCGAAGCAGAGCTAAACGCGGTGCCTGCTGGCTGGCGGGTGGCCGAATGCGCGCCGGTGCAGGTGCCGGGGCTTGAGAGCGAGCGCCACATCGTCGTGCTGCGGCGCGCGGGTTAAGTCGCTTGCGTATTGCGCGGCGCCAGCGTTTATCATGAGAGGCTGTGCAGCTGCCCAGCCGGCGACGCAACCACCACAGCAGGGATAAGAAGTGGCGCGCATTATTGCAATCACCAACCAGAAAGGCGGAGTCGGCAAAACGACAACAGCGGTGAACCTGGCCGCCTGCCTGGCCGCCTGCGAGCGCCGCGTGCTGCTGATCGATCTCGACCCCCAGGGCAACGCAACCACCGGGTCGGGTATCGATAAGTCAACACTCGAGCTCACCTCCTGCGACGTGCTGCTGGGCGACGCGCGGGCCATGGACGCTACTGTTGCGGTGGAGCAGGGTGGCTATGAGGTGCTGCCGGCCAACCCCGACCTGACCACGGCTGAGGTGCGCCTGCTGCAGGAGATTGGCCGTGAGCTTAAACTGCGGCAGGCCCTGGAGCCGCTGGGCGGGCTGTTCGACTACGTGCTTGTCGACTGTCCGCCATCGATCAACATGCTGACACTGAATGCGCTGACCGCCTGCAACGGCGTGCTGATTCCTATTCAGTGCGAGTACTATGCGCTGGAAGGGCTGAGTTCGCTGCTGGAAACAGTACGCCAGATTCGCAACAGCGTGAACCCGGGCATTGTTATCGAGGGGCTGCTGCGCACCATGTTTGATCCGCGCAACCGGCTGGCCAACGAGGTCTCGGCCCAGCTGATCAAACACTTTGGCGACAAGGTGTACTCCACAATTGTGCCGCGCAACGTGCGGCTGGCCGAAGCGCCGAGCTTTGGCGTATCCGTGCTGCTGCACGATCCGAAGTCCACCGGCTCGCAGGCCTACATGGACCTGGCGCGCGAGATGCTGCAGGCTGAAGCGGCGGCCGGGCAGGCCGGCGCAGCCTGAGTGGCGGGCTGCGCGCCGCATGTCGGCGGTCCGCGCGGTCACTCTTTGGCCGAACTCGCGCTAGAATGAGGCCCGCAATGCGTTGCTCACGGAATACACGATGGCCACCAAAAAAACCGGGTTAGGTCGCGGGCTCGACGCCCTGCTGGGCCCTTCAGCCGCTCCGGCACCCGCGGCCCCGCCTGCCGCGCCCGACACAGCCACGGATGCTCCGGAGGCCCCCGCCGCTGCGGCGCCGGCCCCCGGCCTGCGC
>JGI12048J13642_10069452_pt1 | contig 15303 bp, 5 predicted proteins | sample ElkSlonscriptome_16_FD_13642 | JGI IMG/M metagenome (IMG submission 13642)
TGCTCGCAACGCGCTGGAACTGGTCGGCGATGACCCGCTTGCGCGCGGGGAGCGCGCGAAGGCTATGTTGTTGCTTGCGTTGCTGGCTGCAGATCGGGGAATGAGTGACGAGGCACAGCGTCGGCTGAACGAGGCGATGCAGGACGACGATTGTGCGCCGGATCGGAAATGCCGTGCTCTCGACAACCCGTCCACACTGCCTTTTCGGGCCGCTGTGCTGGCAACAATGGGCCTGCGAGACCGGGCTTTCCACGCCCTGGAAAAGGCGATCGACCATCCCGGATGGTATTTGACCATGCTCGACAACCCGGATCTCGATTCGCTGCGCAGCGATGACCGATGGGACGCCATCGATGATCGGTTCAATGCGCGCATCGAGTCCGATCGCCTGGTCGCACCCTGAGAGGCTCGGGGTTGGCCGGAAACCTGATCGTTCCTGAGTGACGGCCGCGGACCGTGGAACGGTTCCGCGGCACCGGGGCCCGGCTCGGGGCTGGTTTTCAAAGCCGTCGACGAAGATGTCGCCGGGTAAAGCCTCGGACTCGAAGCGTGGCTCGATCGGCCCGGGTATCTCACTGTCGGTGGTGGAGGTCTGCAATGAATAGCCGATCGCCTGAACCGCGCCGACCACGTCGAGCGAGAGAACGTTCTCGTTCAGACCGCTGGCGAGTGCCGGCGCCGGTTGGACCCCTTGGGTCCTGGGGCTCGGGCGTCTGTTATAGCTGCCGGAGCGTCCGGAATCGTCGCCGGCTTGCAGTCCGGTTCGGAAGCCATCTCTGGAATTTAGCCGGACGGAGACCGGGTGCTTTCAGTCCGGCGCGGAGACATTGCCCGACCCATGTTCCCGGCCCAGGCGCTGCGCCAGCCAGCGGCGGGCAAATCGCCAGTCGCGTTCGGCGGTCGACAGCGAAATCCCGAGCATGTCGGCGATCTCTGCCATGTCGGCGCCGAAAAAAACCCGCAAACCGACCAGCTCGGCCTTGCGTGAATCGAGTTCGCGCAGTTCTTCCAGTACTTCGGGAATCTCGAACAGGTCCATCTCCACGCCAGCGGTGAGCATCGACAGTCCGAGTCGCTTCTGGTCACCGCCGCGCTTCTGCGCGAGCCGCCGACGCTGGTAGTCGATGATCGCGCGACTCATCATGCTGGTGGCGTAGGCGAAGAAGTGGCGCCGGTTCTCGAATTCAACCGGCTTGTCGATGATCTTCAGCAGCGCGTCGTGCGCGACCATGCGCGGCTCCATGGTCAGGCCGTCGAGCCCGCCGCGATTGCCGGCGGCCATTTCGCGATGTGCAATCTGCTCAAGCTGGCCGACGACCGCTTCGATCAGTCGCTCGTCGGACGCCCGGTCGCCCTTCGCGGCCCGGGCCAGCAGCATTGTGATCGAACTGTCAGGCATGGCTATAGCGTATAGGAAGTATCAGCGGCGTATTTGCCGATGTGTACTGGCCGTCCCCCGCCGGCACATTGCCAAGCCGTAGATCAGCCTGACCCTTCTACCGCACTTCGGGCAGGTCTCCACGTCAATCCGGAATACCCTCAACCTGTCTGATTCCTCGCCGGCTCGTCACGCGGCGTTTCCAGTTTCTGTAGCTATTGTGTTTCTCGACCGAGCAAGCCGCAGGCGTTGCCGGGACTGCGGTGAGGACTTTCATCCGAGCGAACCGCCGCAGACGCAATGCCGGGTGCCTTGGGGGGAGATATGCAGTTCCCATGAAGGTTTCGACAAAATCGAATCCGTATACATCAGTAAGGCGAGCGAAATCTCATCGCTTCGGATTCTGAGTGGAGCAGGTAATGTCTTTGCACATACAACGACCAATATGCTACGGGTTACTTTCGATTCTTCTTTCAATGCAATGGACATCCTTGTCAGCCGAAGTCGGCGCCGCTGAAGATCCTCCTGGCGCCTCCCTTACCAGCCGGCTTGTTGTCGACAACGAACACACTTCCGTTAACCCGCTTTCATCAATATCACCTCGGCTTCAGGGTGATGCGGTCGAGCTTGTTTTCGCTGACGATTTCGAGTCAGATGTCGTTGTGACACCGCCCCCCGCCCCTGCACCGGAAGAGCCCTGGCGAGGGGATGATTTGCGCAGCGGCCTGGAGTTTCTCGTAAGCGGTCCTGATGCGCGTCAGCAGGGATTCGATCCGGATTCGGTGGACCCGATCCATACGGCCGCGTTAAGGGGGCGGACACTGCTCCCTGGCGGCGCGCCACTGAGTGGCGTTGAGATTTCCGTCCTTGGTCATCCGGATTGGGGGGTAACGATGTCTGAGGACGACGGGACCTGGACGATGGTGGTGGGTGGCGGAGCGGTGCTGATCGTAGAGTTCAGGCTGCCAGGACATGTGGTTGTTCAACGAAGTATCGAGCCCGCCTGGAATGACTGGCGCGTTATCGATGATGTGGTGCTTACACCACTTGACAGTGCCGTGACATCGATTGATCTAACGGCAAATGTCAATCAGCTCCATACTTCCTCAACCAGTAGTGATACGGACGGAAGCAGGGCCGCATCCCTGCTCTTTAGGTCGGGTACTGCCGCAACAATGCAGCTCCCCGATGGGTCTGTTCAGCCACTGGACACGCTCGATGTCAGGGCGACAGAGGTGACCGTCGGGAATACCGGGCTCGCAGCGATGCCCGCCGAGCTGCCGCTGGGAACACTTTATACCTATGCGGTGGACGTAACGGTTGACCAGGCTGAAGCTGCAGGTGCGACGCGCGTGGATTTCGATCAGCCGGTGACGCTCTGGCTGGACAATTTTCTTGGTTTCCCGGCTGGAACGGCGGCACCGGTAGGCTTCTATGACCGAGTCCTGAGCAGCTGGGTGGCGCTTGACCATCAGGGCATTGTTGCCGATGTGATCGATGTCGTCGATGGTGCAGCCGTCCTCGATCTCGACGCCGATGGCGATAATGACGCCTCCGATGAGGCGATAGCAGCGGCGTCGGGAATCGATACCGCCGAACTCAGCGCGATAGGGTCCCGCCACGTAGCAGGGGACTCTATCGTTCGGGTATTGGTGGATCACTTCACTCCTTTTGATGTGAACTGGGCGCCGGACGGAGAGGTAGAGCCCGGCGATGAGCGCGATCCGGAAGATGACGAGCGGCTGGACGACGAAACCTGCGAAGGCGGAGCATCATCGATCATTGCGTGCAACAACGGGACGCTCCTGGAGCACCTTGTCTTGCCCGGCGCGGCCGGTCCGCTTGTTTATGATTCGCAACGGGCATTGGGACGCACGCTAAACCGGACGGTCAAAATACCTGTGACGGGGTCTGTCGTACCGTCAGGCTTGCAGGCAGTCGTCATTACAGTCGATGTCGCAGGTCAGAGGATAGAACGACGTTTCGATGCCCCGGCGCCGGATGTCGAAACCAGCGTAACCTGGGATGGCCTGGATGTCTTCGGCCGTGAGGTCTTCGGTGCAGTAGCGGTTACCGTCACGCATACCGAGCTCCATTCCCAGAACTATGCTTCCGGCGAATTTGGAGTACCCCCGGCTTCCACCGCCGCCCCGACGTCGGTTGCCGCGCGCGAACCGACGCCGCTTTCAACGGTGTGGCGTGGCACGCTTGCCGGGCGCCAACGACCTGATGGAGAAGCCATCGGGGGATGGACGCTCCCCCGGCACCACCGTTATGATTCGGTCAGCGGCACGTTACATCGCGGGGACGGTACCGATCGAACGATCCGGTCGGTGGATCGATATGCCGCACTCTGGCGGTTGAGCGGCACCGGCGAACTTGGAGTTGGTGAACCTGCAATCCAGACATCGCCCGAAGCGTCCGGAGTTGACGTGCGGAGCGACGGCGCGATCCTGGTCGCTTCAGGCTCCGAGCGCAGAATTTACCTTATTGACCATGACGGATTGCTGCAATCTTTCGCTGGCACCGGCGCCGTAGGGGACGGAGGCGACGGTGGTGAACCGACTGCGGCTACGTTCACTGAACCGGTTGCTGTTGCGGTCCTTACCGACGGCAGTGTGCTGGTGGTGGATGCCGGGGCGGGTCGCGTTCGACGCGCGGGCAGCACGATCGAAGCTTTCGCCGGCGCTCCGGCGGGCACATCGGTCAACGGGTCCGTACTCGCGACTGATTACGATCTCGATCGGCCGGTTTCAGTAGCACCGCTTCCTGACGGCGCTGTTCTGATTGCCGATGCCGGCTCGAGCGAGGTACTCAGAGTCGGTGCCGATGGTCGGATTGGCCATTTCGCCGGTGGCGGCAGTTCAGCAACCTGCCCGTCAGGGTGCTTTCTGGATGAGCTGGATCTCTCGGACCTCACAGACGTGACCGCGACCGCGGATGGTCAGCAGATCGCGATCGCCGCGGCTGGCAATGTTCACCGCCTGGATACCGCTGGTATGGCAACCACCATCACTATCGGCCTACCGGTGCGCCAGGTCGCCTTCGCCCCCGACGGCGGTCTTTGGCTTGGCAGCGAGCTCGGCACCGGGCTCATTCGCAAGGACGGCTCACTGGCCTTTCCGAATTTCGACGTTCAGGGAACCGGCAAGCCAACCGGACCTGTTGGTTCTGCGTCGATCGGCGCCGCGATTGGCGTACTTGATTTCGCCGTGACTTCACAGGGCGATGTCGTCCTGGTGGATGGAAACGCAGCGGTTCCGTGCCCGGAGCTTGAGTGCCGTGGCGGTGCCCAGCCGCCGGCAGGTGGTATCGACGGCATAATGGTGATGACATCCACGATGCGATCCTGGCGAACTGCCGGGTTGCCGCCATTCGGACCCCAGGTACGTTCCGGCACCTTCACTGTGGGCGCGACCCGATTGATCCCTTCCCGTAATGGCAGCGAGATTTATTTGTTCGATGACAGCGGTCGCCATCTGCGAACGGTTGCGGCAGATACCTTGATCGTGGTCGATGAGTTCGGCTACGACAGCGAAGGCCGACTTGTAACGCATACCGATTCGAATGGTCGCACGACCATCATTGAGCGGGACGCTTCCGGCGCTGCCACTGCGGTTCAGGGGCCCGAGGGTCGGCGGACCGCATTGAGCATCCTGGATGGCCTGATCGCCTCCGCAACCGACCCCCTCGGGCGCACTCGGACTTTCAGCTATAGCGACGGCCTGCTTGTCGGGCACACGGACCTTGCCGGAAACGCCGCGAGCTATGAATACATCGACGGCCAGCTGACCCAGGCTATTGCGACCGACGGAACGGTCTTTACGATCACCGAGACCGAGATCGATGGCGGGCAACGCATCACCGTCAATACCGGCGGACTGGAGACTCGACTGACCGAAATGACCATCGACGATACGGCTCTGAGCGCGATAACACGACAGACTTATCCGGACGGATCAACGCGCACTGTCGAGACGACGGCAGGCAGTTTTACTGTCGAGGAGCGGAACGGTTCTCTGCTTTTGGCGGAGGTCGAGGAGGACCCGAGATTTGGTCCCCTGGCACAGTATGTCGGGCGAAACTTGAAGTCGGTAGGCGATTCGTTCGTCGGCGATTTTCTCAGCAGCGTCAATGTGCTCGACGTGACGCTCGCCGATCCACTGGATCCATTCAGCGCGACTCAGATCGTCCGGAGTCTGACGCTGGACGAGTTCGGACAGGCCGGCACGTGGACCACGATATTCGATCCCGTCGCGAAGACAATAACGCTGATTGATCCACTGGGTGTGACGACTGTCAATTCGCTGGATGCGTCGGGCCGAGTAATCTCCAGTGATTTTCCGACTGGCCTGGCGGACACGATCAACGGCTACGACAGCGACGGGCGGCTTGTATCGAGAACGGTGGGTAGCGAACAGGTCGCGCTCACCTACGATGGCGACGGTGATCTGGCGCGCGTGGAGCTCGGTGACGGTACGATCCGTGATCTTGCGCATGATGCCGCGGGCCGTCTGGTCGCTACAACTGTCAATGGGTCGACGACCACCTACAACCATGACACGCTGGATGTTCTCACCGGGTGGACGACGCCCGGTGGCGTGGCGCATTCGGCGATAGTCACGCCCGCCGGATCGATGTCGGCGCGATTCGGCCCGCCAAATCCGATCGCCAGCCGGGTCTACGATTCTGCGCGTCGGCCGGTGGAGATCACGCATGGCGATGGAACAACGACAACAATCGGCTACGAGGGCGGAAAAATCGCGACCATCGCCGCAAGCGAGTTCAATACCGAAATCACTTACGAGACCGTTTTTCCATCCGGAAATACTACAACGACGATCGATCGGACCGTTCGTGCTGCCACCCCTGCGTCTTCCCCGTCAACAACAATAACAGTTGATCGGGATTTCGATAACAGATCGGGTCTGCCGATATCCGATGAGGTTGGTTATGACCGGTCCGATGATGGCCTTTCCAAACGCGGGCATTTCTCGAACCGGCGTTGGTCGAGTTTGCTGGTTACTCGCCGTGAAGTCGATTTCTCACTGGATAGCCGGATAGAGATGCGGTACAACACAGCCCGGCGTCTGGTCGAGGAAGGCCCCTGGGAAATCGACCACTCCGGCCCGGGCGGAACGGCTGCGTCGTATCAGGCTGCACTCGGCGGCGGCGTGATCACGCAGTCCATTTCGATCAACGAGCAGGGAATGATAAACGGGCGTTCCCTCGCTGTCGATGGCATCGTGCTGGCATCGCTAGACCTGGAGACCAACGGTGCCGGACGGGTGTCTTCGCGCAGTATTTCGGTCGGGGGAATGTCGCTGGTCGATGAGCGCTATATTCACGATCAGCACGGATTTCTGGCATCGGTCACAGATGCCGCTGGAATGGAGCTGGCTGCAAATACCTTCGATATTGATGGCAATCGAACGCAGCTGATAACAGGTAATGTCGCAGAAACCACCAGCTTCGATGTCGACGGCTACATCACACAACACGACGGCAACCCTGTTTCCATCGATGCGAACGGGATGGTCTCATCACTGCATGACTGGAGTCTTGACCATGCGTCCACCGGTGAACTCCTGATCGCTGACGACGGTGCGGTCACGGTGCACTATGGATATGATGAACTCGGTAGAAGGGTGGCGCGGCAGACGGGATCTGATGTGACCATTTTTCTGTACGGCGATGTATACCAGAACGATCGCGTCACGGATGTAATCGCATCGGACGGCACGCTTACTCAGTATTTGTACGATGAAGCCGGGCATGTTTATGCGATGCGCCGTGCCGGGATCTGGTACGGCGTGTTGAGCGACGTTGTAGGTACGCCTATCGTGATCGTTGACGAAACCGGAAACATCGTCAAATATCGCATATTTGATATGTGGGGCAGGCTGATGCTGGATTCGAATCCGGGGTTCCAGATGGAGCTTGGATTTGCCGGCGGAATTCATGATCCCGATACCGACCTTGTCCGCTTCGGCAGGCGCGATTATGATCCTGTTACCGGACGATGGCTGTCTCCCGATCCCCTGCACCTGCCCGGCGGATCCATCAACTTGTACCGATATGCATCGAATGACCCCGTGACATTTCGGGACCCCGGCGGCAACACGTCGATAGGTTACGCCACTCCGCTGATGCCTGGCGCCGTCGGTATCCTGGAGTTTACGACAACAGATACCGGATACTCGGCTTGTTTCAGCCTGGGTGGCGGGGTTGATATGGGGCCGTTTGGTGACCTTTACGGTGAGCATAAGGATGCCGGTGAATCCCAGCAGGCGAGCGGCAGTTTTGGCCCGTTCGATATCGATGTTCCGCTCAAGAATCCTTCACAATGTGAAGTAGGCTTCCCACTCGACGATCTCGACCCCGCAGATGTAGACGACCTATGGGATTTTCTCAGTGACCTCTACAAAGGAGGCAAGAACAGTCTCGTAAAAACCGCAAAGGGTGGGTCGGCGACAATTACCCAGCGTTGGTGTTCGGGCGCGTATGCCTGGTGAGCCCGTGACACCTTGTGTCTCGACACGGGACACGGCGCTTCTTAGTTGGAATTGCGGGGATTGCGTTCGAGCGACCGCTTTCCCGGCCCGCTCATGCCTTTTCAGGACGTCGAGGTAGCGCGCGCTGCGCAACTGTCGCCGACGCGCCCGCGCTACTTCCTGAACAACCAACAGCCTTTTCCTGATGAAAAAATTGACTGATGCTTTACCCTGACCTTATACTCGGAGAACTAACTGACGCAGGTGGAGCTCCATCATGAGATTGAACTATAGATATTTAGTTTTCCCGGCACTCTTCGCATTGCTCTGTGCGGGCCAGGTTGCAGCACAAGACAGCTATGAAGCATGGGCTGCAGCCGGCAAGCCCGACCTGGGTCTTGCAGGAGGCACAGCGCCGCAAGGAGGCATGGGAGGATTGACGCAATTTGCAGACCAAGCCAGTTTTGATGCTGAGACCGGCGGCGGTCTTCCGCTGGAAACTTTCGACAACGGCCTGACTGGTCCTGCAGCTGTAAATACATGCAATGACACCATCAACAGCACTACGACGGGTCCTTGCTTCAACGCGGGTGATCTGATTCCGGGCTTTTCCGTGACCTTTGTAGACAATGGTGACTCGAAGGATGCCAGAGGTATCTCAGGTGGCGTGGTCGCGCTGGGTGATCAGTTTTTAGGTGCATCGCAAACCACCACCGTGGTGGGTGCAAACGCCTTCCTGGACAACACCGAAGTGACGTTTGATCCGCCAGTCACCGCCGTTGCGTTTGAAGCATTCGGTGTAGCTGGCGATTATCTCGTGACTGCTCGCGCTGCTGGCGGCGAAGCCATCGGATCGATCATCGTAACGGGTGCTGCTGCTGATAGTGGCGTTTTTGCAGGCTTTACCAGCGCTTTGCCTGTTGCGACAGTTGTCGTTGATGGCTTCGGTGGTACTGGTGAAGTGATCGACAACCTTCAGTTCGGCAGCGCCAGCGCTCCGACGCCGGCAGTGCCGGTACCAACGCTTGGTCAGTATGGACTCTTGTTTCTGGCAGGTCTGATGCTGGTGGCGGGCGTGTTCAGCTACCGCAGATTTTCTGCCTGACAAGCCGTCCACAAAACCATAATCGAGGAGCCGCCGCTGAGCGGCTCTTTTTTTTCGCCGATTGGTTCTGGCCGGTTTTGTGTGGGTTGGGCACTCCGGGCAGGCTACCGGTTGGCCCAGATTCGAGCGTTCAGCCGGGCCGTGAAGTCCAGTGGCTCGAAGATTACGTGCATGGTGCCGGGCCGGCGAGGCAGATCGGTGTGCCTGACGGGCAAACTTGCTCGGCACTGTCCCCCGAATTCGAATGCGCTACCATCGAACCCCCGTTCAATTTCGAGAAGGCCATCCGATGAATCGTGTTCGCGTTCCTCTGTTTTCCCTTTCCCTTTCCCTTTCCCTTTCCCTTTCCCTGTCGCTGGTTTTTTCGCTGCCGTTGGCGGCCGACGACCACGAATCATCCGAGACCGTGTCTTACGCGCCCAGGCAGTCGGTGACCGAGCACAGCATTCGTATAAATGACAAGCCTGTGGATTACACCGCCACTGCCGGCTGGCTGATCATGGAAGACGAGGGCAAGCCGATTGCGCGCTTCGGCTACACCGCCTACCACCGCAAGGGCGACTTCGGTCCTGCCGAGCGGCCGATCGTGTTTGCGTTCAACGGCGGCCCGGGCTCGTCGTCGCTGTGGCTGCACATGGGCATCCTCGGTCCGCAGCGCGTGGTGGTCAACGACCCCGGCTATGCCGCGCCGCCGCCGGCAAAGCGCGTCGACAATGAATTCAGCATCATCGATATTGCCGACCTGGTGATGGTCGACCCGGTCGGCACCGGCTTCAGCAAGCCGCTGGGCGAGGCCGAGGGCAAGCGTTTCTGGGGCGTGGACCAGGACATCGAATCGGTGGCCGCATTCATCAAGCAATACATCACCGAGCACGGGCTCTGGGCCGCGCCCAAGTTCATTCTTGGTGAAAGCTACGGCGGCGTTCGAGGCGCCGGGCTTGCCCATCATCTGCAAAGCCGCCACGGCATGAATCTCAACGGACTGATCCTGGTGTCGCCGTTTATCGATACCGCCGCCGGACGCGACGGCGGCGGACTCGATCTGCCGCACGCGCTGTTTCTGCCTTCGTTCGCGGCCACGGCCTGGTACCACGATGCGCTCGCAGACAAGCCGGATGAGCTGGAACCGTTCCTGGCCGAGGTCGAAACCTTTGCCCTCGAAGAATATCTGCCCGCCCTGACGGCCGGCTATACGATCGACCCGGCGCGCAAGCGCAAGGTGGCCGAACAGGCTGCGGCCTACACCGGCACCACGACCGGATACTGGATGAGGGCGGATCTGCGCGTCGATCACCAGCAGTTTCTGCAGGAGCTCAAGCGCAGCAATCGCTTGATTGCAGGCCGGATCGACTCGCGCTTCATCGGTCCGTCGGTCAATCCGCTTTCGGAATTCATGGACTACGATCCGTTCTTCCCGGCGGTCGGCCCGGCCTACACCGCGGCGTTTTTCGACTACCTTCACAATGACCTGGAGTTCGGGCGCGACGAGGAATACAAGACCACGGCCTGGCCGCTTGACTGGGACTGGAGTCACCGCGACCCGGACGGCAACCAGCAGGTCGCGGTCAACCTGCTGCCGGATCTGTCGCGCGCCATGATCATGAATCCGGGCCTTCAGCTGCATATCCAGCAGGGCTATTACGATATGGCCACGCCGTTCGCGGCCACCAACTACTACATCCGTCATCTCGACATACCGGTGGAGGCACGAGCGCGTATCCGCTACGACCTCTACCCGGCAGGGCACATGATGTATCTGCACGAGGCGTCCATGCAGGCCTACAGGGACGACCTCGCAGCCTTCATTCTCGGCGCCGTTCCGCGCTGACGCAATGCCGACGACGCCGCGCCACCGGCGCGGTGTCCGTTTGTTCTCAACTTCGCCGCCCGTAATTGCGGGCCGTAATTGAGGGCCGGCCACAGGAGGTCGATGATTGCCGGCCGGCGTTGTGCCGTGAAGGCTGCGTTCGCGGTGCGTACACAGCCGCAGACTAAAATTCACGGATGTCAACAACAACTTCGAAAATGCAGGCTGTCGGCGTCCTGGCAGGTCTTGCACTCATCGCCTTGACCGGATGCGGCTCAGAGCCCGAATCGTCGGGCTCTTCCTGGACGCGGGAACGGTCTTCCTTGCCCGTGCGCGCCTATGAGGTCTCGCAGAGAGATCTGTCGCGCCGCATTCAGCTGTCGTCGCCGGTCGAAACGCTGCGAACCATAGACCTGGCGGCACGCACAGCCGGCATCGTTCGCGAGGTTTTCGTGGAAGCCGGCGACCGGGTCGAGGCCGGCCAGTTGCTGGCCGAGCTGGACGTGCGCGAACAACGCGCCGAGCTGGCGCGGGCCGAAGCCGCGCTGAGTGAGGCCCAGACGAACTTCGATCGCCTCAAGCGCCTGCGCGACAGCGATTACATCGACGAGGCCAGTTTCATCACGGCCCGGTCGGCCCTGGAGATCGCGAACAGCGACGTCGAATTATGGCGCACGCGTGTAGACTTCGGTCGCATCGTGTCGCCGATCGACGGCCATGTCATTGGGCGAATGGTCGAGCCGGGTGCTGCCATTGGCAGTCTCGCCACCGCGTTCGAAATCGCCAACCTGAACGAACTGGTCGTGCGGATCGGCGTCTCCGAGCTCGACGTGGGCGAAATCCTGGTTGGCTCGGAAGTGCCGATGCGAATCGATGCGCTTCGCGATGTCGGGCCCTTGGGCGGCACGGTTCGGCGCATCTTTCCGGCGGCCGACGGGGCGAGCCGCTTGCTGACCGTGGAAATTTCGTTGCCCGAAGCGTTCGAGCGCGGCGTTAGGCCCGGCTTTCTGGCGCGCGCCGACTTGCTGGTAGATTACAAGCAGGACGTGCTGGCGGTTCCGGCGGGTTCGGTCGGCATGGGCGAGCAGCAATACGTGATGGTAATCGACGAAAACAGCGAGCTCGTGCGGCGTGCTGTAACGACCGGAGTCATCCGCGGCGACTGGCGAGAGATTCTGGGCGGACTGGAACCCGGGGACCGGATCGTTTCATCGAATCCGCTGGATCTTGCCGAGGGCGACCTGGTGCGAATCGTTGAAACGCTCGGCGGTGGTGCATGAGTCGTGCGGGGCAGGACAACGACGCGGCGTCCGAGCCGCGCCGCAGCAGCGACGAAAATAACGCGGGCGACAATGGCGATCCGGCCCGCGGTACCAAGTACTACAGAGGCCTGACGCACGCCGCCATCCGGCGGCCGGTGGGCACTACGGCGCTCGCCACCGTGGTACTGGTCATGGGGCTGTTCTTCGTCGAGCGGCTGCCGGTCAACCTTTTGCCGGAAGTGGTCTATCCGCTGATTCGGATCAACGTCAACTTTCCCGGCGCCTCGCCCGAGGTTGTTGAAGAGCAGGTCACGCGCCCGCTGGAAAGAGCACTGGCCTCGACCGAAGACCTGGTGCGTATTTCAAGCGAGGCCGAGGAAGGTCGGACCGACGTCAGCCTGATCTTCGAATACGGCACCGATCTCGACACTGCGCTGCAGAACGCCTCGAGGCTGCTGGAACGCGCCCGAAGTCAGCTGCCCGACGATGTCGAGCCGCCGCGTCTGCGCAAGTGGGATCCGGGATCGTCATCGGTCTTCGAGGCCGGCTTTTCATCGGACTTCAGAACGCCACGCGAGGTGCGCGATTGGGTCGACAATCGGCTCGCCCCGCAGCTGCAGTCCATCCCCGGCGTTTCCGGCGTCGAGGCTGTCGGCGGCCAGGAGCGCGAACTCGAAGTCATCATCGATCAGCAGCGACTGCGCTCGTACGGCCTGACTCTGGCCGGCGTCTCCGAACAGCTCGCGCTGGAAAACCTCAATGTCGCCGCCGGCAACGTGACCGGCAGCAGCCTTGACGTGATGGCCCGCACCGACGGCCGGTTCAAGTCGCCCGAGGATATCGCCAACGTATTGCTGGCCGTACCGGGGTCCGACCGCAGGATTCGGCTCGACGAAATAGCCGAAGTGCGCGACGGCTACCGCGAGCAGCGGCTGTTCGTGAGGCTTGGCGGAGTCCCGGCGACCCAGGTTTCGGTCTTCAAGCAGCCCGACGCCAATACCGTAGCGGTTGTCGACGAGGTGATTTCGAGGCTTGAATCGCTGGCTTCATCAGGTTTCATTCCGCCGGATATAGATTATCGAATCACCGAGGATGCGGCCTACTTCATCCGGGGTTCGGTCAAATCCGTATCGGCTGCCGCCGTTCTGGGCGGTGTGCTGGCCATGGTGGTGGTGCTGGCGTTCCTCGGCAGCCTGCGCAAGAGTTTCGTCATTGGTCTGTCGATACCGCTGGCGGTGATGGCGACGTTTGCCATGATGGGCGCGGCCGGCCTGACACTTAACGTCATGAGCCTCGGTGGGCTCGCGCTCGGCGTCGGGCTGTTGCTGGACAATGCGATCGTGATGCTGGAAAACATTTCGCGGCACCGCGAGAAGCTCGGCAAGTCGGCCGACCAGGCGGCACACGAAGGCGCCGACGAGGTGATGTCTGCGATTACCGCCGGTACCCTGACCAACCTGGCCGCGGTCGCACCCTTTCTCCTGATCACCGGGCTGGCGACGCTGGTCTTCCGGGAGCTGCTGGTGACCATTTCCTTCGCGGTCATCGCGTCGCTGGCCGTGGCATTGACGCTGGTGCCGATGCTGGCAGCCCAGTTTGCCAGGATCAAGTTTGAATCCGGATTCAACCGCCTGCGTATCTATCGCGCGTTCAACGGCATGATCGAGTGGTTGTCAGATCGCTACCGCGGCGTACTGGATCGTCTGCTGGCGTGGCGCTGGGCGGTCGTGGGCGCCGGTGTCGCGGTGTTCATAGGCAGCCTGAGCCTGGCCAGTCAACTCGGCAACGAATTCCTGCCGCAGCTCGACGACGGCGAACTTGGAATATCGATGTCGCTACCGGCGGGCGCGACGCCGGAAGAGACCAATGCCGGAACGCGCATGATCGAAGCCGAAGTCAACAAGATGCCGCACGTTCAAAGCGTGTTCGCGCTATCTGGCGGCAATGTCTGGGGCGGAGTTGCGAACGAGCGGCCCGGCCGGGGTTACGTTCTCGTTCGGCTCGATGACGCAGCGGATCGACCCGAGTGGCCGGCCAGCAGGTGGGTCTCCGAAATGCGATCGCGGCTCGGTGAGCTGGATATTCCGGGCGCGCGCATGTGGGCCTGGTCGCCCGGCATTCGCGGGCTGAGCTTCGGCGTCAGCGGCGACGACATGGAGCTCAAGGTGGTCGGCGACGACATCGGCGTACTGCAGGACCTGGCGCGGGAAATAGTCGATTCGATCGAGTCGATCCCCGGTCTGACCGGCGTCGAACTCGACGACGAGGATCGCACGCCACTTTTGAGCATCGACGTCGACCGCGAGCGCGCCGCCGCGCTTGGCCTGGATATCAGCGGGGTCGCCCGCTCGCTGCGATCTGCGGTATCGGGTTTCGTGCCGACCCGCTACAGCACCGGCATCACCGAATACGATGTGCGCGTGCGTCTGCCGCGCGAGGATGTTAGCGATATCGATGCGCTGGGCCAGGTGATCGTGGCCAACGGCGTCAACGGCCCGATACAGGCGCGCCAGGTCGCCAGCTTCAGTCTTGGCGAGGGGCCGGCCGAGATCAGCCGCGAGAACCAGGTCAGAATTCAGCGGATCGTCGGCAATTTCGATACCGCGCAAAATGATGTCGGCGCAATCATGGCCGACGTCCAGCAGCGCATCGAGGCGCTCAACATGCCGAACCAGTACGGGGTGATCCTCGGGGGTCAGTTCGAGACCATCCGGGAAACCAATCGGGAAATGAGCATCGTGATCGCGCTGGCCATATTTCTGGTGTTCGTGGTGCTCGCGGTGCAGTACGAAAAGCTCTCGAATCCGCTGGTAATCATGACCGCCGCGCCGCTCGCCGCCGCCGGCTCGGCGCTCGCGCTGTGGTTGACCGGCACCCCCATCAGTGCGCCGGTATTTCTCGGCTCGGTGCTGCTTATCGGCATCGTCGTCAACAACGCGATTCTGCTCGTCGAGTACATCGAGCGCCGGCGCAAACAGGGCTGGGAAATGCAGCAGGCGGTCGTCGAGGCCGGCGGCATTCGGCTGCGCCCGATCCTGATGACCACACTGACGACCGTGGTCGGCATGCTGCCGCTTGCCATAGGCGCAGGATCCGGAGCGCTGCTGATGCAGCCGCTGGCGATTGCCGTGGTCGGCGGACTGCTCTCGGCGATGCTGCTGACGCTGTTTCTGGTGCCGTGTCTTTATGTGATCGTGCAAAATGCGGCGAGCGCTGCCGGCGACTTCCTGACTCGACGCAAGCCGAATCGCGACGCC
>JGI12048J13642_11461611_pt1 | contig 15282 bp, 5 predicted proteins | sample ElkSlonscriptome_16_FD_13642 | JGI IMG/M metagenome (IMG submission 13642)
GGGTGCCGGACTGACTCAGCGAGCCCTGATAGGTGATCTGATATTGGGCAAAGGCCGGCAGGGAGCAGGCGACGAGCGCAAAAACAAGAAAGGTTATACGCATTGGAATGTCCTTCAATTCAACTCGAGTCTTTCACTCAAAATGCACCCGAACATGAAAACCGCACATGACTCTCTAAATTAACTGTTAAAAGCAAGTTCCCCGTGTGCTTGAGTCCGAATACTCGTAGCAAATGAAGCGCTCGGGGCAATTAATCTCCATCGGTCACGGTAAAAGCCGCATCCGAAACGGAAAGCCCAATACCAATTTCTGAACGGGCCGCTCGGACAGCAACCTGACCGACCAGCCGGGGCGCGCCGTCGGCCAAGCGAACCGAATCCGGGAGATCAAGGTATTCGATAAACAAAGAAACGCTCTCCGAATTTTCCGAACGCCGAATCACTAGCACCTGGCCGATTGACTCACGGGAAGAGAAGAGTATTGCTATTGGTTCTGCAACCTAGCAATCATCCAGGCCCCTCCCCCGAGACCCCTTGCATCCAGCGTTGTCGGAGTTCAACCACCTTGACCATCAGGGCTTCTGCCGAGCCGATGGTTCGATCTTAGATCCAATGGCCCTTGTCATCGAAGTTCTTGTTAGTGAGCTAAATCGGGCCGCAAAGGAAAGCGCGGCGTGCGGACCTGATCACGACGTGAAAGCAACCGTTCTTAAAGGGCGAGGCGCTTTGTAAGCGGGCGAAAGTCATGGCGGCAGTATCCACCAGTTCCTCGGCCTCGGGCAAAGGAAAAATGCCGGTTTTGTCTTAGAAACTTGACTCGACTATGTGGGGGTCCGATTTGTGTTTACAAAATCTTGATCCAAAGGATCTTCAATTTTCGCGATTGTTGCGGGCTCGCTGGCTTGCGAGCCCGCCCGGGTCATTAGCCTAGTCGAAGCGGCTGCGGAACAGGCCGTCGTTGTTGACGGGTGTGGTGATGTTCGATTGGGCTTCGTTGGGGAACAGCAAGGTGGTGCCGTCGGGCAGGCTGCCTTGAACGCGTAGATCGACGAAGGCCGCGTTCGGGTCGATGCAGGCGGCCAAGTCGATGCTGGCGGTATCTCCAACGGCCAGACCGAAGCTTGTATCGACCGCGCCTTGACCATTGGCCGGTGTGCATTGCTCACCTGCCACGCTGCAGGTCCAGTCGAGTGGGGCCAATACGCCAGAGAGCAACGGAATATCGATTTGCACTTGATTGGCGGCCAGCGGGCCATCGTTGCTGACTTGCACCCTGTAACCGATGTCGTCGCAAGTGCCTCGGCTTGAGGAGCCAGCTAGCTGCGGCACGGAGGGCAGTGACTCGATCTCGACCACCAGATTAACGCCCGGCTCGTCCACTGTCCGGACCAGAACGTTATCGGTCTGCTCGGGGTTTTCAGCATCTGCGGCTTTCGTTGCGGTGACCATACATTCTCCGACGGCTACCGCCGTGATCGTGGTGCCGCTCAAAGCACAGACCGTCTCGCCCGAGCTGATTGCAAGAGTAGCCAAGCCGCCGCCAAACCCACCGCTGACCACGATTTGGCTGGTCTGACCTAAAAGCACCGTGGCGGGAGTTGCAGAAACCCGCAGCGGCTGGGGCTGATCAGGCATGAAGCTGGCAATGTTAATAGATAGCTCGCCGCCAGCCAGGCCGAAATTACCGCCGACATGGATTGTTGTTCCACCAGTTGATAGCTCCTGGACGCTTCCGTTGAGACCATTATTGTCATCACTGCCGAGCGATGACCACACGCTACCGTCCCAACGCGCCACTCGGTTGGCGGTTTGGCCGCCGGCTTGAGTAAAAAAGCCCCCGACATAAACATCACTACCCGTGACGGCCAGGGCCAACACGGCGCTGCTCACGCCATTTTGTCCGCCGCTTTCAAGTGCATGCCAGGCACTGCCGTTCCATCGCGCAATATTATTGGCGGTTTGGCTGCCGGCCTGAGCGAAAAAGCCCCCTACGTAAACATCAGTGCCCGCGACGGCCAATGCGCGCACCTCGCCGCTCACTCCATTTTGCCCGCCGGTGCCCAGCGCATGCCATGCGCTACCGTCCCAACGCGCCACCCGGTTGGCGGTTTGGCCGCCGGCTTCAGTGAACAAGCCCCCGGCATAAACATCACTGCCCGCGACAGCCAAGGCGAGCACAGTGTCGTTCACGCCATTTTGCCCACCGCTTTCCAGCGCATACCAGGCGCTACCGTCCCACCGCGCCACTCGGTTGGCGGTTTGGCCGCCGGCCTCGGTGAACGAGCCCCCGACATAAACATCAGTGCCCGAGACCGCCAAGGCGGCCACCTGGTCGCTCAAGCCATTTTGCCCGTCGCTTTCCAGTGCATGCCAGGCGCTGCCATCCCAGCGCGCCACCCGGTTGGCGGTTTGGCCGCCGGCTTGAGTGAACAAGCCCCCGGCATAAACATCACCGCCCGCGACGGCCAAAGCGAGCACAATGTCGTTAACACCATTTTGCCCGCCGCTTTCCAGCGCATGCCAGGCGCTGCCATCCCAGCGTGCCACCCGGTTGGTAAGTTCGCCGCCGGCCTGAAAGAAGGTGCCTCCGACATAAACATCAGTGCCCGCGACGGCCAATGCGCGCACCTCGCCGCTCACGCTATTTTGCCCGCCGGTGCCCAGTGCATGCCAGGCGCTACCGTCCCACCGCGCCACTCGGTTGGCGGTTTGGCCGTCGGCCTCGGTGAACGACCCCCCGACATAAACATCAGTGCCCGCGACAGCCAAGGCGAATACAGTGTCGTTCACGCCATTTTGCCCACCGCTTTCCAGCGCATTCCAGGCGCTGCCGTCCCAGCGCGCCACTCGGTTGGCGGTTTGGCCGCCGGCCTCGGTAAACGAGCCCCCGACATAAACATCAGTTCCCGAGACCGCCAAGGCGTCTACCTCGCCGCTCAAGCCATTTTGCCCGCCGCTTTCCAGAGTTTGCCAAGCATTTCCGTCCCAGCGCGCTATATTACTGGCGGTTTGGCCGCCGGCTAGGGCGAACTGACCCCCGACATAGATATCATTGCCCGCGACAGCGATGGCGTTCACCCAAAGGCTCACGCCATTTTTCCCACCGCTTCCCAGCGCATGCCAGGCGCTGCCATCCCAGCGCGCCACCCGGTTGGCGGTTTGGCCGCCGGCCTGAGTGAAAACTCCCCCGACATAAACATCAGTGCCCGCGACCGCCAAGGCGCGCACAGTGTCGTTCATACCGTTTTGCCCACCGCTTTCCAGCGCATGCCAGGTGCTACCGTCCCAACGCGCCACTCGGTTGGCGGTTTGGCCGCCGGCTTGAGTAAACAAGCCCCCGACATAAACATCACTACCCGTGGCGGCCAGAGAAAACACTAAGCTGTTCACGCCATTTTGCTCGCCACTTTCCAGTGGATGCCATGCGGTGCCATCCCAACGGGCCACCCGGTTGGCGGTTTGGCCGCCGGCCTCGGTAAACGCGCCGCCGACATAAAGGTCACTGCCTGAGACGGCCAGGGAATACACGCCGCTGTTTACGCCATTTTGCTCGCCGCTTTCCAAGGCTTGAAACGCATTGCTTAAGGGATCGTAAGCTGCAATAAAGCTCGCGGCGGTCGCTCCGCACACGGTGAAATTCCCACCTAGATACACCAAACCTGACGAGTTAACTGCCATCGCAAACACTCTGCCGTTGCAACCGAAATTGACTCCACCAAACGTCTCCCACTGCCCCGGCACTTCGTTGTCAGTCCCCTGAGTCACAAAACGCGGAAAACCATCATCGCCGGTCTGCATTTCAAAGCCTTCTGGATCAAGACTGCCCGAAAACCCCTCTGGAATAGCCAAGTGACCGTGCGCATCCAAAAACTCTCCCAGCGGTTGGGCTTGCCCGAACGCAGTCAGTGGTACCCAGATGATAAACAGAAATGCCGCTAGGCCGCGGGCGTGGAATGTTGAACGTGATATTTGAATCATGGTGCGTTGATCCCCTAATTTTCGAAAGAATGGCCACTTAACCGTGCCGACCGGATACCTACGGCATTTTCCAGTTTGGTAGTGTCGTTAGTTGAGACCTTCTCTCAGCTCCGCTTGCTTGCCGCTTGCGCGAGTCTTGATTTTTCACCAACTGATTTAAAGTGGATATCGATAAGAGACCGAGCGTAGCTATCTCCTCGCTTGGTGTCTTCACCCAATTGGGTTGAATGTACGATTAAAGACTGGTCGCTCGAGGTATTTCTGAGCCGCCCAACAAAGGACATCTTGAACTACTGCGCGTTTGACGGACACCTTCAGATCGGGGGCGGTCCAGTCTGTCCTGGTTTATCTCTGGCAAGACCTGGGGCAAGCGCTATTTGCTAAAACAAGGACTGAAACTAATGACCATCTATTGGAACCTCATCATCTGATTATTTGGTTGGTGTCGACTACTTACTTTAGGACTTGTCAATAATGCTTCTCCGTTTCTTTTCGAGCTCGGCGGCGCACCTAAAATTCCGCTATTCAAACGAGTCATTGAACAACTGGTCGTCCGAAAGGAACACGGCCTGGACAACCCGGTCCCGATCCATGGTGACGCTACAGGTCGAGCCCTGACAATCTCCGCCGAAGCCCTGGAAGGTTGAGTCGACGTTTGCCGACGCCTGCAAAGTGACTTCGCTGTTGGCCGGGTAATTGGCTGAGCAGGTGCTGGGACAGTCGATTGCGCTTAATCCAAGCACTTCAACGACCTGTCCTGCACCCCCGCCTTCGAGCACTACCGTCAGTTCAAAGCCGGAGGATTCAAACAGCGCCGTCACCTGGCGATCCTGGTCAATAAAAACCACGCAGTCCCCGCTCCCTGTGCACGCGCCGCTCCAGCCGGTGAACTCCGATCCTGCTTGCGGCGCCGGGGTCAGACGTACTGACGATCCTTCACTAAATTCGGTTTTGCAGGTGCCAGGACAGTCGATGCCGAAAGGCAGACTGGTAACCGACCCGTCTCCATCCACACTAACGTCGAGGGTGTATAGCGCCAGAAAGTCGGCGAACACGGTCTCTGAATCATTAAGCGTTACGATACAAGATCCGCTGCCGGAGCAGGCCCCGCGCCAGCCGTCGAAAACAAACCCCGGTTCGGCCGTGGGGACCAACTCCACTGCAGTGCCAAGCGGCCACAGTTCGTCGCAGTCATCCGGACAGTCGATGCCCAGAGGCGTGCTCCGGACCGAACCTCCGGCACCGGAAACGTTCACATTGAGGCGGGCCAGATCCAAAACCCCATCAGTAAATCGCGCCGTGACTTCACGCTCGCCGTCGACCTCCACAGTACAGCGGGAAGTACCCGAACAATCACCAAACCAGCTTAGGAAGTTTTCGCCGGGTTCCGGCGCAGGCGAAAGCTCGACAGTTTCGCCGACGTCGAACTCGACCGTGCAGGAGGATTCGCAGTCAATGCCGGCCGGCGTACTGACCACGGAGCCCGATCCTTCGATGATTACCCGGATTGGGGCCTGATCTGAAAAGAGTGCCGTGAAGTTTCGATCTTGATCCATCAGTACGGTGCAGGTATCAAGTCCAGTACAGGGTCCGAAACCCCACTGGTCGAACACGAAACCGGGCTGAGCCTGGTGAGACAACTCGACCAGCGTGCCGGCCGGAAAGTCGAAACGGCAGATTTCGTTCCTGTCGCAATCGATACCTGCCGGATTGCTGGTCACGGTACCTTCGCCCCCTAGCACGGCCAGGGTCAGTTCGTAGGTTGACGGACCGTCGAAGGTCGCGATGACATCACGGGTTTGGTCCATCGTGACGGTGCACGCTCCAGTACCGGAACAGTCACCCGACCAACCGACAAAACTGTTTTCAGCCTCGGGCTGGGCGGTCAGCGTAACGACCATGCCGTCATCAAAATCCGCTGTGCAATCGGGTGCGCAGCTGATGCCGACCGGGGCGCTGGTAACCGAGCCTGAGCCGGAACCGTCGGTCGTCACGTTGAGCGTGAAGCGAGACCCTACCGGCTGGAATTCAACCGCGCCGGCGTCACATAGCGATCCGCCCATCCCAACTCCGCCGGCGCGAGCGTTACCGAGCTGATCGTCGGTCCCGGCAAAGCAGTAAACGCCGAGCGCTGTAAGGTCGACCGCCGGACCGCTAGCTCTCGGCGCATACGCGTTGTCGAATCGCAGCGGGTCGACAACGGTAGCGATATCAGTCCGAGCAATATCCGTATTCGGATTGAAATCGCAGCGACCGCTCGGATCGACGATGTTACTGTCCAGCGACATGAAGTTGCCGGTTACGTTCGTTGACGAACAGTCCTCGCCGATGGGCTCACCGACGGGATTGATTCTCCCGTTCCCCAGCAAGATCGTACCGGCGTAGGTAACCAGTGCTGTGCCGCCAGAGGTTGTGTTCACATCGATTGCGTCACCAAGTCCTCCGCCGCAGCCGCCGATGCGGTTAAAGGCTAGCGTCGAGCGAAAAATCTGAACGAACACGTCTTCGATACCGGATACCGGAGAGTCGACCGCCACAATGGCAATCGCGCCGCCGTTGCGGCCGATATTGCCGGCTAGCGTCGAATCCTCGATATTGATGACCGCGCCGTCGCTGTCGAGCGCCTCGATCCGGATTGCCCCGCCGGTCGAGAGGAAGCCGTCGGGATTCGTGTCATCGCAAGGGACGTCCGCCAGGTTGTCGAGCAGCGCACTGCGTCGAATCGTCAGCGAGCCGCCAAATTGCTGGATCGCGCCACCGCCCAGGTTCTCGCTGCTGGCCAGCGCGCTGTTATTGTCGATCAGCGAGTCCTCGATCAGCAAGGTCGTGGCTTCTTTACGGATTGCCCCGCCGTAAGCGAACAGGCCTTCAGCGTGGTTGTTGCGCAGGGTCACCTGCCTTAGTGTCAGGTCGGCGCCGGAAACACGGATCGCACCGCCACCGTCCATCGGTCCAGACGACACGCCGTTGCTGAGCGTCAAATCGCTAAACTCGAAAGTACCGTTGCCGACCGAGAAAAGACGGAAATCCGGTGCCATCGACGAACGCCGGATTGTCGCGCCGTTGCCGATGATCTCCAGGTCTCCGGTCAGCACTGGTGTGCCGTTTGGAAAGCCCGGCCAAGGCGCATCGATTGTGTAGTCATAGTCGCTTTCGAGCACAAGCCGGTCACCGCTGCTTGAGCCTGCGGGGCAGTCGGCGTGGACCTGCGAGTCTTGTTCGGCGTTCTCAAGCGCTTCGAGCAGAGAACAAACGCCGTTCGCATCGATCTTTGTTTCCGGCTTGACCAGAAATTCAGCCGACTCGCCTGAGATCGGTACGATCATCGCGATAAACATTGCCAGCGCAATCGGGGTCGACCGATGCTTGCTCGCGTGCGCTGCTTCATTTTCCGATGTTGGACAAGGAGGCTTCCAGTAAAACTCGAAACGACTAGTTCTGAGGGCCATGCGCTGAGTACTCCTTGTAGTAGAAAGCCGATTTAAACGGGTACAGGGTCTCTGCTCCACCAGATTTCACAAACGATCCTGAAAGATTAAGAAAGACGATTGATTTCATGAGCCTACGATCGAAAGCTGCGAGATATCGGCGGCACAATTCGACACCTTTAGTGATCAACGGGATTCTGCCTTCAGGACCCAAGGCGTTGTGAAATTGAGCCTGTCTTGATTACGCGCTGCTCCTTGGTCGGTTAATTGGGGCGTCGCCTCCACAAGAGGGCTTTAATTGATTAACGCAACAAACGCCTCAAAAAAGGCTCATGTTTTTCAGACGCAGCTTTTAGCGGTAGCAAGAAAAACCGGATTCGGCCAGACGATTCAGGGCCTCATCGAGCGCAAGCATCTTCAGCAGTGCCATCGTTTCCTGATCTTGCTCATAGCTCTCGATGTCCTGCAGCACAACCTTCGCTTCGCGATTCTGGGTAATGATCTGGGATTTCGCAGCAACCCGGAACACCCAGGCAACAGGCGAACGTAGCTAACGGCTTACGAGCGCCTGAAGATAGGACGATGTCCCTGGGCTCGTTTGGACCAATGTCAGGGCGGGCAATTGCCTGGTTTTTCAATTTTTTCAGGCGCTAAATCATGCGCATTAGGGAATTAACCGAGAGGGCTATAAAATTGCGTCAATTGCCTGAGTGTCCAATTGTGTGTGTACTCAAGCAATGCTTGGCACTTGAATCGACCTTCCCAGAACCTGCCCGTGCGTTCGTCTTGCGGTGGCGGAACAAGCGCCGCCAGCCGGACCACAAAAACCGGCGGCAATTCAAGGCGCTACCGGCCTCTCACCTCGGCGAGCGCTTCGTCAACCTGGAGGCCAGCCCGGTATCGAGCTGGCAAGCAGAGATTCAAGGATCTCGACGCAAGCCGAAGCCGGCCCAGGCAACCATTAGCAAGGCCAGCAGAATCAAACCAAAGCGCGAATTGACCGGCACCGGCAGAATCGTCTGCAGGCTGCCACTCAGTCCGATCGTGGTCGGGCTGTTGACCCCGTCATGGATCAACTCGATCGCATCGATGAATTGCCCGCTCGAGGTCGGGGCAAAGCTCACGGTCAGTGTGCAGGCGGCACTTGCGGCCAGCGAAAAAGGCGTCGCCCCGCAGGTACTCGACTGGATCGCGAAAGGTGCGCCCGGGCCGTTCAGGTCAGTGACCGTTACCGCCGCATTCCCACTATTGGTGACCGTCACGTCGAGTACCGAGGTCTCACCCAGCGCGGTCACAGAGAAGTCGAGATCAGCCGTATCGAGGCTCAGCTCGCCCTGCAGCCCCAGACCGGTCAGCGCGACGATCGGTGGACCGTCTCCCGAATCGTTCTCAAGCTCGAAATCACCGCTGAAGCTACCCGGTGCGCTCGGTGCAAATTCGATGTCGAGCTCGCAGGTTCCGGCCGGCGTCAGAATGAAAGAACTGCTGCCGCAGGTTCCCGGCTGCACGGCGAAGGGTGCCCCCGGGTCATCGTTGAGGCTGACTGACACATCGATATTTCCCGTGTTCTCCAGCTGCAGGGTCTCAGTGACTGTTTGTCCGACCACTGTGTCGGGAAACGCGACGCTGGCCGCGCCCAGTGACAGAACCGCCTGCACGCCTAGGCCGGTGACAGACACCGTATCGGGGCTACTGGCCGAATTGCTAAGGAGGTCGAAACTGCTGCTCGCCGCGCCGAGCACATCCGGGTCAAAAGACAGTTCCAGGGTGCAGCTTGAGGAAGGAGCCAGCAGAACCGGGATCGCAGAGCAGCTCCCGCCGCTGGTGGAGAACGGCGCGCCCGGATCGGTGATGGCGGTGATGGTCAGCGGTCCGTCACCTGTATTGGACAGGCTAAGGACTTCGGTCGACGCAGCGGCAAGCAAGTTGGTATCGGGAAAGTTGATGGCCGAGGCGCTCAGATCCAGAATCGCTTCAGTGCCATTGCCGGTCAGGTCGAATGTATCGATGCTGCTGGGCGCGTCGCTGGTCACGCTGATCGTAGTCAGCGACGGTCCTGTGCTTGTAGGCAAAAACTGATAATCGATGCTGCAGGACTCACCGATGGCCAGCGTGAACGGCAGTGCCTCGCAATTGCTCGAGAGCTCGACGAAGTCGCCGGTCGGCGGCGTCACCGCCGTGACTATCACCGCTTCGGTGCCGCTGCTGCTCAGGGTGGCCGTGAGTACCCCTGACCCGGTATTGATCAACTGATCGCCGAAGGCAAGCGTGCCCGGAGAAATCACCAGGCCCGGCTGCACGCCCGTGCCCTGCAGATCGAAAGCGCTGGTGTCCGGCGCGTTGCTTGCAATCGTGACGGTCTCTGACTCGGGCCCGAGCGTTGTCGGCGTGAACTGGTAGCTTAGGGTGCATTGTGCCGCAGGGACCAGATCGAATGGCGCCGCCGGGCAGGTGCCGACGCTGAGGGCAAATGGTGCCGAGACCGCGGGGATCGAGAAGATGCTGAGCACGTCGTTGCCCTGGTTCTCGACCGTAACGGTCAGCTCGCCGCTGCTGGTGCCCAGGCGCTGATCGCCGAAATCGAGCAAGGCGGGCAAAATCGCCAGCTGGGCTGCGCCAACCAGCACCAGATCGGCCACTGCCGGTTCGGCAGCGGGCAAGCCGACCACGCTCAGCTCGCTGGTCGTGTTGGTGTAGGTCCCGCCAATCGCGTTTGCCGGCGTCTGCACGTCTACCGAGAAGCTGCAGCTCGCGCTAGCGGCCAGGTTGCCGCCGCTGAAGGTGATCACGCTTGTGCCCGATAAGGTCGAGCCCGGTCCGCAGATGTCAAACTGCGGGAGATTGATGGCGACCAGGCCGGACAGCGCCGCGTCGAGATCATCGGAAAACGCCAAGTCACCCGCCGGCACGCTGCCATTGTTCGTGATGTCGAATTGCAGGGTCGCGACGGCCGGGCCGGTGCTGATGTCGACCGGGCTGTTGCTGAAGACCTTGCTGAATTCGAAGCTTTGGATCTGCAGTTCGGCGCTGCTCGGGGGGGCCGATACAGCCAGGCCTGAAATCGTACCCGACACGCTTGAGGTCGTGCTGGCATAGGTGCCGGCCAGGGCCGCTGCCGGCGCGACGACATCGACCTGGAAAGTGCAATCTCCAGCGGCCGGCAGCGAAGCGCCAGTCAGGGTCAGCAGGCCGGCACCGCTGATCTGGGAGCCGATGCCGCAGACGTCGTTGGCCGGTAAGGCGACCGCCGTCAGGCCCGGCAAGACCGCGCTCAGATCGTGGCTAAAGGTCAATCCACTGGCTGGGTTGCTGCCATCGAGGTTGCTGAGCGTGTATTCCAGCGTCACCGCGCCGCCCGGAGCGACTGGATCGTTGACGTAGGCATGCTCGAGAAAGAGCAGGCTGCCGTTAACAATAAACGCATCGTTGGCCGGTGGAACCGTGACATTGTTTCCTCCCACCTGGCCGACGAGGTTGCCGGTGGCACTGCTGTACTGGCCATCGCCGGCCCCGGGAGGCACGTCAAGTAGCACATCGAAGCTGCAGCTGGTGCCCGCCAGCAGATTGCCACCGGTGAAGATTAGAAAATTGGTGCCAGTCAGGGACGAACCCGCGCCACAGGGATTGGCCGGCAGCGGACCCGGTGCCGCCAGGCCAGGCAGCTGGGCATCGATGTCATGGGTAAAGACCAGGCCAGTCGTATCGGCCGGACTGGTATTGTCGATCGTATATCGCGCTGTCACCGTGCCCCCCGGCAGCGCCGGGTCATCGATGAATTCGAGGCTGAATTCGAGCCCAGAGACAGTCAGCGTAGTTGCTGTCGCCGGACCCGTCGCCATGACGCCAGAATTGATAGAAGTGACCGGCGAGCTGTTGTTGACATAGCTGCCCGGCGAGGCGCCTGCCGGCACTTGAAGGGTCGTCGAGAAACTGCAGCTCTGGCCCGGCTGCAGGCTCGCCCCGGTCAGCGTCAGATTCGTCGTGCCGCTCAACTGCGAGCCTGCGCCGCAGACATCGTTGATTGGCAGGTCGACAGCGCTCAGCCCTGCGAGCGCCGCACTTAGATCGTCGTTGAATGCGATCGCGGTCGCATCACCCGGCACGTCTTCATCGAGCGTGAGTGTGAACTCGAGATCGACTATATCGCCGGGCGCCACGGCACCGGGAGTGAAGCTCATGTCCAGCCGAGGGCCGCCGATGACGGTCACAACGTCGCTGGCGGAGGCGGTCAGCTGCGTGGCGCCGGCAACGGTCGAGCTGAGCATCGATGTGATATTCGTCGCGGTCTGACTGCGCGCATCCACCGGGGCCAGCAAGTCGACGGAGAAGGTGCAGCTCCCCCCGGGCGGCAGGTTCGCACCGTCGACGCTGAATATGCTCGAGTTGAGGGACGTGAACACGAAGGCCGCCGAGCCCGCCCCGCAGAAGCCCACCGGAGGAACGGTCGTCGCTTGCACGCCATCGATGAAAGCGGTCAGGTTGTCGCTGAAGGAAATCTCCGTGGCCGCTTCCGTCGCCGAGGGGTTGCTGATGGTGAACTCCATCGCAAAGACCTCCCCGGCGCCCACCGGGTCAGCCAAAAACACCTTGCTTAGACGCGGCGCATCGCTGACGAACAAGACATCGCGAGGCGCTTCGCTGGTCACTAGCAGGCCGTCGATCGTTCCCGACAGCGCCGTCGTCGAACTGCCATAGGCACCCGCCGCGGCACCCGCCGGCACCTGCAGCGACACGTCAAAAGTGCAGGTGCCTTCGGGAGGGAGCGTAGCGCCGGTCAGGGTCAGCACCGACATTCCGCTCAAACTCGACCCGGGCCCGCAGACATCATTGAGCGGCGTGCCGATCGCCGACAGTCCGCCCAGGATCGCGCTCAAATCGCTGCTGAAGCTACCGCCAGTCAAGGGAAAATCGCGGTCGATATTCTGAATCGTGTAGCGCACATCGACTGGGGCCCCCGGCAGCACCGGGTCGTTCAAAAATTCTTCGATCAGGATGATGTTGTCGGTGACCACGGTGTCGAGAGCGGCGGTGGCGAAACCACTGTTCCTCAAGGGTCCCGCAGACGAGCCGGTCAGATCTCCCGAAACGTTGACAATCGGCTCAACGCCGCCCAGATTGATCGCCGCCAAGACGTCCACGGTAAGGGTGCAGGTTGCGCCCGCCGCCACCGAGGCGTCTCCGAAAAAGGCGGGCGCGTAGGCGAAGACATCGGCACCGGGCAGGGCTGTTAGGCTGCCGCCGTTGCAGGTACTCGATACGTTGGACGGCTCGGCGATCGTCAGACCGGTTGGCAATGGATCCAGGAAACCCATGCCTAAGAACTGATTGGCAGTCAGCGAATTGTCGATTGTGAAGGTTAGGGTTGTGCGCCCCCCGAAAGGCACCGACGCCGGCGAAAAGGACTTGGTGAACCCCGGACGATCGGTTTCCACCACCAAGTCATCCGCGGCCAGGCCGCTGTTGCCTTGACTGGAAGTCAAATCGCCGGTCACGCTCGTATAGCTGCCGGGGGCTGAAGCGGTGACCTGGACCGTGACCACACAAGTCTCGAAGGCCGCCAGCTCTCCGCCCGACAAGGAGATGGTGGTGCCACCATCCGGCGCGACCACCAGGCCATCGACGCAGGTCGTTTCCGGCAATGCCGGGATGGCCAGATTGACGCCGGCTGGGAGATTGAGGACGAAGGCCAGATCGGTCACGGGCACACCGGCACCGTTGTCGATTTCGAACAGCAGCGCGCTGGTGCTACCTGGCCCGATCGTGTCTGGCGCGAAGGCTTTGCTGAAAACCGGCTGGGCCTGAGCCGAAGACGCTGCGCCGAGCGCCATCGCGACCAGCAGCATAAGCAAAGGAAGCGAGGCGCGCGGGGCAAAGCGGCTGGGGATACTGCGGCTGGAACCGTGGCGGCTCAGGGCTAGGGGCATCCGATGATTCTCCAGAAGCGTTGGGAGGTAGCGGCTCGACCTTCAGGTTCTGCCATTCTTCGAGCTTAGCCCAATTCCCCGCCTTTGTCGCGCCCCAGGCCCATGCGCGTGGCGCTCAGCAAGAAGGTGACAAGCGCTTCGATCAGGCTTATGATCACGGCAAGTTACCGATAGCGGAGTCCATCCGATGCGCGCCCTGCACCTCCTGTTCATCTTCATTGCTTCGAACCTGCTCATCTTTTCACCTTCGGCAAGCGCCAGTGGATCAGACCAGGTTGTGGTGCGCGCCAGCGGCGGCACGCTGAACTTCAGCCTGGCCGACCCGCGCCTGCCCTATGCCGGGGCGCACCTGATCATCGCCGGGCCGGATGGCTACCGCCTGACCAAGCGCTTTGACGCCGGCCGGTCCATCTTCTTCAATCCTTCCCGCGATGGCGCTCCGATCAACGGGCGCTTCGACTACGAGTTGAGACTGCAGGCGATCGAAGAACCGCGCGCCGGCATGGGCATGCCGCAGGCCGAACCCATCGCATTCGCTGCCGCTCGCGGGGCCTTCGCGCTCGACAACGGCTCGATCGTGGCCGACAGCCTTGAAGAAGCAACCCGCGCTATTGTTGTGCCCGATGACCAGAGCGTCCAGGGCTCGCTCTGCGTCGGTCTGGACTGCACGAGCAGCGAAGCCTTCCCCGATTTTTCGGTGCTGACGTTGAAGGAAAACAACCTTCGCATTCGATTCCAGGATACGAGCAACTCGGCCTCATTCCCATCGACCGACTGGGAGCTGCGCGCTAATGACACGACGAACGGCGGTGCCAATCGATTTTCTATCGTCGATTACGACGCCAACAATGAAGTCCTCGCCATCGAGGCCGGCGCGCCGGATAGCTCGATCCTGATCGACGACCAGGGCCAGATCGGAATGGGCACGAGCACTCCCTTGCTGAACCTGCACATCGTCGACACGAATACGCCTGCCATGCGCCTGGATCAGGACGGCACGGGCGGCTTCGCGGCCCAGTCCTGGGACATGGGCGGCAATGAAGTCGAGTATTTCGTCCGCGACGCCACCGCACTGACCGTGCCTTTCAGCATCGTCGCCGGCGCGCCGACAGACTCGCTCGTGGTCGATGGCATGGGCCGTGTCGGCCTGGGCATGCTCGCTCCGCAGGCCGATCTGCATATCAGAGCGCCGGGCGGCATCGCCCGTATTCGCCTCGAGTCGTCGGACGGCCGTTGGGACGCCAGCACGACGGGCAGTGGGTTCAGTATCGATAATAGGGCGACCTCCGGCGACGAGCTGAGGCTTTCTGCCGGCGGCGATCTGCGCGTTGCCGGCTCGCTGACCAGCCTGGCGAAGGTCAATCTGCCGCGCGTCGGCGTTGAGCAGTCCGGCGCGTCCCTGACGGATATCGAAGCCTACATCGAACGTCATGGACAGCTACCCGGTTTCGCTGGGAACGGCGCTGAGGGTCATGATCTGATCGACTTCCAGATGCGCCTGCTCGAAGCTGTGCAACAGCTCACGATCCAGAACATCGAACAGGAGAAGGAAATCGACGCGCTGCGCGATCAAATCAGCCGCATGCGCCGCTGACTTTCTTCGCAAGCCCCAATACGCAATCACGCGAAACTGGCCAAAAAATAATTGATCCCGGACATGACAGGAACTGGACCGGGCCGATCTGGACGTCATTTAATTCAAGCGCGTTGCAGGTGGGGGCGCTCGCGCAGGATGATCTCCGCTTTGTCGGCGACGACATCCTTCATTCAGATTGAACCTAAGAAAGAATCATGAGAATCAAGGACAGGCATTAGATAGTTTAATGAGGCAAGAATCAAGGACAGGCATTAGATAGTTTAAGAAAGAATCAAGGACAGGCATTAGATAGAATAAGAAAGCTCCACCCCTACCCGCCATTTGGGAGGTGAAACGGATCGTGAGGAAATCTGGG
>JGI12048J13642_11309027_pt1 | contig 15270 bp, 9 predicted proteins | sample ElkSlonscriptome_16_FD_13642 | JGI IMG/M metagenome (IMG submission 13642)
GAACAACTATTACTCGTCGTTATGCCTTGCCCTGCACCACCGCAAACGCCCCCTTCACGGCGTCCAACTGAGGATTCCAGGTTTAAAATTCCTGATCCAGTAGTGCGTCGGTAAAAGACTTAAGATTAGAGTAAACGGGGGTATGAGAAAGGCCATATTGTCGAAGTTGGGTCTTTGTTTTCTGGCCCTTACCCGTTTCAACCAATATGGGTTTAGCTTCTATGGCAATAGCCGCTTGTAGATCCCGGATAGAATCACCAACCATATAAATCGAACCTAAAGTTGCTTGATCATAACTTTTGATTATTTGATGCAATAATCCGGGTCTTGGTTTTCTGCATGAACAATTGTCATCAGGACCGTGGGGACAGTAGACGATGGCATCTACAGAGCCACCAGCGGTTTGGATCGAAGAGCGCATTTTTTCATGTATTGCAGAAAGTGCTGAGCTACTGAAGAGCCCTCTGGCTAATCCACTTTGATTCGTTGCTATAGCCACAAGATGTCCTGCCTGAGACAATCTGGCAATGGCACTCAGACTTCCTTGTATGGCCTTCCACTCTTCAGGACTCTTGATGTAATCTGCGGAGTCATGGTTAATTACGCCATCTCTATCAAGAATCACCAAGGTCTTTTTTGTTGACTCCATAGGATTCATATCCGAATCAGCCTTTCTGCTGCAGTAAAGATATGTCGGCAATTTGCAAAAAGACAGCTCTTAGTTGTGCCAACAGAGCGATTCGATTCTGACGTATCTCAGGGTCATCAGCCATTACCATCACCCCATCAAAGAAGGCATCGATTGGTTCTTTTAGATTGACCAGTTGATTAAGTGCAGCGGTAAAGTTACGTTGTTGAATATCTGGCTGAATCCTCTTTTCAATGGTGGTGAGTGCATTACTCAGATCAATTTCCAATGTTTCCGAAAATAACTCTGGTCTGACCGGTTGAGGTTCTGAGATCCCTTCCTTGCTAAGAATATTAGATACTCTTTTATTTGCAGCAGCCAGGGTTCGCGCGGCTTCATCTAACCGGGTAAAGGCAGCTACCGCTTGAATGCGTTGATGGAATTCAAGCGGCTTGCTGGGTCGTCGGGCCATTACGCTAAGAAAGATTTCAGCGGGCAAATGTTGATCTTCGTACCATGCTCGAAAGCGCTCCAGAACATAGGTAAGCACAGTCTCTTTTAGTTCATTACTGTTTATTTCAAAGCCCTGATACAGTTCTACCGACCATTGAATGCAGGTTTTCAGATCAAGATCGAGTTCCTTCTCGACAATAATGCGTAAGAGACCAAGCGCCGATCGACGCAAGCCAAAGGGATCTTTGGTACCAGTGGGGGCTTGGCTAATTCCGAAAATGCCAACTAATGTATCCAGTTTGTCAGCAATTGACAGCACTGCCCCGGTTGGGCTGGCTGGTAATTGGTCGCCAGAAAATCGAGGCAGATACTGTTCCTCAAGGGCCGCGGCGACTTCAGCAGCTTCTCCATCGAGCTGGGCGTAATATCGTCCCATGGTGCCTTGAAGTTCCGGGAACTCCAGAACCATTTCTGTCATGAGATCGGTTTTACTTAACTCCCCCGCTCGCTGGGCCAAGGCCTCATCGCTACCAACTACACAGGCGATCTTTGCAGCGAGTAAAGCTACTCGCTTTGACTTATCACTAAGGCTACCTAACTGTTGTTGAAAAATGACTTCCCGGAGTTTGTCCACCCGTTGATCCAATCTAATCTTTTGATCGGTTTGGTAGAAAAATGCAGCATCTTCAAGTCGGGGTCTGATCACTCTTTCATTCCCGCTGATTACCTGCTGAACGTCCTTACTTTCTATATTGGCGACGGTAATAAAGTAGGGCAGCAGTTGCTTTTGATTGTCTTCAATATGGAAATACTTTTGGTTTCCCTTCATGGTATAAATCAAAGCTTCAGATGGGACTTGCAAAAAGCGCTCATCGAACGCTCCCACTAAGGCCACTGGCCACTCGGTCAAACTTGTTACTTCATCTAACAAGTCTTCATCGATAACCACGTGACCACCGGTAGTTTTTGCTTTTTCTACGATGTCTTGACGAATCATTTCTTTGCGTTGATTGAAATCAGCAATAACATATCCGTGTGATGCCAAGCGACTGGCGTAGTCCTTTGGATGATCAATGGTTAGTTGGTCGGGATGATGGAAACGATGACCCCGGGTTGAATTACTGGCCGTCTGATCGTATAGCCTGGAATTGATGATTTGTTCATCAAGCAACAATATAAGCCAATGGATGGGTCGTACAAATTCAACCTGTGTTGCCCCCCACCGCATTCGTTTAGGAATGGGAAGGTTACTTAAGGCTTGCTCAATGACTTGTGGTATGAGATCAGAAATTGAAGCGCCCGGTTGGGTCGAACGGTAAACGACCCAAGCACCTTTGGTGGTTTCCATGGTACTTAATTGATCCGGGGTGGTGTTACAGGAGCGGGCAAAACCTTCGCAGGCTTTACTCGGTTTCCCGGATTCGTCGTAGGCTGCTCTTAGTGCGGGGCCGCGTTTTTCGATTTGACGATCAGCCTGTGCTGCGGCTAGATTTTGAATGCGAAGACCTAATCGTCTTGGGGTTGCAAAAGGATTGACCTCACCGAAACTAATCCCTGACTTTTCCAATTGATCCGTCACCTGTTGAGTGAAGCTGTCGGACAAGGTTTTTAAGGATTTGGGCGGTAATTCTTCAGTACCCAGTTCTACTAAAAAATCATGAGACTTTATATCCCGACCTTCATTCTTTCCTTCTTCATGATTATCTTGCTTGATACTATTCATGCTTTAGCCTCCTTGCCTTGCTTCATCAGTTTTTCTTTTAACCCCGATTCAGCTAATGGAAACCCAAGTTTTTCCCTACGATCATAGTATGACTGCGCTACCTTACGAGCCAGGGTTCGGACTCTTAAGATATAACGTTGGCGTTCTGTTACTGAAATGGCGTGCCGTGCATCGAGCAAGTTAAAGGTATGGGAGGCTTTTAAGACCAGTTCATAAGCAGGTAAGGGAAGATTGGACTGAATCAGACGTTGACTCTCTTGTTCATAGTTATCAAAGTTTCGGAACAATGAATCTGTGTCAGCTTCTTCAAAATTGTAGGTGGACATCTCCACTTCGTTTTGATGAAAAACATCCCCGTAAGTGACATCACCTTGTGGACCAGTGGTCCATAAGAGATCATAAATACTGTCGACACTTTGCAAGTACATGGCGATGCGTTCGAGACCATAGGTAATTTCGCCGGTGACCGGGAAACACTCAAGACCGCCTACTTGCTGAAAATAAGTAAACTGGGTCACCTCCATACCATTTAACCAGACTTCCCAGCCGAGGCCCCATGCCCCTAGTGTCGGTGACTCCCAATTATCCTCAACGAAACGAATATCGTGGGTGAGTGGATCAATTCCGAGAGCCACTAAGGAATCGAGATACAATTCCTGAATATCCAGTGGTGAGGGTTTTAGTACCACCTGATATTGATAGTAGTGTTGTAAACGATTCGGATTGTCGCCATAGCGTCCATCAGTGGGTCGACGGCAGGGTTGTACATAGGCTGCATTCCAGGTTTCCGGACCGATGGAACGCAGAAAGGTAGCGGGGTGAAAGGTGCCTGCTCCCACTTCCATGTCCAGTGGCTGCAGGATAACGCAACCCTGCTTCGCCCAGAAATGTTGAAGTCGTTCTATTAAGCCTTGGAAGGTTTTTACATCGGGTTCTATCGGGTTTGTCACATTTGCACCACTGGATTCTGTTGCTCTTTAAAGTGATATATTATCGTGTTATTTCAGGTTGCCACCAAATCGCTTTCACTTGCTAAGCGTTCTGGTGCAGTTAGAATTGAGGCGGGAAATTATACTACTTGCGGCTCTTGATAACAGTGGTTAAGTATTGCCTCAATTTTTTGCCTTACTAAAACTGACTACTAGCCAAGCCAGGTCAAAGCGCACGGAATGAGGGAACCTATAAATGCAGATGACCCATTCAGTACGTTTTTAACGTCGCCAGCAATCAAAATAACTATTGTGCAAAAGTCTTGGAGAGAGAAATTAAGTTGAGCAAAGATACCTGGAAGGGACGCGCTATTCAAAAAACTGTTCGTCTGTTGGCTTGTTTATCTTTTAGCAAGGCACAACTGCTCGGGCGCATAGCCGGCAGGTTAATGTGGTGGTTGCGTATAAAATCTGCCCGGGATTGTCTTACCAATATTGAGCACTGTTTTCCGACCATGGACCGGGAAGCGCAACGACAACTGGCCAAAACCAGCTTGCTCCACACCGGCATGACGGTGGCTGAATGGGGCGCACTGTGGACATGGCCGACGGATCAGGTAATGGCATTGATCAATTCTGTGGAGGGTGCTGATTTACTTTGCCAGGATGGCCAGGAAAACCAGCAAGGCATACTGCTATTGTCTCCTCATCTGGGAAACTGGGAAATGGGTGGCTTGTATATTGGTCAACAATGCCCTGTTTCCATTCTTTATCAGCCACCAAAAATACCACAACTGGAAACTTTTATTACTGAGGCGAGATCACGCACAGGGGCAGAGCTGTTGCCTACCGACAAGCGTGGGGTCGTTACTTTATTTCAGATATTGCGACGCCAGGGTGTCATTGGCATATTGCCGGATCAAGAGCCAGAAACCAGCGGTGGGGTATTCGCCCCTTTTTTTGGGATACCGGCCAATACTATTAAATTGGTATCTAAACTGATCCAAAAGACTCATCCAAAAGTAATCACAATATGTGCCTATCGACTGCCCTCCAGCGCAGGTTTCAAGCTCGTGATCGAAGCCGCTAATCCAGCAATTTATCAGGACGATTTACTGACCTCTGTAACTGCTCTGAATCAAACCATTGAACATTGTGTATTGAAGGCTCCAGAGCAATATCAATGGGTATATAAACGTTTCAAGCGCCGACCCGATGGACAACGCCACTTCTATGATTAAGCATCTGATGGTTCACCGCTTTCGAATACTGCTGCTTAGCTTATTGCTGACGCTTAGCGGATGCTTTAGTTTTTCTTTTTGGTTTGAGCGCTTGGACACCTTAGTGCTTTGGCAGTTAGATCGAATGTTAGATTTCAGTGACGGTCAGAAGGATAAGATCAAACCTGAGTTAACAGTACTGGTTGAGCGAGTGCGTGCAGAAACGGTTCCCCCGGTGATAACATCACTGACCGAAGTGCAGCATCTTTGGGACAACCAAAAGCCAAGACAGGCTTTGTTTCTGGCAGAGCATGAAATTAATCTTGTGCTGGATACTTTACGCCGTGACAGTTGGCCCACCTTAGCCAGAACGCTGGACTTTATTACCGAAGACAATATCGAAGCCTATCTTGAATGGGTTGGCGATAACCGTGATGACTGGTATGAACATACTTTATCTGACAGGGCCAAACAGCAGAAAAGGACTGAAATGTTAAAAGATTGGCTCGGCAGATTGTCAACCAGCCAAAAGTCGGTAGTTGCCGATATCGTAAAGCTTCATACTAACGAAAGGCAGACGAGAATAGAAAATGGGGAGTATCGCCGGTCCCGGTTTATCGGCCTGATTGAGCAAAGGGATTGGGTGAATCTTGAACAAGCCTGGCAACAACCAGAATTATTACAAACAGAAGAATACCAGCTGTGGCGAACGCGAGAGCGAGATCAGACGATTACTCTTTTGCACACCTTAATTCCGACCTTGTCTGCCGAACAACAACAGCATGTCAGCAAACGCCTTGACAATTGGATTGCTCGTCTTCACAAGGTAAAGCCTGCAACCTTAGCCGAAACTGACTAAACCGACTATTTCTTGATTTCATGAGTTATATTTACCCAACTAATTTGTGATAATACCGCCCCACCGAGTCGAAATCCATTTAGTCAGTGCGAGTGGACTTCCACAGTCCTGATAAACTGGTTTGCGACCGCGCCAATCAACTAATAAAGCAACCTGGCAGTAAATTAAAGTCTCAAGTGGCAGGACAATACAACTAGCGACGCAGTAGCCAGGATGGATTCGAGGCAATAGGGTAGCCAGTTTCCCGCGCTACATAATCGAAGAATTAAAACGAAATTTGATGATCGGAGCGAACTACTTTGAACTATGACGATTTATTAAACTGCCGTTGTGCCCTCCCTTTCGATTTACTGGGGGTCCGTGATTCTGGTAAAGACGGAGGCAAACAGATTACCTGCTGGTTTCCATCAGCGCTCAAAGTCAAGTTACTTGACTGGGTGGATGGCACTGTCCTCGGGGAAATGAAAAAACTCAAAGCTGATGGTGTATTTCAGTTGGTGCTGGAACCCGGTGTGGTGAAGAATCTGGTCGAGAAACTGTTTTTCAGATTCGCTGTGACCTATGAGAATGATACTTTCGAAAAACTGGATCCCTATCAGTTTGCTGATACTACCTTTGAAGATTTTTCTCACGATGCTGCGTCTCTCTACAAAAATCAGGGTGCCCATCCAGCCTCTAAAGAAATTCACGGTCGTTTGGTGAAGGGTACACGCTTCGCTGTGTTCGCACCCCATGCGCGTTCGGTTAGCATTGTCGGTGATTTTAATCACTGGGACGGCCGGGTACATCCAATGGGAGCGGGACATGATGGTATTTGGCGGTTATTTATCCCGGAAGCACAACTGGGGATGGGCTACAAATACGAAATAAAGTCTCCCCAAGGCGATGTCCTGCCCCATAAGATTGATCCCTATGCTTCCTGTATAGACCAGTTCCCTTCCTTTGCCAGTCGCATTTATGACCATGATGTCTATCAATGGCAGGACCAGGCCTGGCAACAGCGGAAGGTCGCCACCCATTTAGAAGCACCGCTTAATATATATGAAGTCCATCTCGGTTCCTGGCGTTTTAAAGATGGCAAACCTCTGTCTTACCAGGAACTGATAGACGAGTTGGTGCCCTATGTAAAAGAGATGGCTTATACCCACATTGAACTCATGCCGGTATCCGAGTTCCCTTATGATGGCTCCTGGGGTTATCAACCCGTTGGTATCTATGCCCCTACTACCCGCTTTGGTCCGCCAGACGATTTTAAGGCCTTTGTGGATGCTTGCCACCAGGCTGGCATTGGGGTGATCGTGGACTGGGTGCCTGCTCATTTTCCAACCGATGGGCATGGCCTGGCTAACTTTGACGGCACCCCCCTTTACGAGTATCCCGATCCACGCAAGGGTTGGCATAAAGAATGGAGTTCACTGATTTACGACTATGGCCGGGACCATGTGAGCCAATATTTGATCAGTAATGCGTTGTATTGGTTTGAACGTTTTCATATCGATGGTATTCGTGTGGACGCGGTAGCATCCATGCTGTATCTGGATTATGCGAGAAATGATGGGGAATGGGTTGCCAACGAATTTGGCGGTAACCACAATCTCGAAGCTATAGAATTCCTGAAGAAGCTCAATGAAACCATCTATCTGAATTTCCCCAATGCTATGACCATTGCGGAAGAATCAACGGCATTCGCCGGAGTATCTAAACCCACCTACACTGGTGGCTTAGGGTTTGGCTTTAAATGGAACATGGGATGGATGAATGACAATCTGCGCTACATGCAGAAAGATCATATCTACCGTAAGCATCATCACAATGAGCTGACTTTCAGTATGGTCTATGCTTTTGATGAGCACTTTATTTTACCCTTATCCCATGATGAGGTAGTGCATGGTAAACGTTCTTTGCTGGATAAAATGCCCGGAGATGCCTGGCAAAAATTTGCCAATTTACGAGCCTTTATGGGCTACATGTACGCCCATCCCGGCAAAATACTCAATTTTATGGGCAGCGAATTGGCTCAAGGTCATGAATGGAACTATCAAAGTTCCCTTGACTGGCATTTACTCGACATAGACTTCCATGCCGGGCACAAAAAAATGATCAGCGATCTGAATCACCTGTATATGAGGGAACCTAGTCTTTATGAACAGGATTACAGTGGCCTCGGTTTCTGCTGGTTAGCGGCGGATGACTATGAAAATAGTGTGTTGTCTTTTGTGCGTTATGCCAAAGACCGGGGTGACCACTTGGTTATTCTGGTCAATCTTACCCCTGTACCCCGAGAGCACTACCGTATCGGGGTGCCAAGTAATGATTTTTATCAGGTCGTTATGAACACGGACTCACACTACTACAGCGGTAGCAATTACGAGGCAGGGGATTGCTTTAAACCTGATAAATGTGCGGCGCATGGGCAGAAATATTCATTGACAATTAATGTGCCACCTTTGGCGACGATTTTTCTGAAGCCCCGGCAACGATTAGCACCGGACAAACGGGCCGACCTTCCTGTGGAGAAGGTGAGCAAAGCAACACACGCGACTAAAGTTACGTCGAAAAGCAAGTAGCATAGCCGGTACTATTACAGGGCGATGCTTGCTGATGGATCAAGTTGACCTTTACTTAAGGTTCTGAAGTCAACAGGACCTGACCTTAGAGCGTATCGTTTCGCAGAATTGGAAGCCTTGCTCAGTCTTTTTGTAGAATGATTACAAGTCAGGTGGCCTTGCTTCCTTTGCTACGAATGCAGTCAAAGGTACAGTAGGAACAAGTGAGGTAAATAGAGTTGAAGCGCAACGTTCAATCCCCCCCCCCTTTAGGTGCTAATGTTTCCGATAGTGGGTGCCATTTTTCCATATACAGTGAACACGCAACCAGTGTCTGGTTGTGTTTGTTCACTGATGACGGCAAAGAAACTCATCGTATTCCTTTACAGGATCGCGCCGGCGGCCGCTGGTTTACCTTTGTCGACGGTGCTCGACCAGGCCAGCACTATGCTTATCGGGTAGCCGGACCCAACGGCAATGTTCATACCCCCACTTTTAACCCTAACAAACTGTTGATTGATCCCTACGCCCGCAAACTAACTGGCACGCTTCACTGGCACGAGTCCTTGCAGGCTCAGCAAGAATTTGCGGAACTCGACAGCGCTGATTGCGTGCCTAAGGCGGTGGTTGACAGTGACGACTTTGACTGGGCAGAGGAACAGCGCCCGAAAATCTCTCCGATTGAGAGGATTATTTATGAGGTGCACGTTAAAGGGTTCACCAAACTCCATCCTCAGGTGCCTGAACAAAAGCGAGGTAAATACCTGGGCTTGTGTGAACCGGTGGTGCTGGAATACCTTAAAAATTTAGGTATCACTACCCTGCAATTAATGCCTTGTTTCAGCTTTACCGACGAACCAAGGCTGGGCCAATTAGGTTTGGCCAACTACTGGGGTTACAACCCCATTAACTTCTTCGCACCGGATTGGCGTTACGCCATTAAGGATCCGGTAGAAGAATTTAAAACCATGGTGAAAACTCTGCATGCAGAAGGGTTTGAAGTGATTTTGGATGTGGTTTATAACCACACCGCTGAGGGTGATTACAATGGCTTTCTGGCCTCTTTTAAGGGCATAGACAATTCAACTTACTATCGCCTTGATGGCCACCAGAATTTTTTAAACCATTCCGGCTGTGGCAACAGTCTCCGCGTTGAACATCCCGCCGTTTTACAATTGGTTTTGGATTCTATGCGTTATTGGGTGGCGGAGATGCATGTGGATGGTTTCCGTTTTGATTTAGCGGCCAGCATGATTCGGGAAACCCATGGCATGAATCCCCGTGGTATGTTTACCACGGCAGTGGGACAGGACCCGGTGCTGAGGGACCGGGTGTTGATTGCGGAACCCTGGGATTGCGGTTACAACGGCTATCAAGTCGGCGCATTCCCAGCACCCTGGCTGGAAGTAAATGATCATTTCAGGGATCAGATTAAATCTTTTTGGCGCGGCGACCGAATCGGTGTTGCTGGTACCTGTACCCGAGTGATGGGCTCCCGTGACATTTTTGACCGCCGTCACCGTCCTCTCACTTCTAGTGTTAATAACATTACCTATCACGACGGCTTTACGCTGACCGATCTGGTGTCTTACCGACGCCGCCACAACAAGGCCAATGGAGAGAATGGCATTGATGGTCACGGTCATAATATTAGCTGCAATCATGGCGTGGAAGGAGCCACTGACGATGTTGAGATTCTCGCAAAAAGGGCGCAGCATCGGCGAAATCTAATGGCGACCCTGTTATTGTCCAGAGGCACGCCCCATCTGTTAGCCGGTGATGAGTTTGGTAATAGCCAGAATGGGAATAATAACGCCTATTGTCAGGACAATGAATTATCCTGGTTGAATTGGGACCCAGAGACTCAGGATTTAGAATTTCTCAATTATGTAAGGAACTCGATTTCCTTTCGACGGGAATTTGTATCACTGAATGATATGCATCTTGCCGATGAAGGGTATTACGATGAAGCGGCCAGTAGCAGCGGCAAATTGGATCCCACTCGGATCGATGCGGACCTATCCGATTATTTTGCTGACACCTTGAGCATGTTATCGGACGAAAATGCACAAGCCTTACTAAAGCATGAAGAAAATAGCCTCGACAAAGTCTCATCAGACTTAATCATGTGGTTGAATCCGAATGGTGAACCAGTAACAGAACCGCAGTGGCATGATCCGGAACTGTGCTTTATGTGCGCCGCTATTGAGCGAATCAGCAAAGACGAGGACAAAAAACCCCAGATTATGCGTTGGTTCGGAATTTTCAATAGTGACGAGAATCAGAATCAGTTTCGATTGCCGGCTGGCTGGCAAAACGATCTCTGGCATTGTGTATTTTCTACCGCATGGCAAAATGCCCACAACAAACCCGCAGGAGATGACCTCGAATTTTCGCCTGGGGAGCAAACCTTAACCATCGACGCGAACTCAATCAGCTTGTGGACTTGTCCACCGAAAACCTTTGAAGACTTGATGAGCCAACGCACGGAATCCGGATATACCGGGGAGACTAAATTGCCAGACGTTTCCATTAAAACGATTTCAACCCAAGCCTTTACTGACCAAAAACCTGGAACATCCGGTCTTCGCAAGAAAACCAAAGCTTTCCAACAGACCCACTATTTGGCAAATTTTGTGCAGTCGATTTTTAATTGCTTACCGGCAACCGCCGGTGAAGCCCTCGTGATTGGCGGCGATGGCCGTTTCTATAACCGGGAAGCCATCCAAGTTATTGTGAAAATGGCCGTGGCCAATGGCTTCGATCAGCTTATTATTGGTCAGTCCGGCTTTCTCTCTACTCCCGCTGCTTCCTGTGTCATTCGTAAATACAAGACACTGGGAGGCATCGTACTGTCTGCTTCACACAACCCCGGTGGACCGGACGAAGATTTTGGCATTAAGTACAATGCCAGTAATGGTGGGCCAGCCCCCGAAGCGCTGACAGATGCCATCTTTGATGCCTCGACAACCATTACCCAGTACCAGATTGCCGACGTTCATGATATCAATATCGATGTGATCGGTGAGCACAAAATAGGTAACACGGTAGTGCGTATCATTGATGCAGTGGAAGATTATGCGGAGATGATGCGTGAGATTTTCGATTTCAGGAAGATCCGGGAATTAATCCAGCATGCGGATTTTTCGTTCTGTTTTGATGCCATGTCTGCCATTACCGGCATTTACGCCACCCGCTTGTTTGAACAAGAACTGGGCGCAGCCAGAGGAACGGTGATAAATGGCATACCGTTGGTGGATTTCGGCAAAGGCCACCCAGATCCCAATCTTAAACATGCCAAGGAATTGGTTGACAAACTGTTCACTGACGATGGCCCCGTGTTCGGTGCTGCCTCCGATGGGGATGGGGATCGGAATATGATTCTGGGAAGACAGTTTTATGTGACGCCTAGTGACAGTCTGGCGGTCATTGCTGCTAACGCTCATTTGATTCCCGGTTATTGTGATGGTCTTGCGGGTGTTGCCCGCTCTATGCCCACCTCGGGGGCTGTGGATGCAGTGGCAGAAAGTCTGGGTATTGATTGTTATGAAACTCCTACGGGATGGAAGTTTTTTGGTAATCTGCTGGACGCTGGCAAAATCACTTTATGCGGCGAGGAAAGTTTTGGCACGGGCTCAGATCATGTGCGTGAGAAAGATGGTATATGGGCGGTCATGTGTTGGTTAAATATCCTTGCAGTTAAGCAGCAGTCTGTCGCTGACATTGTCACTGCCCACTGGGCTAAGTACGGCCGCAACTTCTACACCCGACATGATTATGAGGGTATTTCATTGGAAGATGGTAATGCCATCATGGCTCATTTGAGGGACTTAGTCGCAGATAAAACCGGTCTTGAAAAGTCGATCAGTGGTTTAGGTTATTCGCCCTTTGCGCTGGCCGTTTGTGACGACTTTACCTACAGTGATCCCATCGACAATTCGGTTGCCAAAGCCCAGGGTATTCGTCTGGTTTTCACCGATGGTGCTCGCATTATCTATCGTTTATCTGGGACGGGAACCGTGGGAGCGACGTTGCGAGTGTATATTGAAAAGCCGGTGGCGGAGGTCAGGGAGCACAGTAATGAGACGCAGACTATGCTGGCCGAAATGATCGCATTAGCGGTAAAAGTGGCTCGTATTAAAGCTCTGTGTGGTCGCGACAAACCTACCGTAATCACCTAAAACCTTATTTGCTTTGTTGGGTTGGTTTATTGGTGTCTATTTTGATTAGCTCGAAGTTAGTCGACAGTGGCAGGTGCGGTAGACTCAGGTGTTTGACTGCCCTTTTACCGAACTCAGGACAACGATGGATAGCGCTAGCGAACATACCGGGGTCGTCAACTTGGTCAGAGTCGATCTGACTTGCTGATGTGAGTGAGACTTTTGATGGTGAAAAAGACCAGTATCAAATCATTTGCCCCTTCCACTGACTTTTTAGCCGGCCTTTAAAAAAGCCATTGCTTGCTTACAGTCCGATCGGAAAATGTCGCCTGTAACGCTCTTCCCGGTCAAAGTGATTTTGTGGAGATTGGAGTAGCTTAACTAAAATCAATGGTGTGTGGGCATTTTCAGCGGGTCGCCTGGTTAGTGCTTACTGGATTCTGTTGATACGCGGTGTTAACAGAACCCGGCACAATGTTGATTTAATTTCTGTCTCCTTCATCTATTTGTCATTCCTTTCAGGCAGTATTACTGCCATCTACGTCTCAAGATTTCGATCGGTCAGTGTTGTTTAAGAAAGACTATACATTCCCCTATCTGATCTGTTTTTCAATTACAATTTTTACCAATAACACTTTACTAGCCAGTGCTTATCCAGAAACGCCAGTTTTTGATGGGCACTAACGTAGTTCAAGGAAGTACTGCCAAAATCGATCCCCTAAGCGATTGGTTTTGCGAGCAACGTAAAATCGACATTTTACTTTGCGACTCCGCGAAACGGCATGGAAGCCGTTTCAGGATGAAAACCAGCTATTACTTTACAAACTAAATCTTTTACAAACTGTTGGCTTTAATAACTATCGGCATATATATTGCATTTATTCCACAGGATGTTGCTTTTGTTATTTACGGTTTCGAATAACTACCCTTTTGATTTGTTATTGATTCGGCCAATGTCATTTTCTCCGGAGTATGGATTATGAAGAAAACCAAAATTGTCTGCACCATTGGACCTAATACTGATTCTATGGAGATGCTGACCAGTCTGGTCGACAAGGGTATGAATCTGATGCGCTTGAACTTTTCTCATGGTAACCACGAGGAGCACAGTCGGCGCATCGCGACCATGCGCGCGGTGATGAAAAATACCGGCAAGCGAGTGGGCATCTTGCTTGACACCAAAGGACCAGAAATCCGCACCATGAGTCTCGAAAACGGTCAGGAGGTTTATCTTACTGCCGGCCAGACCTTTACCTTTACTACTGATACCAGTTACGTGGGCAACAGCTCGAAAGTGGCTGTAACCTACGCTGACTTACCCAATGACCTTGCTATAGGCAGAACGGTTATGTTGGATGATGGGTTGCTGGAAATGGTGGTGACGGATGTGACCGATACAGAAGTTATTTGCAGAGTGCTAAACAACGGTGCCTTAGGAGAGAAGAAAGGAGTTAATTTGCCTTATGTGGAAGTGAGTCTGCCTGCGCTTTCAGAAAAAGATATCAGCGATTTGAAATTTGGCTGTGAGCAGAAAATAGACTACATCGCCGCTTCCTTTGTGCGTCGTCCCGAGGATGTGCTGCAAATCCGCAAGATTCTGGATGACAATGGTGGGGAGAATATTCTCATTGTGTCAAAAATTGAGAATCATGAAGGTCTTAAGAACTTTGATGCCATTTTGAAAGTATCCAACGGTATTATGGTGGCCCGGGGAGATTTGGGGGTTGAGATACCTCCGGAAGAAGTCATTTTTGCGCAAAAGATGATGATCAGAAAGTGTAACTTTGCCCGCAAGCCGGTCATTACGGCAACCCAGATGTTGGACTCGATGATCAACAATCCCCGGCCGACCCGCGCAGAAGCCGGGGATGTTGCTAATGCCATACTGGATGGCACAGATGCGGTCATGCTGTCTGGTGAATCGGCCAAGGGGCAGTATCCCGAAGAAGCGGTTAAAATAATGCGCATTATTTGTGAACGCACCGATGGGGTCAAAAAACCGAAGTTCAAATATGGAATGGACCGGGGGCCCATGCATATCACTGAAGCAGTATGCCGGGGTGCTGTGGAATCCAGTGAAAATCTGCACGCCAAACTGATTGTTATAGCCACTCGCGGGGGGAAATCGGCACGATCCGTGCGCAAATACTTTCCAAGGGCAATGATTATGGCGGTGACGACTAATGAGGCCACAGCGGCTCATCTGACGCTGGTAAAAGGCATACTGCCCTGTGTGGTGTCATCTATTGAAAGCACCGATGACTTCTTCCGCCAGGGTAAAGAAATTGCCTTAGCCAGTGGTTTCGCTAAACCCGGAGATGTGGGGGTATTTGTATCGGGGGCGCTGGTGCCCTCGGGAACTACCAATACCTCATCGGTTCATGTTTTGTAGCAAGGTCGGGAAAGAGGGTTAAAAGTGAGGGAACTCAAGAGGGTAGTTTTTGTTTTCCCGCTTGCAACTTTAGTTTTCCGGTTACAACTTTAGTATTTCTGGTTACAACTTTAGTTTTCTGGTTACAACTTTTCTAAACCCGGTTAACTTAGCGATCATTTTAAGGGTTTTCCACAGAGTACCATTTTGGCTGCGGCAAAAGCACCTGACATCTTAATCCGCTCACTATTCAAGTCAGTAAGTGAGTGTCTATTATTATCCATCTATAGCTCCCGTAGTGTAGAATTCACGACTGTGAAATTTTACTGGGTACTTTGTTAGTAAGACCAAATGTTAGTAACAACATAAGCTAGTAACAAC
>JGI12048J13642_10713307_pt1 | contig 15269 bp, 13 predicted proteins | sample ElkSlonscriptome_16_FD_13642 | JGI IMG/M metagenome (IMG submission 13642)
CAGCGACATGGTCGATGCGGTGGCGCAGCGGGCTCGCACCCTGCACGCCGAATCCGCCGCCGAAGCGGCGGCCTGAGGTGCGGCCAAGGCTCACCCGGAGCTTCGCCGCACCCGTCCGGGCTCCAGCCCGCCGCCGTGGAGGATCTTCGCCTGGAGGCGGCGCCCCTCCTCCTCCGTGAAGTCCCGCACCGCCTCCAGCTTTCCGGCCAGCGCCCGGTAGTCCTCCTCGGGGAACTCCTCCCCTTCGGCGTGACGAAGCGAACCCTCCAGCGACTCCAGCTCACGGAGGGCCTTCTCGGCGGCACGTCGGAGACGATTCAGGGCCTTTCGGGCTTCGGACTCGGCAGAGGTAGGGGCCATGGCGGGAATCGGGCTACAGGATGCGGTGAGGCGGGTTGGTCGGGCGCCCCGAAACGTCGTGTCCGATCACCGCCCCTGCAACGAGGCCGTCGGGCTACACCGCCCCGTCAGAAGCGAGCCTGGAAGAGGGTGAGGCCCAGCCCGGCCTTCCGCTCCGGGCCCCGCGGACCCGGGACCTCCCGCACCACCGGGAAAGGGACCGGAGTGCCCAGGCGGACCGTCCCCTCCTGCATCGAGAAGAGTGCCGCCTCCGGTGCCCCCTCGGACGCACCGGACGCATCCAGGCTCCGGGACGCGCCGATGCCGATGCCCAGCCCTACGACGCTGGTCGCCAGGGGGATCCCGATGGCCACCTTCTCGTCGTCGGGCTGGACGAGGAGGTCGATGCCCAGACCTGCGAGGCCGCCCAGCACCCCACCGATGCTCACCGCCCGCCAGCGGTCCCGGCTCCAGCCCAGACGGGGGGTGCCCAGAGCGGCCGCCACCAGGCCGGCGTTGCCTCCGACCAGGGCGGCGGCGAGTTGGTCGTCGCCCTCCAGGTCCACGAGCTCTCCGAACGCCGCACCGAACCAGGTGCCCCAGAGCGCGCCGAAGTTGGCGCCGGTGGCGGTGGCCGAGGAGACACCTCCCCGGGCCAGGGCGACCCCGGTGCCCAACCCGACCAGTCCACCCACCACCATGGCCGCCAGCGCCTCCTCGCCGTCGTCCTCACCCTCGAAGCAGAAGGAGGAGTCCGCCGGGCAGGTCTCCTCCACCCCCCAGTCGAAGACCTCTCTCCATCCGAATCCCTGCCAGGTTCCCCAGGTACCCCCGAAGGTGATGGCGCGCGCCTGCCCCAGGGTCAGCCCCGAGGAGTTGGCCGCGGTCCGCCCCACCAGGAACCCGGTGGGGGCGCCCACCAGAAGTCCCAGACCGTAGGGCTCCGAGTCGTCGGCCCCGAAGGCGCCGGGGATGGCCAGGCCCAGCCACGCCCCGTACAGCGTGCTCCACACCTGGAGCTCCACCGCCCCGCTCCCCTCCACCTCTCCAGAGGGGAACTCGGGGGTGTCCCGGAGGAGTGTGCCGGCGTCCTGCGCCGCCACCGTCCCGGGATAGCGCGCCACGATGTGCCGGAGGAGGGCCCGGGCCACCTCGTCCTCGCCATTCCGCTGGAAGCCCCGAGCCGTCTCGAGGAGGACCGCCGCCGAGTCCGACGGAGACACCTGGATGGGTGTCTGGGCCGACGCAGGAGCAGGAGCACCGGCTCCGGTCAGCGACAGGAGCAGCGCCAGGAACAGGGCCGAGGAGAACCGCAGGGGTGTGGGTGCCATGGTGGAGGCGTCGAAGGCGGGAGGCATCGGTGCCGCGCCCGACAGGAGCGGCCACTCCAGACTACGAGCGGCAGGCGTCCGACGTGTCACCCGCAGGAGCCCCGAGGCCCCGGAACTCGCGTCCCGGCAGGGGTTACGGCTGCACATCATGGACATTCTCGACTACCTCGTGGTGGGCGCCGGGCCGTGCGGCATCGCCGTCGGCGCCGCTGCCGAGAAGGCCGGCGCCTCCTGCAAGCTCTTCGACAAGGGCCCGCTCACCGCGTCGATCCTGGATTACCCGTACTACATGGAGTTCTTCAGCACCGCCAGGATGCTGGAGATCGGGGACATCCCCTTCACCATCCCCGCCGACAAACCCACCCGTCGGGACGCCCTGGCCTACTACCGCTTCGTGGTGGAGCGTCGGGAGATCGACGTCCATCAGTACGAGGAGGTGGTGGAGGTCGCCGGCATGGAGGGGGACTTCCGTGTCCGCACCCGGACCCTTTCCGGCGAGTCGCGCACCTACCGGACCCGGGCGGTGGTGGTGGCCACTGGCGGGTTCCACGAGCCCAACTTCCTGAACGTGCCCGGCGAAGAGCTCCCCAAGGTCCGGCACTACTACAAGGAGCCCTACCCCTACTTCGATCAGGACGTGGTGGTGGTGGGCGGCCGGAATTCCGCCGTGGAATCGTCGCTGGAGATGTACCGCAACGGGGCCCGCGTGACCCTGGTCCACTTCGAGGACTGGATCGATGACGGAGTGAAGTCGTGGGTGGTCCCCGACATCACCAACCGGCTGGAGCGGGAGGAGATCGCCTCCTACTTCCAGCACCGCGTCGCGGAGATCGCGCCGAGCACGGTGCGGCTTCGCCACGAGCGCACGGGCGAGATCACCGAGATCGACAACGACTTCGTCCTGGCCATGACGGGATGGCGCGCCGACCCGGGCCTCCTCCGCTCCCTGGGTGTCTCCATCGATGAGGAGACCGGGATACCCGCCCACGATCCCGCCACCATGGAGACCGACGTACGCGGCGTGTTCATCGCTGGGGTCATCGCGGCGGGACACGACGCCAACAAGGTGTTCATCGAGAACGGTCGGGAGCACGGCGAGCTCATCGTGGGTCGCCGCGCACCGGCGGCCCTCTGAGCCGTGGGGCGCGGTAGCAGCCGGCGGGGCCGTTCAGACGACCCGTCTCGTCGCCAGCGTCCCACCCGGCCCGGTTCCTCCGCGGGAGGCCCCGACGCCGGTCTCCTGGGCACCATCCCCACCGCCGCGCTGGACCTGCACGGTGACCACGCCCGGGAGGCGAATCGGCGGGTGCGTGACTTCCTCCAGACCCAGGCCCGTGTAGCCCCGGGGGAGGTCGTCCACATCGTCACGGGGAGCGGGATCGGATCGCCCGGCGGGCCAGTCCTGCGGGGGCAGGTGGGCGAGCTCCTGGCCCACGAGCTGAGCCGCCTCGTCGACGAGTACCGACTGGACCTGCACCGAGGAGGATGGCTGGTCCGGGTCCGACCACGGTGAGTCCCGGGTCCGACAGCGGTCGGGCCGCACCGAGGCGCGTTCCATGCGGATCCATCCGGCGCCGAATGGCGTCAGATCGTCGGCCGCACCACATTGGAAGGTGACGAGCCCCATCAACGTCCGCACTTCCCGACCCGAGTTGCCGTGTCTGAGCATCCCGCCATCCGAGTCCAGGCCCTCCGCGATCTGAGCCTCCTGGACACTCCGCCGGAGGAGCGGTTCAACCGGCTCACCCGACTCGCCCGCCGCCTCTTCGACGTGGCGCGCGCTTCGGTCCACCTCCAGGCCGAGGACCAGCTCTGGTCGAGCTATCCCCACCGGGCCCGGGAGGACCGCACCGCCGAGTCGCAGTTGCTGGCCCGGATCGAGCCCACCGAATCCATCTGGGTGGTCCCCGACGCGGTGGAGGACGATCGCTTCCGGGGGGACCCCATGGTGGGCAAGGGCGGAGGCGTGCGCTTTCTGGCCGGAGCGCCGGTGCGGTCCTCCGCGGGCCACATCCTGGGCACCCTGGCCATCATGGACTCCCGGCCCAGGGACCCGGGGGACGAGGATGTCGCCCTGTTGCGGGATCTGGCGGACCTGGTGGAGCGGGAGTTCGCGGCGCTGGAGCTCGCCACCGTCGATGCGCTCACGGGCCTCACCAACCGCCGCGGCTTCAACGCCATCTCCCTGCACACCCTGGCCATCTGCCGTCGGCTGGACCGGGCCGCCACCCTCCTCCTCTTCGATCTGGACGACTTCAAGGAGATCAACGACACCCTGGGTCATCAGGCGGGAGACGAAGCACTCCGCGCCTTCGCCACCCTCCTCGAAAGGACCTTCCGGGATTCGGACGTGGTCGCCCGACTGGGTGGAGACGAGTTCACGGTCCTCCTCAGCGGGGCCACGCCCGAGCAGGTGAAGCGACCCCTCAGCATCCTCCGCCTGCGGTTGGATCAGCGGAACGAGGCGGCCCCGGAAGGTGGTGAGCTCGCCTTCAGCGTAGGCGCCGCCGCCTACGACCCCGACGTGCATCGGGACGTAAGCGATCTCGTTGCGGTGGCGGATGAGCTCATGTATGCCGACAAGGGGGTCCGGCTGCGGGCCCAGAGCTGACGGGGTGCGACCGGCCCCGCGTCAGTCGGCCGCGTCGGGGCGCTCCGGCACCAGTCGTTCGGGGTCGGCGCCGCGACGGACGTAGGCAAGCGCCACCGTCTCTCCGAAGCGCGGAGACTGGACGGCGGAGGTGACTACCGCCGCCGGTCGCTCCGGCCGGTCCCACCCGGGATCGAAGAGCTCGGTGCCTGCCGCCGGGGTCGGGAGGTCGCCCAGGTGGATGCGGGTCAGCGAGCGATTCACCTGCCCCCGGTCCCGGATCCGGACGATGACCTCCTGCCCGGTATAGCACCCCTTCTGGTAGTCGATGGCGCGATCGTGGATGCCCGCCTCCACGGGGATGGTCGCATCGTCCACGTCGGCTCCATAGGACGGACGTCCCGCTTCCACCCGGAGGGTCTCCCAGACACCGGCACCCGCCGGGCGCGCCCCCGCGGACACCAGAGCGTTCCAGAGGGCGGCTACGGCCTCCCGGGGTCCCGCCACAGAGAAGGCCGTCGGCCATACCTGGGCCGTCCGCGTGACCAGGAGGGCCTCCGCGGCGTCGGTGCCCGCGGCCCGGAACTCACCCTCCTCCAACTCCTCCAGCTCCGCCGCCTCCACACGGAGTCCCAGCGCCGTCCGCGACAGGAGCGCGGCAGCCTCGGGACCCGTCACCGATACCATGGCCGTGCCCCCGGAGACGTCCTCCACCCCGGCCATCCGCGGCGGCAGGAAGGTCCCGAAGTGGCGGAGGAGTCCCGCACGACCCGCCACCGGCACGTCCAGGAGAAAGCCGTCCTCCACCTCGTCGGGGCCCAGGGACCAGCTCCAGAGGTCGGAGACCACCTTTCCCTTCGCGGTGAGCACGCAGTGGTAGGTGGCTCGGCCATGGAGCACCTCACCGGGACCTCCTTCGTTCCCGGCGGGCTCCGGCGTCGGCGCCACCGGCAGGGTGCCGGTGAGGATCCCGTCCAGCATCTGCCCCGGGGCTCGTCCGCGGATGCGGAGACGGGTGCGATGACTCCGATCGAAGACGGCGACGCCCTCCGAGGCGGCCGCATACTCCTCCGCCGGGCTGCCGAAGTTCCGGATCACCTCCTGTTCGTGGAGGGTCCCGGTCCGGGCGCCCTCCACCTTCATCGCCGCCGACAACGGCGAAGGACCCGATTCGCTCACAGCGTGTCGCCGTCCATGGGACCGGACCCGGTGCGGAGGTCCCGCACCAGGTCCTCGATCCGCTCGGCATCGGAAGCCTGAGGGGCCAGCTCCAGGTAGGCCTCGAGCTGCTCCACGGCGTCCTCCCGTCGCCCCAACCGGGCCAGGAGGAGGCCTCGAGCCCGGTTCTCACCCCGGGAGGTGGGCCGCAGCAGGAGGATGCGTTCCACCGCGGCCAGCGCCCGCCGGTCGTCATCGACGTTGGCGTATACGCCTTTCAGGTTGGTGAGGAGTCGGGTCAGCATGTCCCGCTTGCCCGCCCTCCGCAGGAACTTGTCCTGCATCCGCACCATTCCGCCGTAGACCCGGTCCAGGAGCTGCTGGGCCTCCTCCTCGAAACGGGTTTTCCCCCCGTCGAACGGGTCGATGAGGAGCCGGATGGCGTCGCCCTGAAAGCGCACCAGGAAGTGGCCGGGGAAGTTCACCCCCTCCAACGGCAGATCGAGACGCCACCCCGTCTCCAGGAGGACCATGCCCAGGCTGAGCGGGATCCCCAGACCCCGGTCCAGGACGTCGTTCAGAAAGGAATTCCGGGGGTCGTAGTAGGAATCCCGGTTGCCTCGGAGCTTCCGCCGGCCGTAGAGCGTCCCTATGAGCTCCTGCAGGACCAGGAGCGGCGCGGTTTCCGACGCCAGACGATCCTTCACCTCCTCGGCCATCTGGTCCAGTCGGGCCAGATAGAGGTCCTCGGAGAGCTGGGGGTACTCCTCCTTCGCTACCAGGAGGGCGGCCCGGGCCATGTCCATCTCAGGCTCGGAACGGGAGACCTCCCGGGCGAAGAGTCGCCTGGGGCTGGGGGCGGGGGCGGTCATGGTGTCGGGTGTACCCGCGCCTCCGGCTGAGTTTCCCCGGCGAGGGGGCCCTGGCAGCTCGGTCCGGGGCCTTTCCTCCGACCCCGGCCGCTTCTAGTGTCCCGCACTCCAGGCCGGCGGATCGCCTGGATTCCGAAAACCCCCTTCCCATCCCCAGGAGACGCGATGGCGGACGAGCCACGGGACCGACGACCGGAGATCCGGCTGTCCCAGCTCAGCCACGGCGCCGGGTGAGCCTGTAAGCTCGGAATGTCCGAGCTGGCGCAGGTCCTGCGTCACCTGGTTCCGGTGGACGATCCGAACGCCCTCGTGGACGCATCCACGGGGGACGACGCCGCCGTGTACCGCCTCGACGAGGACCGGGCGCTGGTGGTGACCGCGGACTTCTTCACCCCCATCGTCGACGACCCCCGCGACTTCGGCCGCATCGCCGCCGCCAATGCCCTTTCGGACCTCTACGCCATGGGGGCCCGCCCGCTCTTCGGGCTCAATCTCGTGGGCTTCCCCCGCGACCTCCTGGACCGAGGGATCCTGGAGGAGATCCTCACCGGGGGAGGCGAGGTCTGCCGGGAAGCCGGGATCGCCGTGCTGGGCGGCCACTCCATCGACGACGCCGAGCCCAAGTTCGGCATGGTGGCCGTGGGCGAGGTGCACCCGGAGCGCATCCTGGGTCATGACGGCGCCCGGCCCGGCGACGTGCTGGTTCTCACCAAGCCGGTGGGCTCCGGAGTGGTGGCCACCGCCATCAAGGCCGGCCAGGCGCCGGCGGCGTTGGTGGAGGAAGCGGTGTCGGTCATGGCCACCCTGAATGCCGGGGCTGCCGACGCCGCCCGGGAGGTCGGCGTCCACGCCGCCACCGACGTGACGGGGTTCGGGCTCCTGGGCCACCTCCGCGCCCTCCTCCGGGCCTCGGGCGTGTCCGCCACCGTGGAGGCCGGCGCGGTCCCCTTGTTCGCGGAGGTCGAGGCGCTGGTGGAGGCCGGCCATGTACCGGGGGGGACCCGACGCAACGCCGAGGACCTGGCTGCGGACCTGGCCTGGTCCGACGGCGTCCCCCCGGTGGTGCGGACCCTGCTGTGCGACGCGCAGACGTCCGGCGGGCTCCTTCTGTCCCTTCCGGCGGAGCGGGCCCCGCAACTCCTCGGCGCCCTGGAGTCCAGGAGCCCGGTGGCGGTGGTGGTGGGCCGGGTGGAGAAGGGGCCAGCCGGCCACATCGAGGTGGTGTGAGGGCGCCGGCCTGGCCATCATCCCTGGCGCCGGATTCGCCCGGCTGCACATCGCTCCCTCCCTCCACCCCACCGCCCGTGTCCGATTCCCAGCACGAGTCCGTCGTCGCCGACGGCCTGCCCGCTCCCATCGGTCCCTACTCCCCCGGCGTCACGCTGGACCGCCTGGTCTTCGTCTCCGGCCAGGGTGCCACCGACCCCGACACCGGCGAGCTCGCCGGCGCCGACGTGGAGACCCAGACCCGGCAGGTCTTCCGGAACATCGAGGCCATCCTCGAGGCCGCCGACACCGACCTCTCCCACGTCCTCCGCTGTGGCGTCTTCCTGGTGGACCTCCGCGACTTCGAGGCAATGAACCGCGTCTACGCCGAGGTGTTCGGCGACCACCGTCCCGCGCGGACGACCGTCCAGGTAGCCTCTCTGCCCGACGTGGGCCTCCGGGTGGAGATCGACGCCATCGCCTACCGGCCGTGATGCCGTAGCAGGACCTTCCCCGCCGGATCGCTACCGGGACCGGGGGAACCTCCACCGACTCGGGGTATATTTGTACAGCTCTTGTACAGGTCTCCGTCCCGCGTCCAGGTATTTCCTTGTCCCCGACCCATCACCTCCGAGCCGGTCTCCTCCTGGCCGTGCTTTTCGCCTCGGGGTGCTCCCTCGCGCCCGAACCGGGGCCCGTGCGGCCAGCATCGGACGTACGGGAGGCCTTCGCCCCGGAGCGGCTGGAGAACGCGACGGCAGAGCCCGGGGACGGGGAGTCCACCTGGACGACACCGGGGACGGGCTACGAGGCCGTGGAGTGGTGGCGGACCTTCCAGGATCCCTCTCTCGAGGCCTACCTCGACACCGTCCTCGTCGGAAACCTGGATCTGGCGGAAGCCGTGGCACGCGTCCAGGAATCCCGGGCCCTGGCGGGGGTCGCCACCGCGGACCTCCTCCCCTCGGTGACGCTCTCGGCCAACGCCAACCGGTCGAACAACCCCCGGAACGCCGGCTTCGGCGCCCAGATCGGAGCCCTCCTGGGCGGCCTGCAGGGAGACTCCACGGGCAACGGCGACCCGGGCTCAGGGAACGGCGGCGAAGGCGGTGATCCGGGTTCGGGCCAGGACGGTGCCACCTCCGACCGCTTCACCAACACGAACTTCTCCACCTCCCTGGGCTTCGCCTACGAGCTCGACTTCTGGGGGCGGGCCCGAAACGACCGCCGCGCGGCGTTGGCGGATCTGGCCGCCACAGAGTCCGACCTGCACGCCGCCCGGCTGGGCGTCGTCGCCGAGGCCGTCACCGCCTGGTTCCAGTGGGACGAGCTCCGCCGTCGGGTGGATCTCACCGCCGAGATCGTCGACGTCCTCCAGGAGCGGGTGACGCTCACCGAAACCCGGTACGATCGGGGGCTGGTCACCTCCTTCGAGCTCTACCAGATCCGGCAGGAGCTCCGGAACGCCCAGGCGAGCCTCCCCCTGCTCGAGGCCCAACTCGCCGACGTGGTGCGCCGCCTCGCGCTCCTGGCCGGCCGCTACACGTCCGAGATGGAGGGGCTCCTGGCCACCCAGCCCGAGCCCACCGTCGGCGGCGCACCCCTCCCCGAGGCGGGCATTCCCGCCGATCTCCTCATCCAGCGACCCGACGTCCGGGCCGCCGGCCGTCGCTACGAGGCCGCCCGCTACCGGGTGGGCGCCCGCCGGGCCGAGCTTTTTCCGTCGTTGAGCCTCACCGGGACGCTGGGGCTGGAGAGTTCGGAGGCCGACGAGCTCTTCGACCTCTCCCAGTGGTTCAGCAACCTGGCCGCGGGCCTCACCGCACCCCTCTTCCAGGGGGGCCGCCTCCGCTCCAACGTGGACGCCGCCGAGGCACGTTACGCGCAGCTCTCCGCCGCCTACGGCCGCGCCGTCCTGACGGCGGTGGGGGAGGTCGAGTCGGCGCTGATCGCCTACGGGCAGGAGCGGGAGCGCTACGACTTCCTGAACTCCCAGCTCGACGAGGCCCGGTCCTCCGCAGAGCTCCAGGCGCAGCGCTACGCCTCGGGGGTCGCCGACTACCCCGACTACCTGGATGCCCTCCGCACCCGCCTCACCGTGGAGTCCACCCTGGCCCAGGCCGCCCGGGACCTGGCGCTGGCCCGCCTGGGCGTCCATCGCGCGCTGGGCGGATCCTGGACCGACGACCAGGTGCCCGAATCCACCTGGGCCGACCCCACCTTCTCCGAACCGTCCGAAGGAACCGATCCATGAGCCGTCGCACCAGCTTCCTCGTCGCCGGGGGCATCCTGGCCGCGGCGGTCGTCCTCGCCGTCCTCCTGGTGAACCTCCGGTCCGGGCCGCCCCAGGCCCCTCCCGGAAACACCCTCCCCACCGTGGGCACGGCAACCGCCGAGACCGTGGAGGGCCCGCTCACCGTCCGGGGCAGCGGGACCGTGCGTCCCCGCGCCGAGATCGAGCTCGCTCCCCAGGTCGGCGGGCGCGTGGAGTGGATGAGCCGCTCGCTGGTGAGTGGCGGACGAGTCCAGAACGGCGAAGTCCTCCTTCGCATCGAGGACGACGACTACCAGAATGCCGTGCAGCAGGCCCGGGCCCAGGTGGCTCAGGACCAGGTGGGCGTCCTCCAGGCGGAGGAAGAGGCGCGGATCGCGCGGCAGGAGTACGACCAGTTCGTGGACCGTCGAACGCGGGATGGAGCCGTCATGGACTCCGCCGCCCAGGCGTCGGGCCTGGTCTTCCGGGAGCCGCAGCTCGAGGCCGCCCGGGCCGCCCTGGCGCGCTCCCGGGCCCAGCTCGCCGACGCAGAGCTCGCCCTGGCCCGCACCGAGCTCACCGCTCCCTTCGACGGGGTGGTGCGGAGCGAGTCGGTGGACGAGGGCGCCTTCCGCGCGGCGGGCCAGACGGTGGCCACCCTCTACGCCTCCGACGAGGTGGAGGTCATCGTCCCCCTCAGCGACCGGGACGCCTCCCTTCTTCCGGGGCTCTGGGCGCTCCGCGCGGACGATGGCGAGGCCGGTCTCCCGGCACGGGTGGTGGCCCTCTTCGGGACGGAGCGGTTCGCCTGGGACGGCTACGTGCACCGGGCGGAGACCGCCCTGGACGAGAGCTCCCGCACGGTGGACGTGGTGATCCGGGTACCCGAGCCCTTCCGCACCGGAGAGCCCGCCGGATCCACGCCCCCACAGGAGGCCCCACCCCTCCTGGTCGGACAGTTCGTGGATGTGGAGCTCCAGGGCCGCGACGGCACCTGGACCCGCATACCCCGCCGGGCCCTCCGGCCGGGAGACGAGGTCTGGGTGGCGCAGGACGGCGCCCTCTCCATCGTCCCGGTCCGAGTGGTGCAGCGCTCCGAATCCGACGTGTACGTCCTGGGGGAGATCCCGAACGGCGCCCCGGTGGTGACGGAGGGCATCAGCGTAGCCACGGAAGGGATGAAGGTTCAGCTCCGTGCGCAGCCGGCGGAGGGCACCCAGTGAAGAACGCCATCGCCTACATGGCGCGGAGCGGCGTCGCGTCCAACCTCCTCCTCTTCGCCCTGTTCGCTGCGGGGTTCGCGGCGCTCAACAGTCTGGTCCAGGAGGTCTTCCCGGAGTTCAGCCTCGACACCATCCAGGTCACCGTGGCCTACCCCGGCGCGACCCCGGAGGAGGTGGAGGAATCCATCATCCGGAAGATCGAGGAGCAGATCGAGGCCGTCGAAGGCATCAAGGAGATCACCGCCTCGGCCTCCGAAGGTGTCGGCAACGTCTCGGCGGAGCTTCAGCTCGGCGCCGACGTGAGCCGTGCGCTGGACGACATCAAGGCCGAGGTGGACCGCATCGTCACCTTCCCCGACGAGGCCGAACGGCCGGAAGTCCGGGAGCTGACCAACCGGCAGAGCGTGCTGCGGATGGCCATCTACGGCGACGCCTCCGAACGGTCGGTGAAGGAGGTCGCCTACCAGGTGGAGGACGCCCTCTCCAACCTGCCGGAGGTGTCCTATGTGGAGACCTCGGGGGTGCGGAACTACGAGATTTCCATCGAAGTCCCGCAGGCCCGCCTACGCGCCCTGGGTCTGACGCTGGGCGACGTGGCCGCCGTGGTGCGGAGCGGGAGCCTGGACCTCTCCGCCGGCACCATCGAGACCGCCGAGGAGGAGGTGCGGATCCGCACCGTCGGCCAGAACTACGACCAGGCCGATTTCGAGGAGATCATCATCCTCTCGGCCCCGGACGGCACCAACATCCGCCTCGGGGACATCGCCACGGTCCGAGACGGCTTTCAGGACGCCGACCTCATCACCCGCTACAACGGTCAGCGGGCGGCGCTGGTGGAGGTCTTCCGGACCTCCGACGAACGGGTGCTGGAGATCGTGGACGCCGTGCGGGTCGCGCTGGACGAGGAGGTCGTGCCGGGTCTCCCCGAAGGCATCTCGCTGGAGATCTGGGACAACTCCTCCGACGCCCTGGAAGGCCGGCTGGGCCTACTGTTGAAGAACGCCTTCATCGGTCTCGGCCTGGTCCTCCTCTCGCTGACCCTCTTCCTGGACATCCGGCTGGCCTTCTGGACGGCCGTGGGCATCAGCGCCTCCTTCGTGGGCACCCTGGCGATCATGTTGGTGCTGGGCGTCTCCATCAACGTCATCTCCCTCTTCGGGTTCATCCTGGCGGTGGGGATCGTGGTGGACGACGCCATCGTGGTGGGGGAGAACATCTTCGCCGAACGCGAGTCGGGGACGCCGCCGCAGGAGGCCGCGGTGAAGGGCGCCGTGCGGATCCGGGGACCGGTGACCTTCGCCATCCTCACCACCGTCGTGGCCTTCACCCCCCTCCTCTACGTGCCGGGGACGCTGGGCAAGATCCTCGGGGCCATCCCGGTCATCGTCATCTCGGTGCTCCTGTTGTCGCTGGTGGAGGCCCTCTTCGTCCTGCCCAACCACCTCTCCCACCTCCCGCCTCCCCACGAGTCCGGCACCAACCGGGTGACCCGCTTCTTCGACCGGGTCCAGTCGGCGGTGGACACCCGGCTGAAGGCCTTCGTGGAGGGACCGCTGGATCGGGCCGTCCGCTTCGCCACCACCTCACCCAGCGTGGTGGTGGCCGGCGCCACGGCACTCATCATCCTTTCCGTCGCCATGGTGCCTGCCGGCATCCTCCGGGTGCAGTTCTTCCCGGAGGTGGAGGGCGACATCGTCACCGCCAGCCTGGAGCTGCCGGAGGGGAGCACCATCGGGCGGACCCAGGCGCTGGCGGAGCGCATCACCCGGGCGGGGCGACAGGTGGCGGAAGAGCTGGAGGAAGAGCGGCCGGAGGGGCGGGATCCGCTGTTGGTGGCGGTCTACGAGACCATCGGGTCGGCTCCGGCGGGTGGAGGTCCGGGAGGCGGAGGCGGCGGACCCCTTCGCCCCAGCATCGCCGGCATCCAGATCCAGCTCCTGGAGGCGGAGCGGCGCGACATTTCGGCCCAGCGCTTCGAGCGGATGTGGCGGGACGCCGTGGGCCCCATCCCGGAGGCGCGCAGCCTCACCTTCGCGTCGAGCATCGTCGGTGGTGGATCCCCGGTGCAGGTCGAGCTCTCCCATCCCAACCCGGACGAGCTGGACCGGCTCGGGCAGGAGGTGGTGGCGGAGCTGGAGCGCTTCGAGGGCGTCTACGACATCCAGACCGACCGGGATCGGGGGCTCACCGAGATCCAGCTCGAGCTCCGACCCGCCGCCCGGACCCTTGGCCTGACCCTGAGCGACGTGGCCGGCCAGGTCCGGAGCGCCTTCTTCGGCAACGAGGCCCTGCGCGTGCAGCGCGGGCGGGAGGACGTGCGCGTCTACGCGCGGCTCCCGCAGGAGGAACGCGATGCCATCGCCGACGTGGAGGACTACCGCATCCGCACGCCCGGCGGCGGCGAGGTGCCCCTCCTCCAGGTGGCCGACGTGGCCTTCGGGCTCTCCCCCACCACCATCAACCGGAAGGACGGCCAGCGGGTCCTCACCGTCACCGCCCGCACCAACCCCCAGGTGGTGACGGGGCAGGAAGTGAGCTCGGATCTGCGCGCCGGCATCCTGCCCGATCTCCGGGCGGCGGACACCCGCCTCACCTACCAGTTCGGTGGGGAGCAGCAGCAGCAGGCCGAGAGCTTCGGAGCCATCGGTCGGGGCTTCATCCTCGCGCTCATCGTCATCTACGGGCTCCTGGCCATCCCGTTCAACAGCTACGTCCAGCCCCTCATCATCATGATCACCATCCCCTTCGGCATCGTGGGGGCACTCCTGGGACACCTCCTCCTGGACCTGCCGGTGGGGCTCCTCTCGCTCTTCGGGATCATCGGGCTGTCGGGCGTGGTGGTGAACGACGCACTCGTCATGATCGACTTCATCAACGAACGACGGCGGGACGGCATGGACCCCAGCGAGGCCATCGTCGATGGGGCCAAGACGCGATTCCGTCCCATCATCCTCACCTCCATGACCACCTTCCTCGGCGTGGCTCCGCTGGTCTTCGAGCAGAGCGTGCAGGCCCAGTTCCTGGTGCCGATGGCGGCGAGCCTGGCCTTCGGGATCGTCTTCGCCACGGTCATCCTGATGATGGTCGTCCCGGCGCTGGCGGCGCTGCAGCTCGATCTGGAGGCTCTCGTGCGCGGGCGCAGCCGCTCCGAGTTGCCCAAGCCGGAGGTGGCGGGGGCGGCGGCGGTGGCGGGGGAGTGAACGAGAGCCGCGCCTTGGGCGGCGAACGGGCGGGTGTGGGCCAGGGGCGAGGCGGGGGTGCAGTCGCGGAGCGCTCCGCGAGCTTTGGGCTGCTGGATCCGCCACCCTGAGGTTCGCTCCGCCGGACGAGGGCCGACCGGGTCCCTCGTCCGACTCCTAGCTGCACCCCCACCTCGCCCCTGGGCTTCCCCGGTCGGGCAGTCGCGACCGTGAAGGAAGTCACAGCTCGCGACGAGATGACCCTTCTTCGCGCCTTACTTGCGGTTCTCTTGGGGGGGGGTACCATCCCGTTTCCGAAGCCTTGGAGCGTCCACCTGGTCTACCAACAGCCTGTGGGCGTGCAGTTGGCTGCGCCGGGTACCGTCCTCTTTGCTGACAACCGTGGGGGTAGAGTGGTAGTGGTAGACCTCCTCACGAAGCGAGGTTGGGACTTCGACGATGCCGGCGGCTCGGGTCCTGGCGAATTCGGAGGAAAGATCCCCTCCATCGCGGTTGCCGATACGATCGTATGGACCGTTTCCCAGCAGGGTCAGTTGGCATCGCGGGACTTGAGGAGCGGGTTGCTCCTGGATGCGGACGGGTACACGTACCCGGTCGACTGTTGCGGAGCCGCGGTAACCCCGGTTGGGGTGCTCGAGAATGGGGATTTCGTCGCCGACTTCATTGACCTTCCGCAAGGCACCCATGATTCGGTTGTCGCTCGCGGAGTCCGCGTGCAGGGACGGGACGGGCAGCTCCTCTGGAGCCATGAGGGAATGCCTCCTGTCACCCTGGCAAGCGACCAGAGCACAACGTTCGCTAGGATGGTGGCCGCAGCCCGGAATTCCACAGTCGCCGTTGGCGTTTCAAGTGGCTCAAGAGTAACTGTCTTCGATTCTGACGGCGTGCGCCGGTGAACGATCGAGAACGGAACAGACATCTGGTCCATGTTCATCGATGCCGGCGACCGGATCTGGGTCCAGTCGATGCTTGGTGACGAGAATGGGGACCCGAGGTCAGTGTACCGAGTGTACAACAGAAGCCTCCAAGAAGTGTTCACGGTGTATCTGCCAAGCCTCTTGGATGCTCTGGACCAGCAGATCGTGGCACAGAGCTTCGA
>JGI12048J13642_10447458_pt1 | contig 15260 bp, 15 predicted proteins | sample ElkSlonscriptome_16_FD_13642 | JGI IMG/M metagenome (IMG submission 13642)
GCTCAAAGCAGCTATTCTTTTTTTTCCTCAGCGGGTTATATATTTCCGTTCAAGCACTATATTATGAAGATTGTGTAGCCGTAGATTTATTGTTGCGCCCAAATCTTTGAATTTAAAGAACACCAAACCAGATAAATCTTTAAGCTGCCAGAGTGGAATTCAGTCTCCACGCCTATTCTGGTTTTCATCCTGAAACGGCTTCCATGCCGTTTCAGGATGAAAACCAGCTAAAAAGACAGGCATTTTAATTCCTCGAGGACTGGCCAATTAACCCAACTCAATTACCAAAATGACCTCCGAGATAACCAGCCATCGCTGCCTATTCCTCAAAAACCTCAGCCAATACCATGCCCGTGGCTTTGTCGTGATCGATGGTTAAGCGTGAACAGTGGTCAGTGGAATCGACAAAATAGATGTTGTAACTGCCTTGCTTGATGGCGGGTTCGGCGTATTCAAGGTCATCATCCATACACCAGGTAAAATGATATTCGCTAAATTGCTGTCTCAGTTCCACAATGATTTGCTCAGACAAACCATTCGCTTCCACCAGGTCAATCACTGCATTAACGTGAGCCGTTTCAATCATGGCCGCTTGCCTCTTTTAGGTCGTCGTCTTCTCTTAAATCGACCTCTTCTAAATCTTCTTCTTGCAAATCAATATCCTGCAAACGGGACCGTTGCTCTGGTTGCACCCCCATAGCTTTAGCCAGCCAAGGAGGCGGAGCGCTGGCGAGAGTCATCCGCAAACGCTCTATAACATCTGCGGCAGCGCCACCCAGTGGCAATTTCATGGGGTGCAAGCCAGCCCGAATGACTTTAGCTGCAGCAGGCCCGCCAATCGAAACTGTAAAGAGCAAATGACAATCCTGGATTAACTCAGCGCGCCGGGCATTCTTGTCTTCACCGGGCTGACTTTGGGTCGGTTCGCGAGTGTCACATAGATGCCATGAGGTAGGCGAGACCTGATAGATCAGGAATTGGGTGCAGGTGCCGAAGTGACCATCAATCCGGTCCTTCGAATTGGAGGCACAAGCTACTTTAATCGTTCCCTTCAGATTCGAACTAACTGACTGTTCTGCATTGTCTTCGCTAAGGGCTTGGTGGCTAATTTGTTGAGGGTCAGTTTCAGCTTCAGCTTTGATACCTTGTTTCATGGCGAGCCTCACTTAGACTGGAGAGCGACGAACGCGCAAAGTAATCGGCAATTTAGGCTGGGCTTCCAGCGGTTCGAGATAGTAACTACCTCCATTGGCTAGCTGAATTTGTCCACCCCAACCTTCTGTCCCATCTTTTTCAATAGAAACAATAGTATCCTCAAGGTCTTTTTTGGCTATATAAAGCGTAAGCTGCCCTTCTTCATTTTTTCGAATCATGACATTTGGCATAGGTCGAATTCCTTAAATCAATGTCCTGCTCGCTGAGACCCGTGCAGAGTCGTTTGCCTGTGGGCAAACGGCCTTCACGAGCAGAACATCAAAAAACTTTATTATGTACACCGGGCGCACCCATCAAAACTGGCCTCCATGCCGTTGTCATTCCCTATTACCCGGATCAAGCGACTACTAATGATTAATACTGCTAACGTACTAAGTCAAAGTTATAGTCGGTGCTTTGCATGTCGCTGGTGTCGTCATCGAGGCGCTCTAATACTGAATTAACCAGCGTGGTCAAAATCTGCATCGCACCTTCATAGCCGAGGGTGGTCTGACGATGCAGGTGATGACGATCAAATATTGGGAATCCAATACGGATCAAAGGCACCTCAAATTCCTTACCCTTATGCAAGGTATCTCGTTGGATGAATTTGCCATAGGAATTGCCAATCATGAAATCTGGTTTATTGGTGAACACCAGAGAACGCATATGCCACAGATCTTTACCTACATGCACTTCACAATTTTCAGCAAAAGGATTACCATCCAGCATTTTGTCCATGGCTTTTTTCCAACGCTTATTGCCATTGTGACAAAGCACATGGGTGGGTTCTGCACCGAGTTCCAGTAAAAATTTAGTCAAGCCCATAACAAAATCCGGATCGCCCCAAAGCGCAAACTTCTTACCATGTAACCAAGTATGCGAATCGGTCATCATGTCCACTAACCTACCACGCTCCCGGGCCAGTGAAGGAGGGATCGGTTTACCAGTGACCTGACTAACCGCCATCAGAAATTCGTCAGTCCAGTCCAGCCCCATAGGAATATTGATAGGAGTGGCTTCGTGTTTCCAAGTGTTCTTGACAAACTTCTTGGTTTTATTCAGTTGCCATGGTTGTAGTAAGAAAGTGTCTAATCCGTTAGGCGCCTCCTTGATCTGCTCTTGGGTGGTGCCACCGGCATACATACGGAATTCACCATCGGCGGGCGTATCCAGAACTTCCTCGGGATCCGATAATAACGAATAGTCCACGCCCATTTCAGTCATCATGCGCTTGACGACCCGGAAGTTGCCAAGATAGGTTTCAAAGCCTGGCACCAGATTAATTTTGCCACTGCTACCCACTTCTTTATCTTCCATATAATTGAGGGTAAAGTAGCGTGCGATGCCCTCGAACATATTGTCCCAGCCGGTGACATGACTACCCACAAAACTCGGTGTGTGAGCAAAAGGAGTAGGAAACTCCTCGGGAATGTGTCCATCCTTTTTCGAGTTACCAATAAAGGCATTAAGATCGTCTCCGATGACTTCCGCCATGCAGGTGGTGGATACTGCAATCATTTCAGGCTTATAGATTGCCTTGCAGTTTTCCAGTCCATCCTTCATATTTTTTTGGCCACCAAACACCGCGGAGTCTTCGGTCATAGAGTCAGAAACGCATGAGATGGGTTCTTTAAAGTGACGATTAAAATAAGTCCTAAAGTAAGCCACGCAGCCCTGACTTCCATGTACATAGGGCATGGTTTTTTCAAACCCCAGAGCGCATAGCACCGCACCGAGGGGTTGACATGCCTTGGCGGGATTGATGGTCAACGCCTTTCGATTGAAGTTTAGCTCCTTGTATTCCTCCGTTGTCGACCACTGAAAAACCTCGTCTATTTTTTCCTGCGGATGAGGTTGTTCAAACTGTTCCCGTTTGGCTTTTAGGGATGCTTTGTAGTCTTCATCCTGGAACAGAGGAAAACTTGCTTTAATATTGTCAGCTTGCTGACTCATGACATACTCTCCTTCCACGCCACTAATCTGTGGACGCTGGATCAGAATTAGATCAGTTACAATTATTCTTCATCGATTGACTAAGACGTTATTGTTAAAAATAGTGACTACCACAGTGACCACCGCGCTAAATCACAGCGGGCTTTATTAATTAAGCAGCCGCGACTTCCCCTCCCTGTTGATCCAGCCAGGGGGCTTTCAACTTACCCCAGCAAGGATTGTTCAGAGTCATATCCATGTCCTTGGCAAAGATCGCGAAACCATCAAATCCATGATAGGGTCCGGAGTAATCCCAGGAATGCATCTGTCTGAATGGCACACCCATCTTTTGGAAGATATATTTTTCCTTGATACCTGAGCCGATCAGATCAGGCTTCATTTTCTTAACGAAAGCTTCAAATTCATAGCCCGTGACATCGTCGTACAATAAGGTCGCATCTCCCATTTCCTTAATGGTGCGGTCATAGTCATCGTTATGGGCAAACTCGTAACCAGTGCCGATCACCTCCATTCCAAGATCTTCATAGGAGCCAATCACATGTCGAGGCCGCAGGCCGCCCACATACAACATGACCTTTTTGCCTTCCAGTCGTGGCCGGTACTTGGCGATGATAGCATCCCACTGGGGCTTATATTTGGCAATCACCTCTTCACATTTTTGTTGAATAGTCTCATCAAAATGAGAGGCTATTTTACGCAGTGATTCCACGGTTTTTGTGGGACCAAAAAAGTTATATTCGATCCACGGCACGTTATACTTTTCCTCCATATGCCGGGTGATATAGTTCATGGAACGGTAGCAATGAACCAGATTAAGTTTTACTTTGGGCGTTAGTTCAATTTCTGACAATGAACCGTCTCCGGACCACTGAGAGACAATACGTAAGCCCATTTCTTCCAGTAAAATACGGGATGACCAGGCATCACCGCCGATATTGTAGTCACCAATGATAGCCACATCGTAGTCGGTTTGTTGGAAGGTATTATCATCATCCAGTGCACTCAAAGCCCAGTCGCGTACCGTATCATTCGCGATATGATGGCCGAGCGATTGAGAAACCCCACGAAATCCCTCGCAACGCACAGGGACAACGGTTTTGCCTAGTTCGGTGTTTTTCTTTTTCGCAATCGCTTCGATGTCATCGCCAATCAAACCTATAGGACATTCGGATTGAATGGTGATCCCTTTATTTAAAGGAAATAGCTCATCTGCTTCGTCTACCAACTTATCCAGCTTTTTATCACCACCAAAAACAATGTCCTTTTCCTGAAAGTCAGAGGTAAAGTTCATGGTGACAAAGGTGTTAACACCGGATGCACCTACAAAGTAATTGCGGCGGCCGGCCCTCGAATACTGACCGCAGCCAACCGGACCATGGGAGACGTGGATCATATCTTTAATAGGTCCCCACACCACCCCTTTGGAACCGGCATAGGCGCACCCTCTAACGGTCATTACGCCCGGTAATGACTTTTTGTTGGAGGTAATACATTGCCTTGATTGCTCCAATTCCGGATCATTAACGGTGAGATGCTTGGAACGATCCGTTTTGGCTTTCTCGGGATAGACTTCCAGAACCTCCTCAATAAGGGATTCCTTTTCTTCGCGGGTCATGACAGCCATATTCTGTCTCCTCAATTCTTGCGGTAAGGCCGACTCAGAAGTGGCGGCCCCATTAGCTCATTTCCGTAAATTCCGGCAATCAGCAGTTTTGATTCACTGAACTAGGCAGCAGCCTCCGACGCTGCGGTCTTACCAACCAGTTCTTCATCGTCTTCATTCAGTATGCCGAAGTCCATCAACAGATCTTCCAACTCATCCATGGTGCAGGGTTCGGGAATAACGAGCTTGTCATTAGCGATAATTTTCTGTGCCAGTTCCCGGTATTCGTCAGCTTGCTTAGCCGTTGGGTCGTATTCAATCACCGTCATGCGGCGAATTTCAGCGCGCTGGACCACATTATCTCTGGGAATGAAATGAATCATCTGGGTACCGATTTTTTCTGCCAAAGCGGTAATCAAATCGTCTTCACGATCGGTATTCCGGCTGTTACAAATCAAGCCGGCCAGACGGACGCTACCTGAGTTAGCATACTTAACAATACCTTTGGAAATGTTGTTGGCCGCATACATTGCCATCATTTCACCGGACACGACTATATAGATTTCCTGTGCTTTGTTCTCGCGAATCGGCATGGCAAAACCACCGCAAACCACGTCACCCAACACGTCATAAAATACAAAGTCGAGATCATCTTCGTAGGCACCTTCCTCTTCCAGAAAGTTAATGGCAGTGATAACACCGCGACCAGCGCAGCCCACACCGGGTTCTGGCCCACCTGATTCCACACACTTAATGCCTCCGTATCCTGACTTCAGTACATCCTCTATTTCAAGGTCTTCTACTGTGCCGGCTTCAGCGGCCATTTCCATAATGGTGTTTTGAGCTTTGGAGTGGAGAATGAGTCGGGTCGAATCTGCTTTTGGATCACATCCCACAATCATTACTTTTTGGTCCGCCTCGGCAAGGGCAGCCACAAGATTCTGAGTGGTTGTTGATTTACCGATTCCACCTTTGCCATAAATCGCACATTGACGCATAGCCATTTTCTTTTCTCCTGTTTGGCTGAGTCTGCCAGCCATTTGATAATGGGGCGAAGCAGACACATTGGTATTCACAAGAGCTACACTGCAGTCTTTGTACCAAAACAGAAGATCCAGGATATCCTATTGTTTTGACTAGGATTAACAGAGTAAAGGAGGAAGCTCCAATTGGTTACTTATATAACAAAGTTGCGACTTGGAATGTTGGATAGACAACAGACATACAAGCAGATCAAGAAACCTTCCTAACCAGGTTTCAGCAGTTAACGAATCAAAACCTGCTAGCTAGCTTTCATCCTGAAACGGCATCCATGCCGTTTCGCGGAGTCGCAAAGTAAAATGTCGATTTTGCCAGTACTTCCTTGTACTGCGTTAGTGCCCATCAAAAACTGGCGTTTCTGGATGAGCACTAGCTACAATGAATCGCTCTAATTAGCTATTGGGTTTAAAATCAGGCAAAAAACAGAAATAAAGAAAGGCCGAAAGCTCAAAATAGCTTATGACTTTCCAGCCTTGGCGGCTGTCTGCATTGTGCGTAAAAAAAGCGCAAGCACCAGACTAAGAGGTAGGAGAGACAGTTGTGGGGAAAGGCAGGTTTGCGGGGAACCACGCGGGCGTGAGGAACAACAGGGAGACAAGGATCAAGGAAAGGCCAGGTTATAGCGAGAAGCAAGAGGTTGAGACGGAAAAAAATTGATTAAAGCAACATCACTAAGGGAGACGCAAAAACATGCAAGGCTCGCAGCTTAGCTGTCAATGAGAGGACAGCTAAGCTTAGGCTCTGCCAGAAACCGATCTTAATGACCGCAACCAACAGACAACAATGACTCTATTCAGGCCAGTTTAGCTTCGAGCTCGTCTGCACCACCCACCAGAGTACCATCAATAAAAATCTGAGGTGTGGTGCCCTTACCTGAAACAGCTTGTAGCGTGCTGTAGCTAAGACCATTTTGGCCTAATTCAATTTCTTCGAATCGCATGCCCTTAGCATTCAGAAGTTTTTTCGCACGCGCACAATGGGGACAACCCGGCTTGGTAAGGACAGTCACCCGGGAAGGCATGCTCGCCTTAGCGTTAATATAATTGAGCATAGTGTCCGCATCACTGACCTGGAAGGGATCGCCTGGCTCGTCAGGCTCAATAAACATTTTTTCAATAACGCCATCCTTCACCAGCATGCTGTAACGCCACGAACGCTTACCAAAACCAATCGCAGTCTTATCAACCAACAAGCCCATTCCATCACTGAATTCGCCATTACCATCGGCAATAAAAGTCACATTCTCGGCGTGCTGATCTGACTTCCAGCAATTCATAACAAAGGTATCGTTAACAGAGAGACAGATGATGTCATCAACACCATTATCTTTAAAAACACTGGCCAATTCATTATAACGAGGAAGATGAGTGCTGGAGCAAGTGGGAGTAAAAGCTCCGGGCAGGGCAAATAATATAACCGTTTTTCCTGCAAATAATTCATCAGTGGAGACATCTTTCCAATCCTCACCTTCAATCTGGTGAAAAACCACATTTGGAACGCGTTGACCCTCACGATTTTCTAACATAAAACGACCTCCTGTTAATTAAGTAATAGTTAGGTGCAGGCAATAAGTGCCCCATGGAATCGGGGGACATGATCCACACAGGCAAGTTATATACTGCAAAAACCAGTAATTCGATCACTAATATCGCCTGGTGGGTATCCCGGTAAATAAAGCGTCAGACATAAATACCCCCACATCTAAGCGGCAAACCAAACCAATTCGCAGCGCTATACTAGAGTGAATCTACTCACGAATAAACCAAAAAATCAGTGCTTAACACCAATTGATATAGCAGCCATAACAGAATGGTATACTCCACTGCCTGACTACCTGGTTCTTCGATACGCGTCCAGGCCTTCAACCTTTAGCTCCACCAAATCGTTGGGCTGTAACCAACGATCAAATTCCAGCCCGCAACCACCGCCTACGGTCCCCGACCCTGTAAAATTGCCGGGATAAAGTGTTTCATCCTGAGAAATGTGGGCAATGATGTCAGCAAAGGAGAAGTGCATTTCTGAGGAACTACCCGCTCCAAGCGCTTACTTTGCGGTATGCCACACCACATCCTCGGTACCGGCGACCACTTCCCAGGCTGACACGGCCACGGTCAATAATGCACAATCCGGAGAGGCAAGAAAATCTTTAAGATCCGGATGACGCATCAGATGGGCTTCACCAGCCGAGCTGAACTCATCATGCGACAATTCAGTGGCAATACCATGAGCTGTTAACACTATTTCCCGGCCTGAGCCGCTTCCAGTCCGTTTGCGACCATCGATTAACAGAGCAACCCGACCATCTTTAGTCAAATTACGGTACTTTAAAGTAGCCCGATAGGTAGCAAACAAAAGTTGACTGATGCCATTGAGCGGTGTGATAGCCATCAGGCTAGTATGGGGTTGCCCGCCGTCCTGAGTTGCCAGCACAGCGAAACGGCAAGCCTGAAGGGCTCGCCGTATTTCGGATTCAACATCCGTATGTCTATGACTTTGCATAAATCTTAACTTGCCGAGTAAGGCTCCCGCTGACACTGGCCGAATTTTTTTCAAAAAATCCATTACTGAGCTTCCGCATCATAAACAGCCGCTTCAGCTAAATCCAGCGTCAAACCTACCTCGGCCTCTGGTTTAATTTTATGGCTGTACGAGAATCTTCCCATACCCAGTCTGAGAAGACTTGAGAACAAGCCGGGTTATCAACCCGTGAATTTTTCCGGGCAAGCTTCAAAAAAGCTCCTATTCTTAAGGTCATCAGGCCAATAAATTTGTAACACCAGCCGGTACTTTTCTCACACGTGACACGATTTAAAGTAGAACGACAAATTTCCGTCTCGGAACTCCAGTTGGGCATGTACGTCTGCCGCCTCGACCGACCGTGGCTCGAAACTGATTTTATGATTCAGGGTTTTTTAATACAAAGCCCGGAACAAATCGAATCACTGAGGCAGCAATGCCGATATGTATTTATTGATGGTAGCGTCAATATTAAGCCCAAACCCCAGCTCAACAGTCAATCTGTAAAGCAAGGAAACAACAAAAAACAGAAATTAAAATCAAAGCGAAAATCTGCTGCCGATAGTTGCTACGCAAGACCCGAGCAGCGGGTCACCTATATTAATAAAATCAGCACAGAAAAAGAGTTCGTCGCCGCCAAAGAAACCTACGCTTTTGCACAGACCACCGCCAAAGATATCCTTAATGGCATACGCATCGGTCGCACAATTGACTTGAACCAGGCCAAAACCACGGTCAACAAGGTGGTCGACAGCATTCTGCGTAACAAAGATGCACTGGTTTGCCTGACTCGCCTCAAAGATAAGGACGAGTACTCGGCTGAACACAGCTTGAATGTGAGTATTCTCGCTTCCGCCTTCGCCCGCCATCTCGGCCATGATCGTAGCGATCTAAAGAAAATTGCTCTGTGTGGACTATTGCACGATGTAGGAAAAGCCAAGATTCCGGAACACATTCTTACCAAGAATGGGCGTTTGAAAAATGTGGAAGTGGAACTCATTAAGAGCCATCCCACTCATGGACGCAACTTGTTGATGTCATTGCCCGCTGGCGACTTAATTGCCGCCGACGTGGCACATTGTCACCATGAGCGAGTGGATGGAATGGGTTATCCAAGAGGCCTGCGGGATCATCAGATCCCTTATATCGCTAAACTGATTTCGGTAGTAGATTGTTATGACGCGATTACCAGCAATCGTTGTTACGACAATGCCAGGTCTTCTATGGAAGCATTGGATATCATCTACCGTTGTCGGGACACCCAAATCGACCGGGAGTTAGCCGTTGAGTTCATCAAATGTATCAGCATCTATGCGCCAGGCTCCATCATTGAATTGAGCGACGGCAGCGTCGGCATCATTTTATCCACTTACGCCGATAACCGCTTAAAACCCAAAGTACTTCAGGTGCTGAATGAAAAAAAATTACTCAGCCGGGAGAAAGTAATCGATCTGAGCATGGACCTCAATGATGCCTCAGGACATCCATTGAAAATAAAGCGGGAGATTCCCAATGGGACTTATGGAGTAGAACTGCGTACCTATCTCGAAAAAGGCTTGTTGCTCGCTTGAAAAAGGCTTGTTGCTCGGCGAACATGGCAGTAAAACCCAATCTGGCAACTCTGGGAACCCTAATTGAAATGACTGAACATGAACAACCCTCACATGAACAAACTCTGGGGAAACGACAACTTACCCGCTATCTCTGCGATGATGCTTTCAGCGATTGCAGGATAACCTTCGATACAACAGTCGTGCTGGCGAAAACTATCAACTTCAATCGGCTCGGACTGGGTGTCTTTGTCACCGATTTTCTACCGCACGGCCGGTATTGCCAACTGTCGTTCCGCTACGAATCCATCCGCCAGCTATTCTCCATCAATGAGCTTTTAAGTGAAGTCATCTACGTCTATGAGACTGGAGTGGGTAACCAGTGTGGTCTTAAATTTCTGTCTGGAGTAAACAAGAGCAAGCCAAACCAACAATTGATTGAAATAGAAAAAATACTCGCCACCAGTAATAATTCCGATGATCGCTACGGGATATATAACGACTGAATTTGCAATTAGTCTTACTCACACTAAGTATCCTTAATAGCGCTAATCAGGAACCATCGAGTGATAGGAGCAACCACTGAAGTTAAAATGATAATATTCCCAGTGTCATTCTTTTAATATCCCTGCCCACAATGACAGGCGACTTCTGATCCTGAACTACTTGACTGGGAATCACTCAGTCACCCATCATAAGACTCCTTTATACACAGTGACCCGACGGTGTAGCCTACCATGACCGATAAGATAAACCCTGCGGCATTACATGCCTTAAAAGTGGCCTTTAGTTACATGCCCAAAGCAATCGAAGTCAATCAATACGAGTATGGTGACAACTACCAAAAAGTGCTCGACGACATTGAAGTAGTCAGAGAAGTTTTGTTGCTCAATGATATCGACCCAGAAGAAGTCGAGGGTGACGTCAATTCCAGCGGGACACCCAATTCCTGCTATTAGTACCAGTACTGATTAATAGTACCAGTACTGATTAATAGTACCAGTAGTGACTAATAGCACCAGTAGTGACTAATAGCACCAGTAGTGACTAATAGCACCAGTAGTGACTAGCAGTACCAGTGCTAATTAATAGCACCATTGGTGACTAACCGATCGCGCCAGCGGCGAATAGCCAGCCTCAATCATTATCAAGAGAGCCCTTATGCCAAGAATTGCTGTGAGAGGAGTATTTTACAGAAACGGCGATATTCTGCTGAGCCAGCATCAAAGCCACGATCGGGAGTGGTATCTCATTCCTGGCGGAGGTATTAATCAAGGAGAGTCGGTGGAGCAAGCCTTTCATCGCGAGTTATTGGAGGAAACCGGCTATCTTTGCAGCTTTGGAGAAGTGGTTATGATCAGGGAAGTGATGAACATCTATAATGACATCCCCATTCTGCCACCAGGGTTTCACCAGATTGAAATCTACGTTGCCGGACAGATCGTCGGCCAATCCGACGCACCACTGGCAATGGATAAACAGCAAATCGGCTGCTGCTGGCTACCCGTCACCGAACTGAGCAACCTCACTTTCTACCCCGGCGAACTAACTGACTGCTTTGTACGTAAGGATTGGTCTTCAATCTATCGTGGTGTTTGTCTGTAATCGTTGCAAAAACAAAGCGGATATATTATCAGTGCACAAGCCATTAGTGATTCATTGGTTTCGTCAGGATCTTCGCCTGGCCGATAACCCTTCGTTACATTTCGCCGCCCAACAAGGTGAAGTGCTCCCTCTATTTATCAGGGATGATCACAATGCGGGCGAACACCGCCACGGCTCGGCGAGTCGCTGGTGGCTACACTATGCACTATCGAGCCTGAACCAAAGCCTGAACGGACAACTGTCCGTATTCTGCGGTGATGCAGAGTCCGTTTTACTCCATCTAATACAAGCACATAGCGTTGCCATGGTGTGCTGGAACCGCTGCTATGAACCCTGGCGCATAAAGCGGGATCAACGAATTAAAACAGCCATGACAGAGCGAGGGATCAAAGTTAAAAGCTTTAATGGCTCGCTGTTGTGGGAGCCTTGGCAAGTCAAAAAGAAAGATGGCACGCCCTATAAAGTGTTCACTCCTTTCTATCGCAAGGGTTGCTTAGGTGCCGAAGCACCCAGGCAACCCCTGCCGACGCCTCCATCTATGGCAGTTAAACAAGCGATTAGTGGAGGGATGACGATTAATGACCTGCAGCTGCTCCCTAACATCAGATGGGATAAACAGTTGGAACCTCACTGGGAAATCAGTGAAGATGGTGCGCACCATCGCTTGCAGACATTTATCGAATATGACTTAGCTGATTACAAGGAAGGGAGAAATTTTCCGTCCAAAAAATCAGTCACCCGCCTATCTCCTCACCTCCATTTCGGACAACTCTCTCCTAACCAGGTTTGGCATGCTGTTCAGAACACCGAAGGAGGCCCTAACCAAGACCACCTGTTAAGTGAACTGGGGTGGCGGGAATTTTCCTACAATCTGCTCTACCACTTCCCGGAACTGCCCAGCACCAATCTACAGGCCAAATTCGATCATTTTCCCTGGCAGCAAGATGCAAGCGCTCTGCAATGCTGGCAACGGGGCTTAACCGGCTACCCTATCGTCGATGCAGGTATGCGGGAGTTATGGCGAACTGGTTACATGCATAACCGCATCCGCATGGTGGTCGGCTCTTTTCTGGTCAAAAATCTGTTGTTGCACTGGCACCAGGGGGAGGCCTGGTTCTGGGACTGCCTGGTCGATGCGGATTTAGCCAATAACAGTGCGAGCTGGCAGTGGATAGCAGGCTGCGGAGCTGATGCCGCACCTTACTTCCGCATCTTCAACCCGATTACCCAAGGCGAAAAATTTGACCCAGCAGGAGAATACACCCGGCGCTGGGTGCCGGAACTGAATAGACTGCCCGACAAATATCTGTTTAAACCCTGGACAGCTCCCGAAGCTGTGCTGCAACAAGCTGAAGTCAAACTGGGTGATAACTACCCATTCCCTATTGTTGACATCAAAACATCGAGAGAACGGGCTTTAGCGGCCTTCCAATCACTGAAAGACCTGCACACACCTTGAGCTGCAAAGGGTAGCAGCTATAGCTAGCGCTCATCCAGAAACGCCAGTTTTTGATGGGCGCTAACGCAGTACAAGGAAGTACTGCCAAAATCGATCGCCTAAGCGATTGATTTTGGTAACAAAGTAAATTCGGCATCGGGCCATCGGGTACAGCCCTTTCAATTGCTGATCATTGATCAAGCCATGCCTGAAGTGAAAGGACTGGAATTATTCGATGTGATTGCGCAGATAGAAACCGCCTTCCCCTCGCATCAATAACCATCCACCGGTGATAAAAAGCAATAACAAGCTAAGCACGCCCCAGCGGGTTTCACCGGTCCAGGAGGCAACTAAGCCAATCATTAAAGGGCCGATAATGGCAGCAAATTTGCCCACAATATTATAAAAACCAAAAAACTCGCCACTATGCTCAGGAGGGATCAGCCGCCCAAAATAGCTCCTGCTGAGCGCCTGAATCCCCCCCATAGATGATGCCACCAGAAAAGCCATTAGCCAGAATAATGGGATGCGGTAGCTTTCACCCACCGATGGTAAGGACCAGGCCAGCAAGGTAATCACGCAATAAATACAAATACCTGCAAACAGCAGAATGCGGGTATTAAAAGACCCTGCCAGGCGGCTGTATACCAGCGCACAAGGAAAGGCAACGACCTGAATAAACAAAATAACACTAATCAGTTGCACTGGACTAAAATCCAGATCACGACCATAGACTGCCGCCATACTGATAATGGTGCCGACACCATCAATATAAAAAAAATAAGCCATCAAAAATGCAAAAGCCGCGCGATTCTCACGAACTTTCTTCAAAGTTTGCCAAACCTGCAAAAAAGCGTGCCGAACTGGTCTTTGCGGCACAGGGACCGCGTAGCGCTGAGAAACATTCATCAACAATGGTAAGGAAAAAAGCAGCCACCACAGGGCTACAATGACGAAGCTCAACCGGGTCGCCCGCTCCGGCAACAATTGAGTCGCTGAGGATGTGCCAGCGACGGGCTCCGCCAAAGCAGAGAACATGACCCACATCACCAACAAAAAAGGTAACACACTACCGATATAGCCCCAGCCAAACCCATGGGACGACAGTTGATCTATGCGATCCCGTTGTGCGACCTCGACCAGAAAAGAGTCATACACCACATTAGCGCTTGCCCAAAAGATTCGGGCAAGTACAAAGAAAAGCAAAGCGGTCTGCCAACTACCCGGTTTAGAGGTAAACAATAACAAGGTAAAGCTAAGACCACCAAATAGCAGAATAGTAAACACTTTTTTTCTGGTGGCTTGATAGTCGGAAATCGTACCCAACAATGGAGCGCACAGGGCAACCATCAAAGCCGCCGCCGCATTACCATATCCCCACCATGCCGTGGATTCGGTATCAGGTAAGTCAGCGGCTAATACGTCTTTAAAAAAGATCGGCATAATGGCGGTAACGACCACCAGAACAAAGGCCGAGTTGCCTACGTCGTATAGAATCCAGCTAGTTTCTTGTTTGGAGAAGCGCCATTTGGCAGGCTTAATGAGAGACATCGGACATCACTGAACAGGTCGGAAAACAGAGACAATGGTCTGCCTGGGCAGGTAGAATGGCATACAGACTAGCAGCTTTCCATTACCGCACCAATATCTGCAGTAAGCCTGTAAATGCTACTTCAATTCAGCGCTATTAAGCACCGAGCCAAACGCATCTGTTGTCTCTCAGATCCAAGTGGATATAGCGTTGCTGTAATGCTCCCCGTTGATTAACCCCAATCCCATTGATGCCTGTTCGTAACGCCGCCATCACCAATTGATAGGCCTTATAGCGATTGACGCTAATGTGAACGGCGGCAATTGAGTGGGGGCCAGGTTGGGCTTTTGCCGCTTCCACCGGGTGGAAACTGCATCGGTAAGCCTGCTCAACAGGCAAAGAAAAATCCAGTTGCTCACTTATTTGTTCCAGCTTACATATCAGCAATTGAAAACGGGGATTCTGATTCACCTCCCCGCAACATGGACAGGCCCAATTGCCTGATAAAATGTTGGAACACTTATTTTGATTATATATGTTCACTCAGTGCCAACCTCTACGCAGTGGTAAAATGACTGTATTAGCATTCGGTCGTTTGCAGACCGAAACTACTTGCCAACCCTTCGCAGTCATAATTAAGTCAATTAAAGCAATCGCTAAATTAAGCCTGTTTATACACTAACCATGGTCGTTAGCACTTGATTAAAGTCAGGCATAATTTACTACTATTACCAACACAACCCCATCCCACCCTAATAATTCAGGTTTATATTGCTAATACAGTAAACAAAAATCGGACAAAATATGCTATGCCACTGTTATTTC
>JGI12048J13642_10122920_pt1 | contig 15255 bp, 12 predicted proteins | sample ElkSlonscriptome_16_FD_13642 | JGI IMG/M metagenome (IMG submission 13642)
GCCTGACCCTGGAAGGGTCATATCACGTAGCCCCGGGTAACCGCAGGGCACCCGGGGTCAAGACGTCGACCATTGCCCCCCCCTGCCCCGCGACCCTGACCGCACAAGGGGGATTCCCGGCGCTATGTGGAATACTGACGACTGACGGCTGACGACTGACGGCTTTTTTTCTTACTTTTGGGGATTATTTAAACTATGCGTTTATGGAACTGAAAAGAAACCAGTACCTGATCGATGGAATACCCGTCACGAAGATCGTGGAGAAGTATGGCTCACCCCTTTACATTTATGATTCTGCAAAGATGGTTTCGCAGTATAAACGCATGACAAAAGCCTTCAGCAACACGAAGGTACGTATCAACTATGCTGCAAAGGCGCTTACCAACCTGAACATCCTCAAAATCTTCAGACAACAGGGTGCCGGGCTGGATGCGGTCTCCATCCAGGAGGTCAGGCTCGGTCTGAAAGCAGGCTTTGATCCACAGGACATTATCTACACACCCAACTGCGTCTCCATCGAGGAGATCTGCGAGGTGGCGGATATGGGGGTGCGGATCAACATCGACAACATCTCCATCCTCGAACAGTTCGGACACCGTTACGGCAGCAGCATACCGGTCTGCATACGCATCAACCCCCACATCCTGGCTGGAGGTAACCAGAAGATTTCCACTGGACACATCGATTCGAAATTCGGCATTTCGATCTACCAGACTCCTCTTGTAAAAAGAGTGGTGGAGACCAACAACATGCGGGTGGAGGGTTTGCACATGCACACAGGTTCGGACATCCTCGACGTTGAGGTTTTTTTACGTGGCGCCGAGATCATCCTCGACACTGCAAAGGAATTTGAGGAGCTGGATTACATCGATTTCGGCAGCGGATTCAAGGTGGCCTACAAAGCCGATGATATTGAAACCGATATCGAGGCGCTTGGTCAGCAGCTCTCCAAAAGGTTCAATGACTATTGCAAGGAGGTGGGCAGGGAGCTGACGCTGATCTTTGAACCGGGAAAATACCTGGTGAGTGAAGCGGGCTTTTTCGTTGCACGCACCAACGTGATCAAGCAGACCACCTCCACGGTCTTTGCCGGTCTGGATACCGGGATGAATCATTTCATCAGGCCGATGTTCTATGACGCCTACCATGATGCGGTGAATATCAGTCGGCCCAACGGCAAAACACGGATCTACACCCTTGTCGGATACATTTGTGAAACCGACACGTTCGGATGGAACCGAAAGATCACGGAGATCTCCGAGGGGGATTACATCATGTTCAGGAATGCAGGTGCCTACTGTTTTGCGATGGCCTCCAACTACAATTCCAGGTGCAGACCGGCAGAGGTACTTGTGCATGAAGGCAGGGACCACCTGATCAGGAAACGAGAGGAATTTGATGACCTGACCCGCAATATCGTGGAAGCAGAGATCTAACAATGTGGAGCAAACCGATCTTTTTACTTATTTTTAGGTGATAACGCCAATTTATGGACCTGTCGATCGTCATCGTAAACTACAATGTCAAGTATTTCCTGGAGCAGTGCCTGCATTCGGTTAATAAGGCCCTGGAGGGCATCAGTGCAGAGGTATACGTGGTGGACAACAATTCCGTCGACGGTTCTTGTGCCCATATCCGTGAACGCTTTCCATGGGTGAAGATCATCGAAAACCGGGAGAATGTCGGCTTCAGCAGGGCCAATAACCAGGCCGTCAGGCTGGCCAAAGGAAGGTATGTACTGCTGCTCAATCCCGATACGGTCGTGGAGGAGGACACCTTTGAAAAGTGCATTGCCTTTATGGATGCGCATGGGGATGCGGGCGGACTGGGTGTGAAGATGATCGACGGAAGCGGTCATTTCCTCCCGGAATCAAAACGTGCACTCCCCACCCCATGGGTTGCATTTTACAAGATCTTTGGTTTGTCACGGCTCTTCCCGAGATCGAAGAAGTTCGGGAGGTACCACCTCGGTTTCCTCGATGAGAATGAGACCTCCGAGATCGAAGTGCTGGCCGGCGCTTTCATGTTCCTCAGGAAGGAGGCGCTTGACAAAGTGGGGCTGCTCGACGAGGATTATTTCATGTACGGGGAGGACATCGACCTTTCACACCGGGTAAGACTCGGCGGTTATAAAAATTACTATTACCCCGAAAGCACCATCATACATTACAAGGGCGAAAGCACGAAAAAGGGGAGCCTCAATTATGTCATGGTATTCTACAACGCCATGATCATCTTTGCACGCAAGCATTTCAGCTCCAGAAATGCGAAATACTATTCCCTGGTGATCAATCTGGCCATCTACCTCCGCGCAGCCATGGCGGTCACCCGCAGGTTTATCAAGAAGATCTACCGGCAGGTGATCGACGGACTGATCATATTTGCAGGGTTCCTGGCCGGACTTCCTTTCTGGGAAAGCTATAAATTCAACAACACCAACTCCTACTCCGACGTCTTCCTGTTTTACGTGGTACCGGGCTATATCTTTATCTGGATCATCTCCACCTACTATTCGGGCGGATACGACAAACCGCTGCGGTTATGGAAATACCTGCGCGGGATCCTGATCGGCACATTCACCATCCTGGTCATCTATGCCCTTCTCCCGGAACGCTATCGCTTCTCACGGGCATTGATCCTGCTGGGCACCCTGTGGGCACTCCTGGCAACCGGCACCTGGCACTGGCTCATGCATGTGGCAGGTATTTCAGACTACCGGCTTGACCTGAACCGGAAAAAACGGATCGTCATCGTTGGAAAAGTGGAAGAGGCTGAACGTGTCACCCGCGTCCTCGATAAGACCCAGGTAAAACCCGAGATCGTCGGTTTTGTAAGTCCGGATACAGACTTCAAAAAACCATTCCTGGGGAGCGTGGAGCAGATCGAGGAGATCACCCGGGTCCACAGGATCGACGAGATCCTGTTTTGTGCGGCCAACATCAGCTCTCAAAGGATCATCCGGATCATGACACGTCTCACCGGGATCGCAGTAAATTACAAGATCGCCCCCCCTGAAAGTCTCTCCATCATCGGGAGCAATTCGATCAATACCTCCGGGGAATTATACACCATTCATTTCAATTCCATCGGAAAAGAATCCAACCTCAGGTCAAAACGGCTGTTCGACCTGATCAGCTCACTTTTAATGGTCGCCACCTTTCCTTTCTGGATATTTTTCATCAGGCATCCGCTGCGCGCCCTGGGAAGATGCTTCATGGTTTTTGCAGGCAGGCGGACCATGGTCGGGTATTGCACCGGTAAAGATGCCAACATCAACTCCCTTCCGGGTCTGCGCAAGGGCATTCTTACCCCCGCCATCTCGCTTAAAAAAGAAGATGTCAGCAGGGATGCAGTTGAGAAACTGAACGTAATCTATGCAAAGGATTACAGGGTGACCAATGATCTGCAGATCCTGATCAGGGGATTGAAATACCTGGGCAGTTGATTCCAGGACGACAAACGGGTCATCCTGACTGAATTTTACAGGAAAAATTCCTCCGTCCGTGTCATGATTCCTTAATCCTGTCAATATAGCCCCCAAAGGGGAAAACTTTCCAAAAGAACTTCACAGATTATTGTTACATTTGCTTTGGAACATGTTAAATTCCTGTAAGCATCAAGGTCCGGCTAACGGAGGAGGCTTAGAAGGAGGTCTGACAGATTTTACAAGTATGCGGAGAATTATTGCAACAAAGATGAAGCAGCACCTGTTTTTTGCACTCCTCATTCTCCTTATTCCTGCCCGGGGGGTGAGCGCACAATCATCTGACCTGAAGGAGACCTTCCTTGAGGCTGAATCTTATTTCCTTTTCGAAGAGTACAATGAAGCCCTGCCACTTTACCTGAAGATTCACCGGGCGGCCCCGGAGAACAACAATATCAACTACAAGATCGGCATCTGCCTGCTCAATGATCCCTACCAGAAAGAAAAATCTATCATCTACCTTGAAAGGGCTATTCAGGACATCAATCCCAAATACCGGGAGAACAATTTCAAGGAGACGACTGCCCCCCCGGAGGCCTATTTCTACCTGGGCAATGCATACCTGGTGAACAATAAGATTGACAAGGCACTGGAGAATTACAAGTATTTCAGGGAAATCCTGGATGAGAAGGTCTATGATGTTGAGCTCGTGGAAGAACAGATCCGTATCTGTAACCGTGCACGTGACCTTCAGCAAAAACCAGTGGATTATGACCACATCAATATGTCTGAGAGGATCAACAGTCGCTTTGCAGACATCAATCCCATCGTTTCTGAAGATGGGAACCACCTGGTTTTTGTTTCAAAAAGGCAGTTTTACGATGCGACCTTTTACTCGGAGAAGGTAAATGGAAAGTGGCTTCCCCCAAGGAACATCATCCCCGAACTGGAGGTGGATGGCGACGTATACCCCACCTCCCTCTCCGGGGACGGGGATACCATGATCATCTACAGGAATGACGACTTTATCGGCAACCTGTATATCAGCAGACGGGAGAACGGGCACTGGACAGGATTGGAGAAACTCGGTGACGACATCAATACAAAGTATTGGGAATCACATGGCTGTCTTACCGAAGACGGAAAGACCCTCTATTTCACCAGCAACCGGAAGGGGGGGTACGGAGGACTTGACATCTACCGGGCTGAAAAGCAGAAAGACGGTTCCTGGAGCGAACCTGTAAACCTCGGGGAGACGGTCAACACCCGTTACAATGAGGAGACCCCGTTTATTACCGGGAACGGACAAAAGCTCTATTTCAGCAGCTACGGACATTACAACATGGGAGGGTATGACATCTTCTATACCAGGAAGGGAGCAGACGGCAAATGGGATATGCCAATCAACCTGGGCTATCCCATCAACACCACCGATGACGATCTCTTTTACCAGCCCTATAACAATGGGATCAATGCCTACATGTCGAAATACCTGCCGGGCGGATTTGGAAGGCATGACATCTACTATCTCGAGATCTATTCCGAGAACAACCCGCGCATGTACCTGGTGAAAGGATCGATCAGGTCCAAAACCGGTCCGGTCACCGAAGAGGACAGTCTGTCGATCTATCTAGTCGACCGGGAGACCGCCGATACAGTTGACATTGGTAAGCCCGACCTGGTGACACAGGAGTTTGAGATGGAAGCGCCCCAAGGGGAATACAACCTTATCTTTGCCAGCGACAATTTCCGGGACCTTGTGAAGCAGTTCGATATTGACGATGATACCGACAAAGAGCTGGGCATTGTCTTCGACGAACCACTGGAACTCGAACCCACCGTTTACCAGCCGCTCACTCTCACCGGTGAAGAGAGCCGGATCAGGACCAGGGACTCGGTATTCAACGCGGAAGCCGGCGTACCATTCAGCATAAAAATACGTATTAAAAAAGGATCGACACTCTATTCAACACATTATGCCGACACTTTACCGGTGGCGATTGATACGATGAAACCGGACCGCCGGCGGGTTGAACTGGAGATCGTGCCCCGGGAGGGAGAGAACCGGGTTGAGCTGATCATGGAAGAGGAGAATGGCGACCGCAGTTACAGTCAGGTTGTGGTGCGTGCACCGGTGAAGGAGGAGATCACAACAGAGACACCGGAGATGCAGTCTGAAATGAAACCACCTGCGGTGGAGGACCGGGAAACACCTGCGGAGGAGGACCAGGAGATCATGGAGACCGGCGGGAAGGACAGCTCAGAGATCCGGGATGTAAAGCCTGGCGGCCGTGAAGGAGGCGAGCCGATGGATTCTGAAAAACCAGAACCGGAGCGTGAGATGGCGGATGACAAAGGAGGAAAAGGCCTCCTGATCGGGGGCGGTTTACTGCTTCTCGCAGGGGGACTGATCCTCATCATTATCCTGTTCAGGAGAAGGAGAAAATCTGGGGAAGAGGAGGAAGAGTAAGACTCTAAAGCGCTGGTAATCTCCGGGTTTATTAACAGGATCCAGGGTATAAATCAGGTTGCCAATTCCTTTGTTCTTTCAATTAAATTCTTAAATTTGTAGTAATCACACTAAACTGCCCGGAAATGAAAAGAGCCTACACTGTGTTTTCCTTCCTTCTCTTCGCAACATTGCTGAGTGGCCAGTATGATCCCAAAGAAAATTTTTACGATGCGGAATTCTTTTTCGCTGAAGAGGATTATACCGAGGCCCTGTATGCCTTCACCAAGGTTTACATGGATGGCTACCAGGAGAATGCGAACATCAATTACAGGATCGGTGTCTGCCTGCTGGAGATTGATGGACGAAAATCTGAGGCAATCCCCTACCTTGAGACTGCAATAAAGAACATCACAGAAAAATACAGGGAGGGAAGGTTTAAAGAGGAGGCGGCTCCGCCTGATGCACATCTCTACCTTGGTAACGCTTACAGGATCAATGAGCAGTTTGAACAAGCCAGTGAAAACTATAAGAAATTTCTTGAGTACACGGACAAAGATATACTGGATGTTATAACAGAACATCTCAACCCGGTCAGCTCAATTACCAATCTCATTGATTATAAAGAGATTGATGACGCGCAGACACTTTACGCGGTTATTCAGATCGAGTCGTGTGAGCAAGCAAAGAAGGAGGTCATGGAGAAGGCCGACTATGATGTGGGGACGCTTGGACAGATCAACGAGATCAGGGCACCGGTGTATAACCCGGCCATATCGGGTGACCTTGGAACGTTTGCATTTATGGGCCGACAAAAATTTTACAACGGGGTCTACATCTCGCGGGAGGAGAACGGGAAATGGACCACGCCGTATAACATCACCCCGTCGATCCAGTCAGACGGCAACCAGACGGTTCTTTCGCTTTCGCATGACGGGAATAAACTGCTGCTGGCATGGGCCGACCAGTACGAGAGTGATATCTACATGACCGAATACAGGAACAACAGGTGGTACAAATCGCAGCCACTCGATAAACCGGTCAATTCAAAATTCTATGAAGATCACGCCTGTTTTACACCCGACGGCAATACGATCTATTTTACCAGCAACAGGAGGGAATCTCTGGGTGGTATGGATATTTTCAAATGTGACCGCATGGCTGACGGGAGCTGGGGGGAACTTCAACTGCTCGGCGATAATGTAAATACAGGTCTGAATGAGGATAATCCGTTTGTGAGCCCCGACGGAAAACGACTTTACTTCAGTTCGCAGGGACATCCGGGGATCGGCGGATTTGACATCTTCTACGTGGAGATCAATGACGATGGTTCGTACAGCGAAGCCAGGCATCTCCCCTATCCGCTTAACACGACAGATGATGATTTTGCATTTTCTCCGAAGGAGGTCAATTTCGAAAATGCACTTGCAATGTATGCCAAGGGTGAATCGGACCAGGTGGATCTTTTCCGGATCGAGTGGATCCCGGAAGGAGCACAGCCAGTGGCCGTGGCCTTTGAAACAGAGATCCCCGGGGAAGAGCCGGTGATCGAAGAGATGGCCGAAGCCACGGAGGAGGTGACTGAAATGGATGAAGAGATGACAGAAGTGGCCGTGGAGGAGGTCGAAGAAACAGCAGACGAGGTTGTGGAGACAGCGGAAGAGGTTGTGGAAGAGGCTGAAGAGGCCGTGGAAGAGACCACTGACACATACATGATCAAACCGGTCTTCTTTGATTTCGACAGTTACAGGCTGACACCGGCGGCGGAAAAGAAACTGGACGGACTCGCTGCACTCATGAAACGATTCCCCACGCTGAAACTCGATGTGATCGGTCATACCGATGCGGTGGGAACCGATGCCTACAACAACACACTGGCAAAACTCCGGGCAAGTTCGGTGGCCGACTACCTGGCCGGCGAGGGAGTTGAAAGAAGCAGGCTGAACATAACCAGTCGTGGTGAATCAAGTCCGGTTGCCCGGAACAGAACACGTGAAAATCGTGACGCACCGGGAGGTCGGGCGCTGAACAGAAGGGTACACTTCAACGCAAGTGTTCCCGGGGGAATCCTCATTGAGATCGAAGAGATTGAAGTTCCGGAAAGCCTGAAGATCAGATAAGGCAACACACCGTGTAAGGCGAGGTTAAGGTTTTTGCAGACCAACAGATAAGGAGCGGATGAAGAGACATACCTTTATAATAATGGCTGTGCTGCTGCTATTTGCGGCAGCCGGGGAAGCCCAGGATGAATCGCCCGAAGAGCTTTTTGAAGACGGTGACTTCTTCTATGCTCGCGGAGATTACGACGAGGCTGCCTATCTATACCGCCAGCTGATCAGGAAGGAACCCGGGAACCACAATGCCCATTACAAGCTGGGAATGGCCTACCTTAATATCGAAGGACAGGAATCCCTTGCCATCGATCAGTTCCTGATAGCCACGGAAAATACCTCGATCAAGTATAGGAAAAACTATTACAAGGAAAAAGATGCACCTCACCACACCTGGTTTTTCCTGGGGAATGCCTACCGTATCGACAATCAGCTGGACAAAGCGCTGGAGGCATACGATTCCTTCAAATCACACAAGAAATTTGAAAAGAATTATAACGTAAGGATCACCGACGAGGAGATCAAGGCGGTCGAACGGGCCAAGATCATCCAGGATGCCCCGGTGGATGTATTCAAGGCGTGCTATGACGAACCTCTGAATTCAACCAACAAGGAGTACAATGCGGTGATCTCCGCGAACGGGAAGATGATGGTGTGGCTTAACAGTCAGAAATTCTACGAAGCGATCATGATGAGTGTCAAACAGGATGGAAAATGGAGCGCACCGGTGAACATCACCCCCCAGGTGGGTTCAGACGGCGAAATGTCTCCCACCGGTCTGTCTGCAGACGGTAAAAAGCTGCTGCTGGTGAAACGGATGGAGTTTGACAGTGATATCTATATGAGTGAATATGACGGCTCCCTCTGGAGTCCTGCCGAACCGGTGCATGGCGAGGTGAACTCCAATTTTACGGAAGACCATGCCTCCTTCGATCCTGACGGAGTGAGAATGTTGGTCGCAAGCGACAGGAGGGGTGCTGTGGGCGGACTCGACATCTGGATCAGCAGTCTGCAGGCAGATGGTACCTGGTCGTCACCAGTCAATGCAGGGGAGCGGATCAATACAGAAGCTGATGAAACATCGGCTTATTTCAGTCCCGATGGAAAACGATTGATCTTCAGTTCGAAAGGACATTTCAACATGGGTGGGTATGACCTGTTCCATAGTGATGTCAATGAAGACGGAACCTATGGTTTTCCATTCAACATGGGCTACCCCATCAATACCACCAATGACAATACCTACTTTGTTCCGCTTAATGGAGGTAACAGCGGCATCTATTGTGTCCGGGACACAGCGGGGCTGGGGGACAGGGACATCTGGTATTACGAGATCATCCCGCACGGGGAAAAGGTGGCGCGTGCACTCTCCAGACTGAGCGAGGAGGATTTCTCCATCACAGTGACTGATAGTGCGACAGGAGAAACCATCACCCTGGAGTACGATGCCGTACAGGACCGGATCAATGTAAAGTCAGCCACTGGCAGGGAGTATAAAGTGATCTACAGGCGAGAGGGAAATGAATAACAACCTGTTGAAAGGCAAGCGCATCTATCTGCGGGCCCTCGAACCCGAGGACCTTGAGCTGCTGTATAAATGGGAAAATGACACCGAAACATGGTCTGTCTCCGAAACGTTGTCACCCATCTCGCGCTTTATCCTGAAGCGTTACCTGGAGAATGCACACAAGGATATTTTTGAAACAAAACAGCTGCGCCTGGTGATCGTACTCAATGAGAACGGAGCGAGCATCGGCACCATCGATCTGTTTGACTTCGACCATTTTCACAAGCGTGCGGCTGTGGGGATCCTGATCGCAGAGAAGTCGGAACGACAGAAGGGATACGCACTCGAGGCACTGGAAATAGTGAAAGAATATGCCTTCGGGGTATTGAATCTTCACCAGCTGTATTGCAGCATATCTGTGGAAAACTGCAGCAGTACGGACCTGTTTCGCAAAGCCGGTTTCGAGGTAGCGGGCACCCGCAAGGAATGGAACTGGAACGGATCCTCATTCAGCGACGAGCACTTCATGCAACTGGTCAGATGACCTCGGTATATCTCGGAATATCTTCGAGAAACTCCACACGGCCCGACTCAAAATCAACTCTCGCACAATAGTGTTTCAAGCCGTTGGTGACCAGCAGGTAGCTTACCCTGAACACTACGTTATACCTCGCTACCTGGTCGAACACCTCCTGCCGGATCCGGACATCGGGAGATTTGCACTCCACCAGCACAACGGGGTTCACCTGCCGGTCGAATACCAGGATGTCACACCGCTTTGCCATCTTGTTCAGCCGCAGGGAATACTCGGTGGCCATCCTCGATACCGGGTAGTCCCGCTCTTCGATCAAAAACCTGGCAAACAGCTGGCGCACCTCTTCTTCAGGCGTGAGCACCAGGTATTTGGACCGGAAAGGATCAAATACCATTTTTCGACCCGATTCCATTTTAAGTTTTAAATCATATTCCGGCAAGTTCAGTTTTTGCATAAATGCTGTTATCTTTATCGAATCATTCGGAGATGATCCGAAATTAAGCGTTTCCTGTATGAAAACAAAAAAGGAGATCATCAGTAACTGGCTGCCGAGATATACCGGGAATCCCCTTGACAAATTCGGGGAGTATATATTGCTGACCAATTTCAATCATTACATGGAGTTGTTCTGCGAGGAGATGGATACGGAGGTAGTCGACCATAGTGTACCCATGCAGTGTGCCAATGCCGATTCGATCACCATGATCAATTTTGGCATGGGGAGTGCAAATGCGGCAACGGTCGTGGACCTGCTGGCTGCTATTCAGCCTAAAGCAGTACTGTTCCTTGGGAAGTGCGGAGGATTGAAGAAGAAGAACCAGTTGGGAGACCTGATCCTCCCGATCGCAGCGATCCGTGGTGACGGTACCTCTGACGATTACCTGCCGCCCCTGGTACCGGCCCTTCCGGCCTTCAGCCTGCAGCGCGCTGTCTCCACCACCATCCGCAACCATGGTCAGGATTACTGGACCGGAACGGTATTTACAACCAACCGGCGGGTATGGGAACATGATGAGAATTTCAAGGAGCACTTGCGTACCATGCGCAGCATGGCCATCGATATGGAGACCGCCACCCTGTTCATCGTAGGTTTCGCCAACGAAATTCCAATGGGGTCCCTGTTGCTGGTTTCCGACCAGCCCATGATCTCCTCAGGGGTGAAGACCACCAAAAGTGACAGAATGGTGACCAATAAATTTGCTGAGAAACATGTGCGCATCGGGATCGATTCATTGATCGAGCTGAGGGATTACGGAAACTCAGTCAAACACCTCAGATTTGAATAATGGAATTCCAGTCAGCTGACCAGATACTGAGCGAACTAAAGATCAAGCAGTACCATCCTGTCTATTTCCTGACCGGCGATGAGGCCTATTACATCGACCTGGTATCGGATTATATCCAGGAGCATGTGCTGGACGAAGCAGAGAAGACGTTCAATCTGACGGTATTGTACGGGAAAGAGACCGATGCCCTGACAGTCATGAATGCGGCCAAGCGCTTCCCCATGATGAGCAGTCACCAGGTGGTGATCGTGAAAGAGGCGCAGGAGCTGAAGGATATTGAAAACCTGGTGCATTACATTGAAAATCCGCTTGCCTCCACCCTGCTTGTACTGGACTATAAGTACAAGAAGCCCGACAAGCGGAAGAAGGTTTTTAAAAGCATCCTGAAGAACAGTGCCTACCTGGAATCGAAAAAGTTGTATGACGACAAAGTGCCGGGCTGGATCTCCGCGTACCTTTCAGCAAAAAATATCTCTATTGAACCCAAGGCCTCTGTTTTACTGGTAGAGTTCCTGGGCAGTGACCTTTCGAAAATTGCCAATGAACTCGACAAGCTGATCATCTCCCTGGAGGAGGGGGAGAAGAGGATCACCCCGGAACTGATCGAGCGCAACATCGGGATCAGCAAGGATTACAACAATTTTGAACTGCAGAATGCCCTGGGCCGGCGTGATGTGGTGAAAGCCAACAGGATCATCCTGGCATTTGCGGAAAACCAGAAGAGTCATCCGCTGGTGCTGACCGTTACAACGCTGTATAATTATTTCTCCAAGGTGCTCATCTATTACTGGATCGAGGATAAATCGAGGGACAACGTGGCTGATAAGCTGGGGGTGCGGCCATTTTTCGTTAAGGATTACGTGCAGGCTGCGCGGAATTACAATCCCACCAAGGTGATCGGGATCATCAGCATTCTCCGCGAATATGACCTGAAGTCGAAGGGCTACGGAGGTGTGGCGATCGCTCCCGGTGACATCATGAAAGAAATGATCTACAAAATCCTGCACTGATCCGTGACAATAGCTATCGTAATCATTATCAGTTTGGCTTCCGTGGTCGCTTTTCGATTCAAGAAGCGATCGGAGGAGTTCATGCTCTCCCCATTTGAGGTCGTGCATCACAAGAAGTATTACCAGGTATTCACGCATGCTTTCCTGCATGCCGATTACGTTCACCTGGTGGTGAACATGATCGTGCTGCTCTCCTTCGGCCGCAGCGTGGAGTCTATCTATAATAACCTGGTCTCTTATGAAGTGATCTCTTCATCGGAGTTTCACTTTATAACGCTTTGTCTGCTCGGGATCATCGGATCTTCTCTCAGCACGGTATACAAGCACCGTGACAATCCCGACTATCTCTCAGTGGGGGCATCCGGACTTGTTTCGGCGGTGGTGTTCAATCACATCTTTTTCATGCCGATGGAGAAGATCTATTTCTATTTTGCAATCCCGATCCCCGGACTGATCTTCGGGATCCTGTATCTGTTTTATTCCAGCTACATGAGCAGGAAGCAGTCCGACAACATCAATCATGATGCACATATCTGGGGGGCGGTGATCGGCTTTATATATCCGATCTTAATGGAGCCGGAGCTGGTTCGGTATTTCTTTGAAAACCTGGGGTTTAAATAATCAGAGTCATGAACAAAGCGGTATTCCTGGACAGGGACGGTGTGATCAACAATCCAAAGAAGAACTATTATGTGTTCAGGGTGGAAGATTTCGAATTCAACAAGGGGGTGATCGAGGCGTTGCAGGAGTTGCAGGAGCGGGATTTTATGCTGATCGTGATCACCAACCAGGGCGGCATCAGCAAGGGAAAATACACGGCCGAAAATGTGGAGACGGTGCACCGTTATATGGAGCAGCAGCTTTCTGCCCACGGCATCTACCTGTCGGAGATCTATTTCTGTCCCCACCACACCAAAAAGGAAAATTGCCTGTGTCGAAAGCCGGAGCCTTTGATGCTGGAAAAGGCGATGGCACGGTTTGACATTGCGCCGGAGCGGTCCTGGTTCATCGGTGACAAACGATCTGATGTTGAGGCCGGACAACGTGCGGGTGTCAACACCATCAGGATCAGGAAGAACCAGGATATCAGGAAAATTCTTTCTAAGATCAGTTGAGCCCCGGATCCTCCGGGAAGTTGGCCCAGACCCGGTATCTTTCATCCAGACCCCCAAGTACATCGGTCCAGAATTCGGTGGACCCGCCCTTCATGACAAGGTCGGCAGGAATCTCCCCCACGAGCCATGCATTCATATCTAGTTCTCCCTGCAGCTGATCTTCGGACCATCCGGAATAGCCCAGGAAAAAGCGCAGATTCTCATTGTTGGCGATACCCTCTCGAACGAGGTCCCGCATCACATCAAAATCGCCTCCCCAGAAGATCCCGTCCTTGATGTGGACGCTCTCCGGAATCGAATCGCCAAGTGTGTGGAGGTAGTGGACCGTATTGGTACTCACGGGTCCGCCCAGGGCAACAGGGAACTCCACCTGCGGAAATTCATCGATCACATCGGCAATGTTCATGTCGAGTGACTTGTTCAGCACAAATCCCAACGAGCCTTTGTCAGTGTGTTCCGTGAGGTAGACGACCGAGCGCCTGAAATAATGATCACTCAGGAATGGTTCCGAGATCAGCACCCTTCCTCCCTCTGCTAACTTGTCATTTGATATCTTGAAAAAATCATAATTCATCCCCATCGTATTCCCTTTCTACACGCAATTTAAATGATTTTTGGGTGATCTGAAACTTTTCAGCTATCTGATTCCACCCCAGTCGTGTATTGTTTCTCAAAAATATAACGAAATAAAGTTCGCTATATTTTAGTTATCTTGGGGCTTTAAATTTCGAGAATTGCATGGATGACAAGACGCTGAAACAACCCTCCCTGCTCCAGGCTCTGATTCCCATCTTCGTCCTGATCGCTCTGCTGGCGCTGAATGTGATCTACTTTGGCGACCACACCCTCGACGGCTCCAATCAGTTTGCACTGATCCTGGCTGCTTCCGTGGCAGGGCTGATCGCGACCATACTGGGGAACAGATGGACCGATATCCGGAAGAGCATCGTAAACAGCATCAGTTCGGCCATGCCTTCGATCCTCATTCTTCTGCTGATCGGGGCCCTTGCCGGCACGTGGATGGTCAGCGGAGTTGTTCCCACGTTGATCTATTACGGACTGAAAATATTCCATCCAAGCATCTTCCTCTTTGCCACGGTCATCATCGCAGGCATTGTCTCACTTGCCACCGGTAGTTCATGGTCGACCATTGCCACCATGGGGATCGCACTGATCGGGATCGGCACCACGCTGGGGATCAGTCAGGGCATCGTCGCCGGGGCGGTAATCTCCGGCGCCTATTTCGGTGATAAGATGTCCCCGTTGAGTGACACCACCAACCTGGCACCTGCCATGGCGGGGACTGATCTGTTTACGCACATCCGTTACATGACCATCACCACGGTGCCGGCCATGTCCGTCACGCTGGTGATCTTCCTGGTGATCGGGTTCACCTACAATTTCGACACCGGACTGCAGGATATTGACACGGTGCTTGCTGCCATTGATGACAGGTTCGTGGTAACACCATGGCTGTTGCTGGTCCCTGCGCTGCTGCTTTTCGTGATCATTAAAAAGGTTCCGCCCCTGCCCTCACTGCTGTTTGGGTCACTCATCGCGGCTGTCTTTGCGCTGATCTTCCAGCCCCACCTGGTCAGGGAAATCGGACAGATCCTGGCACCCGGTACCACCTCGTTTTTCAAGGCTGCTTACATGACCATCATGCAGGCGATCTATGGAGAGTTGAGCATCACCACGGGCAATGCCATGGTCAATGAACTGCTTACAACCACCGGCATGCAGGGAATGCTGAATACAATCTGGCTGATCCTGTCCGCCATGGTGTTCGGTGGTACAATGGAATCGGCAGGTATGCTG
>JGI12048J13642_10083526_pt1 | contig 15240 bp, 9 predicted proteins | sample ElkSlonscriptome_16_FD_13642 | JGI IMG/M metagenome (IMG submission 13642)
TCTTTTCGATCGATCCGATGGGTACGGTTATATAAGGTATCTCTCTTTTTTAACTTGGGATTGATTTTCAAGCTTGTAAACACAAGGTCATTGGCAAAATGGTTAAGGTAAATGAAGTGATAAGGACCGTAGTGTTCAACGGTTTTTGTCAATCTACCCCGAATATCGTATTCATAGTCGACAAAAGCGGTATCAAAGCCACGGCTAAGTGGTATTTTCTTTTCTGCACGGATCAATTTGCCCGAGGCATTGAAGAAGTAGCTTAGCTTTTCTCCAGAATCTCTGATCTTTTCTCCATCGGCTTTTTCTTCCACAGACAAGTTCAGGCTAACGATCGCTTTTTCTTTCACATACCTTTCCTGGAAGAAGTCCTGAAGTGAAAACCAATCGGCGGAGGGGTCTAACAATTGGGCATACACATGATGCTGCAACAGGATGAATAACACGGCAAGGAAGACCCTCATTCTTCTGCCATTGCTTCTAATGCCTCAGTAACTTTTGTGGTAGGCTGTTTACATGTACCTTGATAGCACACGTAAATGGTGGTTTGTCCAGCTACCCATTTATTCTTTAAAAGCGCCAAACGAGAGCTTTCTTTTCTGGATCCAAGAAGAATCGCATTTGGTAAATAGTTCTTTTGTATTGCTTCTTTTACGCCGCTCACTTTATCACCTACAACAGCCGTTTCATAAAATCGGTGAGCACGATTCAAAAGCTGAATGCCCCAATTACTTGCGTAGGGGATATAGGATTCGATCAGTTTTTCTGAATTACTCAAAAGCTGATCAGAGATCCGGAGGTATTTCTGTTCGTTCAATAGCGTACCCAACTCAAAGAGTCCTCTGCAGATCGCGCTATTCGAAGCTGGAATCACATTGTCGTTTTTTTCGATTTTTCTAACGGCCAACTCAGGATCTTGATCAGAATTAAAATAGAAGTATCCACTTTTCTCGTCGTAGAAATGGGCAATAGAATGCTCGGCTAGTTTTTGCGCCTGATCGATCCAGTACTCATCAAAGGTGTTTTCATAAAGTTGAACAAAGGCCTGAATGCCAAAGGCGTAATCTTCCAGAAATCCGTTAATACTGCTTTTCCCCTCCTTGAAACTATGGTAGAGGCCTCCGTCTGTCTTCAATTGATCATTGACCAAGAATTTCCCACAAGCAATGGCCAGGTCCAAGTAGTGCGGATCTCCAAGTGCCTCATGGGCCTCCAGCAGTCCCATCATGGTTAGGGCATTCCATGAGGTCAGGCTTTTATCGTCGAGGCCGGGCCTCACTCTTTTAGACCTCGCTTCAAGCAGTAACTGCTCGATTTGGCTAAGGGTATCATTCAATTCCTCAAGGTCTAAGCCTCTTTTATTAGCAAACTCCGCATCACTTTCCTTCCTGAGTAAGATTATGTTGCCTTCCCATTTTTCCTTTTCATTGATATTATAATAGTCCTTTGCAATTGCAAACTGTTTTTCGTCCAGGATAGCTTCCACTTCTTTACTTTCCCAGACGTAGAATTTACCTTCTTCACCTTCGGAATCGGCGTCTAATGCAGAATAAAAGGCCCCCGAAGGATCTCTAAGCTCTCTGGAAAGAAAATCAATGGTCTGGCGAATTACTTTTTCATAGTGCGGGTCTCGATACTTTTTATAAGCTTGTGCATATAAACTTATAAGTTGAGCGTTGTCGTAAAGCATCTTTTCAAAATGAGGCACTTTCCAAACCATGTCGGTAGAGTATCTGGCAAAGCCGCCACCGATTTGGTCATAGATGCCACCCATCGCCATTTTATCAAGCGTTCTAATTAGGTGCTGTTCGACTTCCGTGTCTGGGTAGAACTTTAAATAGTGCAAAAGGAACTGAAAGTTGTTCGGCATGGGAAACTTTGGCGCGTAGTTGTTGCCTCCATGCTGCGGATCAAAGCTCTTTTTCCATTCACGCACCGCTTTCATCAGTCCTTCCGAATTATAATTTTCCGGCACATCTTCGATCTCTACCACCGACTGGTCCTTCAGTCCTTGACTCAACTTCTCAGCATATTCGTTTACCTTCTCGGGGTTTTCTCGATAGACTTCCGCGATTTGATTCAACACGTCGATCCACTGTGCTTTGGGGTAGTAGGTGCCTCCGTAAAAAGGCTTACCATTTGGCAGCGCAAAACAATTCAGCGGCCAACCGCCTTTCCCACTCATTAACTGAACAGCATCCATATACAAGTGATCAATGTCTGGCCTTTCTTCCCGATCCACTTTGATGCAAATGAAGTGCTCATTCATTAGCTGCGCTACGCTGTCATCTTCGAAAGATTCCTTTTCCATCACGTGACACCAATGGCAAGCAGAATATCCTATACTGATCAGGATGGGCTTGTTATTTTTTTGCGCTTCAGCCAGGCTTTCTTCATTCCACGGCCTCCAGTCGACTGGATTATAGGCATGTTGTAAGAGGTACGGACTACTTTCGTGAATTAATCGATTGGCTTCAGAGTTCATAGAAGAGTCGGAATTTAGAGGTTTTTTCCCTTCATTTTGGCAAGCCATCAAAAGTGACACGCCGAAGAGCAATTTGGCCATGGGCTTCATAACCACCAAAGTTAGGCAGCAAATGCGTAAATGCAGTTCCAGACTGCGGTCGAATTGTATAACTTTACCATATGGGCTTTAAGAGTTACTATCTCTTGTTGTTCTTCCTCTTGCTCGGCGCAGCAAACAGCTTTGCCAGTCATATAGTGGGTGGCTATATCCGTTATGACTGCTTAGGCAATGCAAACGCCAGTACTGTCGATTATCGTGTAGAAGTGGTGCTGTATCGTGATGTACTCAGGGCAAATCCGGGAGCCGTTTTCACTAATACCTTGCCGATCACTATTTTTAGCAATGGCACCAATCGGGTGGCCACGATTGTCCTTCAGAATACCAAGTTTGTAGCCGATAGCATTGAAGACCCCTGTTTTGTACGCATAGATAGTTTAGAGCTCGAAGAAGGCTTCTACAGCGGAGTGGTTCAATTGGAGCGTGACCGCACTCATTTGTTGGTGTACCAGCGGTGTTGCCGTAACAATTCGATTGATAACCTCATTAAACCCACCAACGACTGGGGAAGTACTTGGACCATTGAAGTGCCGGAATTTGATCAAACCGGTTGCAATAGTTCACCTGCCTACAGCACCAACCCCCCGGTTGCCTTTTGCCCTTCTCAACCGCTGAATCTAGACCTTTCTGCAACTGATGCCGACGGGGACAGCCTGGTCTATTCTTTTTGCGCTCCCTACACCTCACCGCGGTTTGACCCTGAACCAATACCTGCAATAGATCCTCCTTATGCCACGGTTAATTTTCTTTTGCCCCAGACGGCCACCTTTCCGGTGCCTTCAAACCCGGCTTTGACAGTTAATTCGCAAAGTGGATTTTTAACGGGTTCGCCAACTTCCATTGGACAGTATGTGCTAGGGTTTTGTATCGAAGAATACCGGCAAGGGGTACTTTTGAGCACAAGCAGAAGAGACATTCAGATCAACACGGCGAATTGCAATCCTGTGATTCTCACCGCCGTGCAAGATCAGACCTTACTTTGTGATGGAAGAACCGTTGACTTTCAGAATAATACCCCTTCAGTCCCGGGATATAACATCAAGGGTTTCTTTTGGGACTTTGGGGATCCCACTACGCTTGCCGATACTTCAAGAGATGATGATCCCACGTACACGTACGCAGATACCGGAACGTATACCATCACCTTGATTGCCAACCCCGGTTTAAGATGCAGCGATACTGCAACCACTCAATTTCGGGTGTACGAGTCTCTAGACCCGCAAATTGAAGTAAGCGGATTGTTTTGTCAGGATAGTAACTCACTTGATTTTAACGTCGGCGGGAATTTCGAAGATTATGCCTCTTTCAACTGGTTTTTTGGTCCGGCAGCTACCCCTTTGAACAGTAATCAAGATACCGTGAGAAACGTAAGTTTTACTGCGTCTCAGAGTAACTTCACTGTGAGTCTTCAAGTAGACCAAGACGTTTGTCGCGAAGTGAGGAGTAGGGTGATTGAGCTCTTTCCCAACCCCTTAGCCAACTTCACTTCCGATCTTAACCAGATCTGCCCTCCATTCCCGGTGGCCTTTGCCAACTCTTCCACCGTGGCCGGTAGTGCAGATTTTTTATGGACATTCGGTGATGGGGACTCCTCGAATCTGAGTGACCCTTCACATACTTATGAGGGAAGTGGATCCTATGAAGTGGTCTTGAACGTAATTGCTACGGATCGCTGCATAGATACGGTAGCGTTTCGTGATTCGATATTTGCTTCAAGCAGCTTCAGTACGAACCAGATTGGCTTTGATTTTACACCCAAACAAGGCTGTCCGCCGCTCGAAGTCAACTTCTTTGACACCTCTCAATTCGCTGGTAGTGCTGATTACTTCTGGGATTTCGACAACAACCAACTATCGAATCAAGTGCAACCAAGTTTTACCTACACGGATAGTGGTTATTATGACATTGGCTTGCTTTTGATCACGTCAGATAGTTGCAGGGATACTTTGAATCTTAGAATTGATAGCGCCATCCGCATATTCCCTTCTCCGGAGGCTGATCTCCAGATTTCAAGGGATTCGAGCAGTATCAAGGGGGCTGAAATTGAACTGGATGCGAGGAATAGCATAGATTACCGCAAGGGTAGCTTGTTTTTTGAAGACAGACTGATCTCACAAAGCGATCTCAGTCTGTTTGAACCTACTGATACAGGCTCATTCGTTTTTAGTTGGGTCGCTGAAAATCAGTTTGAATGCCTAGACACCGCTACCGCAGATCTTTTTGTCTTTGATGAATATGAATTTGAGATTCCCAACATCTTTACGCCAAACGGCGACGGAATCAATGATGAGTTCAAAGTGAGAGCCTGTGGGGTCTATGATTATTTTGTGCAGATCTTTAATCGCTACGGAGAAGAAGTATACGCTTCTAGATCGCTTGGTCAGGGATGGGACGGTCGAATTAATGGGAAAAAGGCCCATTCGGGGGTTTATTTTTATCGGATCGTAATCCGCGATCTGAACAATCAGGTTCGCGACTTTCAGGGAACGGTAACCCTGTTGGAAGATTAAGTTCAGAATAGCTTCAGATCTACTTTGCCCTTATGGTCTACGTCCACTTTCTTTTTAAAGACCCAGACTTTACCAACGATAAAACCATCCACTTCAAAGTCGAGCTCGTCAGCACCTCCGGCAGTAATTGCGATCAAAGACGGAATAGCGGACGCAGTGAGATCTTTTGGCGTGCTTTTTAATTTCAGGGTATGAAATTCACTTGAGTTGCCGGGTATGCTGAGTTTGCTAATGATTTGAGCGTCGCCGATTGCGCGTTGATTGACTTTTACATTGAAATCAGACTCCACGACTTCGATATCATATCGATTGGGGTTCTTAATTCTGATTTCCGATTCCACGACCAAGCCATCTTGAGATAGCTCCAATAACTTCACTGACTTGATCTCTTTGATTTCTACGTCTTCGATCTGAAAACAAGAGCTTAAAAAGATCACGCCAACTGAAAGAATCAGGAAACGGCATTTTTTAATCATGCGTTCTTTAATTCACTGAAGGTGTGGTAGAAATGAACGATGGTTTCGGTTCCCTTCATGAAATTAGCGATACCGTAATGCTCATTAGGCGAATGTATGGCATCCGTATCCAAGCCGAAGCCTAAGAGGATGGTTTTTATCTCCAATATATCTTCGAATAGCGAAACAATTGGAATACTTCCGCCAGCCCTAACGGGTATGGGGGTCTTTCCAAATGATTTCTCAATAGCCATGCTTGCCGCCTCGTATTCTAAAGTATCAATCGGGGTCACATAGGGCTCTCCTCCATGATGCGGCTTTACTTCTACTTTCACAGACTTGGGAGCAATGGATTCAAAGTGGGCTTTAAATAGAGCCGTGATTTCTTCATCCGACTGATGAGGAACCAATCGCATGGAGATCTTTGCATTCGCTTTGGAAGGTAGCACAGTTTTAGCGCCCTCACCGATGTAGCCTCCCCAGATCCCGTTTACGTCTAGGGTCGGTCTAATCCCGGTTCTTTCAATGGTTGAAAAGCCGGCTTCACCTTCAACTTCTTCTATACCGAGTTTGGCCTTGTAAGCTTCTTCATCATATGGTGTTTCGGCCAATTTCTCACGTTCTTCTTTGCTTGCCTCTTGTACTTTGTCGTAAAAACCAGGAATGATAATGTGGTTATGCTCATCCTTCAAAGAAGCGATCATCTCACAAAGGATATTGATGGGATTCGCTACCGCTCCTCCGTAAACTCCCGAATGGAGGTCTCGATTTGGACCTACTACCTCAACTTCTAGGTAACTTAATCCTTTCAGACCGGTAGTGATCGAAGGGTTTTCCAAAGAGTGCATGGATGTGTCAGAGATGAGGATCACGTCTGCCTTCAATTTCTCTTTATTCTCTTTGATAAAGTCTTCGAGGTGCTCAGAACCCACTTCTTCTTCACCCTCAATAATGAATTTCACATTACAAGGCAGTGAGTCAGTCTTCATCAGGTATTCAAAAGCCTTGACGTGCATGTACATCTGGCCTTTATCGTCTGCTGCCCCTCTCGCATAGATCTTCTCCTCTTTGATAACCGGGTCAAAGGGCGGACTATCCCACAACTCCAAAGGGTCTGGAGGTTGTACGTCATAGTGGCCATATACCAAGATCGTAGGTAGACTTTCATCGAGGATTTTTTCGCCATAGACTACCGGATAACCTTCTGTTTGGCACAAGGCTGTGTTTTCTGCACCGGCCGCTTCAAGTTGCCGCCTGACCAATTCTGCAGCTTGATGCGTTTGAGCCTTGTAGGTGGAGTCTGCGCTTATTGAGGGCACCTTTAGTAATTCGATGAGCTCATCAATAAAGCGGTCTTTATTTGAATTGAGGTATTCTTTCAATTGATCCATAAATCAAATTTTGTTGGATAAAGTTAGGAATTTCACCTAGTGAAGGCGACACTTAGACTAAGACTTTTCCTTGCATTTCACTGGTCTTTTCAATGCCCATCAGTTTTAAGATTGTGGGAGCTACATCAGCCAATTTTCCATCATTCAAATTTGGATAATCAGAGCCGATCAAAATGATGGGAACCGGATTGATGGTGTGCGCAGTATTGGGGCTTCCATCGGGATTCACCGCACAATCTGCATTACCGTGATCGGCGATGACCAGCAAGCCGTATCCCTCGGCAGTAGCTTTTTCTACAATTTTGCCCAGGCAAGCATCGACAGTTTCAACTGCTTTTTTTATAGCCGGGAATACTCCGGTGTGGCCCACCATATCTGGATTCGCAAAATTCAAGCAAATGAAGTCAGGATGGTATTCGTCGATTTCCCGAAGGATGTTTTCGGTTACTGATTCCGCACTCATTGCTGGCTGAAGATCGTAAGTGGCCACTTTCGGCGAAGGAACCATGATCCTCTTTTCTCCGTCAAATTCACTTTCTCTTCCACCCGAAAAGAAGTAGGTTACGTGAGGATATTTCTCTGTTTCTGCAATTCGCACCTGACTCTTGCCGGCTTTGCTCACCAACTCTCCCAAGGTATTTTTAAGATTATCTCTCTCGAAAAGCACTCCAATGTCTTCAAAATTCTCATCGTAGGTGGTCATGGTCAGCAGATCAATGGGAATTGGTTTCATATCAAAATTATTGAAGGATTCTTGACTAAGGGCTCTGCACAATTGGCGACAGCGATCCGTTCGGAAATTGAAAAAGATCACCGTATCTCCTTCTTCTATCCTCCCGACTGCATGTCCATCTTCATTAGAAAGACAAATGGGCTCGATGAATTCGTCGGTAATATCATTCTGATAAGAACGTTCAACAGACTCAAGCATGTTGGTGCTGTGCTCACCCACGCCATGTATGATCAAGTCGTAGGCCTTCTTGATCCGCTCCCAGCGTTGGTCTCTATCCATTGCATAATACCTCCCTATCACAGAAACTAATTTTGCTTTTGAACCGTCTAGTTTAGATTGAAGACCCTTAAGGAAACCGAGCCCTGATCTGGGGTCGGTATCTCGTCCATCCGTAAAGGCATGCACAAATACATTTGGAAGTTCCTGCTGCTGACAAACGTCCAGGATCGCCTGTAAATGTTTTTGATGGGAGTGAATGCCCCCATCAGAGACCAAGCCCAGCAGGTGCACATTCTTTTGTTTGGCCTTAGCTTCTTGCAGTTGGTGAAGTAGTACTTTGTTGTTGGCGAACTCGCCACTTGCGATGGATCGATTGATCTTTACTAAGTCTTGAAAGACGACTCTTCCGGCTCCAATATTCAAATGACCCACCTCAGAATTACCCATCTGACCATCCGGAAGCCCTACATGCTCGCCGTGGGTGTGTAATTTGCTATTTGGATGATCTTTGATCAGTTGGTCAAAGACGGGAGTGTTGGCTGCGTAAATGGCGTCGCTCTGATCGCGCTTTCCGTATCCCCATCCGTCGAGAATGATCAAGGCAATTTTTTTGTGCTTCATACCAATTTCAAAGTTAATGCTTTCAAGCTCTTTTATAAAGACCATCCTACGGTTAAGCTGATCACATAGTCAGTTTGTTGAGCATTGTTCGGAGGATTGCTATCGAAGTTAAGGCCATATCCCCAGATCAGGTCAAAGTTTTCGCCAAGATCCCACCCTAAGTCCAGATTGAAGGTTGCTCGGTAGCGATCATCCTCGGTAAGGCTGGCAAAGCCGATGAAGTTGGTCTGGATATTCAAGTATTTATTGTCAAAGAGGCGGTAACGTCCCGACAGATATGTTTCGTAGCTTTCTCTCACTACCGGCACTTCGGTGCTAAATCTTTCGTTATTCCAAGCCACCCCCAGGCCAAGTCTTAAGTTGCTCTGCTGATTGTAGATCAGGTATTTACCACCTCCCACAAGAATGGTGGTCCGGAGATTCAATTGTTGCTCGTCACTGCTGAACCAATTGGCGCTCGAACTGGCAAACCAGCTGTTGTCGATCAAGTAACGGCTACTTGCCGAGGCATCGAGGCGATTATTTTGCAGGGTGTCGATGATGGTGAGGAACTCGTTATAGTCAGCATCAAATGACCATTTTTCAGTATTGTAACCAACCGCAGACCTGACCGAGAGTTGGGTAGTGTTAGTTCCTTTGGTGAAAGTATAACCGGCATTTATTCTAAGGTCGAGTTTGTCTTTGAAACTATTTTCGATCTTTCTCATAGCGAGGATGTCATCATAGGCGATTTTCCAAATCTCTCGGTCTACGTGAAAATAGAGGTAAGGGTCTCCGGGCTGGTCGTCTTTTAACACTCCTTCATGCACCTCTTTGGTCTTAGAAACCACGCGGAGCAAATGATTGGTGTTGAGTTGGCTGACGTTTTTCCAATCGATCACAAAGTCTTCTCTGCCACTTTTAGAGGAAAAGGTCAGGCGCGATTCAGATAAACTTTTTGCGGTGCCAATAAACAGTTCACCAGTGGTGGTAAGTAGTGTATCAAATTGCGCATTGGCTGCACTGCAAATGGAAAAAAGAAAAAAGAAAACAATCGACTTTTGAAGCATGAAGAGCGAGGATGCTGAGGCTGAAAAAGCAACAAAATTAAGCTTCTTCTTTCAACATTTCATTCAGCTTTTCACCTCCCTTGATTCCAAAATCCAGCGTTCTAATGGGATAGGGGATGCTGATCTGATTCTCGTCAAAGCAACCTTTTAGGGCGATAATCATGTCGCTTTGGGTTTGAAGAAAACCGGCCTGATCAATTTCTTTACTCCAGGCGAAGATCAAAAAGTTGATCGAGCTGTTTCCAAAACCGGTGTAAAAAAACTGCACTGATTTGCTTTGGTCGATAGTTCCAACTTTTTCAATGGTCTCTACAGCAAGTCGTTTTACCTTATCAAGGTCATCGCCGTAACTTATTCCGCAGGCAAGATCAATACGCCTTTTACCGCTCTTTTGGAAATTGTAGATGGGATTTTGCAATACGTCTTTATTGGGGATGATCACTTCTGTACCTTGAAACGATTTGATGGCGGTTGATCTGAGATTGATCTTCTCTACGGTACCCATCACTTCTCCACTTTTCACAATTTCCCCAATGCGAAAGGGCGTTCTGAAGGCTAGAATTATTCCGGAAACGTAGTTGGCTGCGGTACTTTGAAAGGCAAAGCCAAGCGCCAAACCAGCCACCCCAACTCCTGCCAGCAAGGAAGTAACGGTCTTTTCGAGTTCCAAGATGTCAAGTGCAATGAAGAGACCGAAAATATTTACTCCGATGAACACTGTTGCTGCACTGAGGTCGACCAAGCCTAGATTCAGTTTGGTTTTTTTAAGGCCTTTTTCTACGGCGACACGAGAGAGACGAGCCAAGAAGTAAAAGCCGATCACCACCGTGATTGCACCGGCCATATTGGGTAGCAGTCCAACTATACTTTCAAGCCATGATTGGACCTCTTCACTAATGAGATCTACTGCTTTTTCGGTATCCATATGCGTATTGAGTTCTAACTGGTAGGGGTGCGGGCGAAGGCGCCGCTATTCAGTAGCCCGGTCGGACATGATCGACTCTTCTAAGAGTTTCATGTACCTGGCTTTCATCTTTTTGGTGTACTCTACATTTCTCAGAAACTTCTTTTTCTTTTCATGATAACTCACCATGCCAATGGGGAAGTCGAGCAAAGAGGTGTTCACATTGGCCATTTCTTCTCTTGAAAAGATGTCCATGTCAAAATCGAAATCAGGTATCTTCTTTGCATCATCGGGTAAGTTGGTGTCAAAGATGAAGCGTTTGGTGTGGAATTCGGGCGCTGCAATCTCCACAGTTAAGGATTTATCTATAGGCAAGTTGATTCTAAAGCGGTTGGAACGTTTCACTTTCACCACTTTGATCAAATCATTTTCATCAAAAATATTAATGGTGGCCTCCTTGATGGGATCAGTATCGTTGAAGATCATGCCCGTCATCTCTACGCTATCTGCCTCTGCATTGCGTGATTGGCCAAAGTATGAAAAGGAAATCAACAGGAAGAAAATAGAAAAAAGAACCTTTTTTTGATCCATTCTATTTTTGGGATTGGTTAATTGTTCCCGAATTTAACGATTTTGCGGACTAATCCCACCAAAATACATCGACAATCTTTCTCTAAGCTCAGGGCCAAACTCTTTTTGCGGATACATCTGATTGGTCATGGTGACCAAACGGCCTAGTATTGCAATTGCTTGTTGACGATCTCGGTTGATGCCTTTTGCAAATTTCGGGTCCAAGCGATCGTAATAATCAACCTCTTTCTGATAGATATTTGCAAGCCGGTCAACGATTTGATTGGCGGTTTCGTTTTCTCCGATCGCATAGTAGTTCTCGGCGAGATACATCACAAATACATCATAAGGTACGTTGTGCTCAGGAGTCACCTCAAATGCTTTGTCGATCACTTCCTTCGCCTTCTCATTCTTACCTTCCGCGATCAATTGATCAGCCAATCTAGAGAAGGTGATTCGTAAGCTCATGGTCATTCTTCGATTGGTTTCGTCCATGTAGACATCGTTTTCATCCACGCCACCCCACTGGAAATCCTTCATCATACGGTCGTAAAGGATGTCAGAGTTTACATAGCCAGGATTGCCTTCTGGGTTCTTAGGCGCCTTGACCGGTACCAGTCGATAGGTCATTCCTTCGGCTCTAAAGTAGTCTTCAAGGCCGATGTAAGAAGAAAGTCCGGTTGTGCTGGCAAAATAAATGGGGCGCTCCCAATCGTTGGCCGACAAGATATCCAGGATCGTGAGGTCATTCTTCATCACATAGTCCTTTTTGATCTCCCACTTGACAGCGTCCAGAACTTGATCAGCTTCATCTGCCGTGACTGTGCCATTGGCGATCACCTTCTGTTTGTCTACGTTGATCTTTAATTTCTTAGTTGGGATGTAGTCGATCCGCTTACCCTGTCCAACTCGCACCTTAGTTTGTGAGTTGTCGCTTTTGATGAAGTTGATCAAATCATCCACGTCAATATGCCCTTTGATCTCCTTGCGCTCGTATACGGGCAGATAGTCATTGGTGCCTTGACGAATTTTCTCTTCAGGGATATTCAAAGGAACCGGATCAGAGTCATAGGCCTTTCTGCGCATTTGATTAATGTACCAATCGGTATTCAGCAAGCTGAGGTTGATCACGCGCACGTCGGTGCGGTATTCTTCTACTTCTTGCACGTACCAAAGCGGGAAAGTGTCATTATCTCCATTGGTAAATAAAATGGAATTTGGAGCGCAAGAATCTAAGTAGTTTTTGGCATAATCCCGTCCGGTGTAGCGTGAGGATCGGTCGTGGTCATCCCAATTTTCTGAGGCCATAATTCCCGGGACCAGCGCGAGGCATAATACGGTAGTGGCAATAGACACGATCTTACTTGGCTTTTGCTTCGTAATTGCATCGATGAGGGCGTAGACACCAATGCCTATCCAAATCGCAAAGGCGTAGAAAGAGCCTGCATAGGCATAGTCACGCTCCCGGGGTTGTAAGGGGTATTGGTTCAAGTAAAGTACAATGGCTATCCCGGTGAAGAAAAAGAGTAAGAACACAATAAATCCATCTTTTCGATCATTGACCAGATGGAACACAAACCCCAGTAAGCCCAGAATAAGCGGGAGCATGTAATACTTATTGTTCGCCGGGCTATTGCTAATGAATTCGGGAAGATTCTCCTGAGTTCCTAACCTCATTTCATCAATGAACGGGATTCCGGAGATCCAATTTCCCTGGGTAATTTTTCCGTGACCTTGCACGTCGTTTTGTCGCCCGGAGAAGTTCCACATGAAATACCTCCAATACATCCAGTTTAGCTGATAACGAAACAAAAAGGTGAGATTTTCTCCCATGGTTGGCGTATTGATCACCTTGTTTTGTCCGTCTGCTGAGCGGTATCGAACTGGTTTGCCTTCAAAATTCGACCAGTTCCTGTAGTGAGAGCGATGCTTTCCATCCGAGCTCCACATTCTGGGTAAAAGGCTTAAAAATCTTGAATCGTAGTTCGGAACGGAGTTTTCGCGCTTATCGCTGATGATGTATTCTCCTTTTTCCTTGTCTTGAAAATAAACCGGTTTCCCATCTTTGTATGGCTCCTGAGTATCCAAAGGGGTATTGAACGACTGTCCATTGAACAAGGGCCGGTCGCCGTATTGCTCTCGATTCAAATAGGACAATAAAGTAAATGCATTCTCAGGATTGTTTTCATCCATCGGAGGGTTTGCGTTTGAGCGGATCAAGATCACTGCGAAGGAAGAGTAGCCCAAAAGAATGGCGGCAAAACAGAGCAAAGCGGTATTCAGCACCACTTTTCGATTTTTGTGTGAGTAATGCAATCCAAAAGCCACTAGCCCGATAAGGAGAAGCACGTAGAATAAGAAGCCGGTGTTGAAAGGCAGTCCGAAAGAGTTGCTAAAAAGCAATTCAAACCAGCTGGCAACCTTAACTGCACCCGGGATGATGCCATATTGGATGATCCCAAGTAAAAGAACTGAAACGATAAGTGCCAGAATAATACCTTTCCAGTTGGGCTTGAATTTCTTGAAATAATATACCATTACGATTGCCGGAACTGCCAATAAGTTTAGCAGGTGAACCCCAATGGAGAGCCCCATCAAATAAGCAATTAATACGATCCAACGAAGGTTGTGCTTTTTATCAGCCACCCCTTCCCATTTCAAGATTGCCCAAAAAACAACTGCGGTGAATAAAGAAGAAAGGGCATATACCTCGCCTTCAACCGCAGAGAACCAAAATGAATCCGTAAAAGTGTAAGCCAGGGCGCCAACTAAGCCACTGCCGATTACGGCAAAAAGCTTACCGTCAGTCATTTCCCCACTTTTTAGCGCAATTTTCCTTCCAAAGGCAGTGATGGTCCAAAAAAGGAAAAGAATGGTAAAGGAACTGGCAAGGGCAGACATGATGTTTACCATCATTGCAGCATTCTCAGCAGGGACAAAGATCATAAAGGCTCTGGCAAGCATCATGAAGAGGGGAGCTCCCGGGGGATGGCCGACCTCTAATTTGAATGCCGTGGCAATGAATTCCCCGCAATCCCAGAAAGAGGTAGTGGGTTCAATTGTTGATAAATAAACGATGGTGGCTACTAACCAGGTAAACCAACCCAGACTAAGATTAAGCTTTCTGAAATTCATTATATCTACTATAGAATATTGACTAAGCTGCGAATTTAGAGATAATAAACTGAATCATACCTAAGCGAATCGGCCCGCTTTTGTTAAGGTTTTCTAATTTTGTTTTGGAAAATATTTCTATTTTTGCGCTCCAGTTTTGGGAAATTGTCCGATGGTGTAACTGGCAACACGTCTGGTTTTGGTCCAGAAGAGTCTAGGTTCGAGCCCTAGTCGGACAACGAAAGTTATTAAAGCTCTGCAGCCGCAGAGCTTTTTTTATGGAGTAAATCGACCAGGGCGAGAAGTTTATCCTGAGCCTGCGCCGCCTTGAGCCTGTGCAAGGCCGAAGGGAGCCCTAGTCGGACAACGAAAGTTATTAAAGCTCTGCAGCCGAAGAGCTTTTTTTATGGGGTAAATCGACCAGGGCGAGAAGTTTATCCTGAGCCTGCGCCGCCTTGAGCCTGTGCAAGGTCGAAGGGAGCCCTAGTCGGACAACGAAAGTTATTAAAGCTCTGCAGCCGCAGAGCTTTTTTTATGGGGTAAACCGACCAGGGCGAGAAGTTTATCCTGAGTCTGCGCCGCCTTGAGCCTGTGCACGGTCGAAGGGAGCCCTAGTTGGACCGCAAAACAGCAAGGGTGTGGGGTGTTGAGCAAGAAGAATTTGATTTGTTGTTTTTCTCAAAAGTCAGGCTCAAAATCAAACTGGTAAAACGACAAGCCTTGGTTTGTGAACGCAATCCAAGGATTTTTTTGCTCTAGTCGACTTGGACTCCTCTTAATGTAGCGCCTAATGATTTTTTCTAATCTGTGAATATGGGTGTTGTATCATCGGACGTCAGTCTCGGTCCTCAGTCTTCGGATTTTGAGCGCAGCTCAAACAGAATAACTTTCAGATTCGATCAATGCCAGGAACATTTGAGATTTCGAGGTGTGAGGGATTTGGAATAGAATTAAATTCTGCACTTCAGTATTTCGAACGATCACGTTGAATTGCAATTTTGTCATTCTCCTGACCCATACCTAAGCAATTCTTTCATCTCCTATCCTTATCTTGTGTGGTCTTTATTTAGAAGTGCTGATTCTTCTGAAT
>JGI12048J13642_10381396_pt1 | contig 15228 bp, 10 predicted proteins | sample ElkSlonscriptome_16_FD_13642 | JGI IMG/M metagenome (IMG submission 13642)
TGGGCGGCCGCCACATGCAGCTGGACGCCGGCGAACTCGCCGCCGCCGGGGCATTTACCTGAGATGCAGCGCGAGCAACCTTCGGTCGTTGCCCGGCTGCGCCGCTGGCTGGAGCTGCACATCAGCAACTGCATCGAGGCGCTGCGCGAACTACTGGCGCGGCCGGGTGCGACGCTGATGACCGCCACAGTCATCGGTATCGCGCTGGCGCTGCCGGCCGCACTGAACGTGCTGGTCAGCAATGGCCGGGTGCTCGCCGGAGAGTTTAGCGAGCTGCGTGAGTTTTCGGTGTACCTGGTTCCCGGCGCCAGCCTTGACGCAGCCGAGCAGCTGGCAGCTGACGTGCGGGCCTTTGCAGGCATTGAGCAGGTGACGCTGATCAGCGCAGCCGCAGCGCTCACCGAGTTCGCTGCCTCCAGCGGACTGGGCGATGCGCTGACCGCGCTCGATACGAACCCGCTGCCGCATACGCTGACAGTGCGGCCGGGCGACGCAATGCCCGTCGTGGCGCTCGAGGATCTGCGCGCGCGGCTGGCAGCGCATGCGAGCGTCGAGCTGGTGCAAATGGATACCGGCTGGGTCCAGCGGCTGAACGCGCTGCTTGAGTTTTTGCGTCGTCTGGTCATCGGCTGCGCCGGGTTGCTGATTGTCGGTGTGGTTATAGTGATCGGCAACACGATACGGCTCGACATTCAGAACCGGCGAGACGAGATCGAGGTGGTGAAGCTGCTGGGTGCCAGCGACGGCTTTGTGCGCCGGCCGTTTCTGTACACGGGTGTCTGGTACGGGCTGCTTGGCAGTGCGGTCGCGCTGCTGCTGCTGATCGGCGGTATCTGGCTGGTGAGCGCACCGCTGGAAAAGCTGGTGGGACTATACGCCAGCGATACCGGGCTGCGCAGCCTGGACGGCGCCACCGTGGCGACCGTGATCGGGGGCGGGCTGTGCGCAGGGTGGGGCGGCGCCTGGAGCGCAGTGGCGCGCCACCTGCGGGCCGTGCAACCCGACTAAACTATTGTTTTATTTATTAATATAGTCTGTCCCAGCATGCAACTCTGACGCTGTTTAGCACTCTAATCTTCGGAGTGCTAAAATACCTGTTGGGAGATTTATCCATGGAGCAAACTTTGTCAGTACCCCAGTACAACATGATCCTTGCCGGCCCGGTCGGCAGTCTGGACAGCTATATCCAGGCGGTCAATGCGGTGCCGATGCTGAGCAAAGACGAAGAGTTCGCGCTGGCCCGTCACCTGCAGGATAACGACGACCTCGAGGCCGCGCGTACGCTTGTTATGTCGCAGCTGCGCTTCGTGGTGCACATCGCGCGCGGCTATCAGGGCTATGGTCTGGCCCTTGGCGATCTGATCCAGGAAGGCAATGTCGGGCTGATGAAAGCCGTCAAGCGCTTCAACCCGGAGGTTGGTGTGCGCCTGGTGTCGTTCGCAGTGCACTGGATTCGCGCGGAGATCCACGAATTCGTGCTCAAAAACTGGAAGCTGGTGAAAGTGGCCACCACCAAAGCCCAGCGCAAACTGTTTTTTAACCTTCGCAAAGCCAAGCAACAGCTTGGCTGGCTGTCAGCGGACGAAACCGCAGCAGTGGCCAAAGACCTCGGCGTCAGCGCCAGTGAAGTTACCGAGATGGAGCAGCGGCTGTACAGCCACGACGTGGCCTTCGACCCGAGCCCGGCGGACGACCCCGACGGCGATGCGACGTACGCGCCCGCACACTACCTGCCGGCCGCGGCCGACAACGACCCGGCGCGGCAGGCCGAAGCCGACGACTGGAACACGCAGGCCAACGAGGCACTGCTGCAGGCTGTGGAACAGCTGGACCCGCGAAGCCGGGCCATTCTGGAGTCGCGCTGGCTGCAAGACAGCAAGAAAACGTTGCACCAGCTGGCCGATGAATACGGTGTATCGGCCGAACGCATTCGCCAGATCGAGGCCAACGCGATCAAGAAGCTGCGCGGGGCGATCGTGCCTGCCTGAGGCGTGCGCCTCAGTTCGTCAGCGGCACCAGGGTAATCTCTACGCGCCGGTTGAGCTGCCGGCCCTGCGCCGTGGCATTGGTGGCAATCGGTCGCGATTCGCCGGCGCCCACGACCACCAGCCGCTCGGGCTGCACCTGGCGGGACTGCAAATAGCTGGCAACGCTCGCCGCCCGTTGTTCTGACAGGGTCTGGTTGTACGCATCGGAGCCACTGCTGTCGGTGTGGCCAGCCACTTCCACATAGGTCTTGTCGAATTCGTTGATCACCAGCGCAACGGAGTCGAGTACGTCGTAGAAGCCGGCGCTGATTTCCGCACGGTCAACCGCAAAGGTCACGTTGCCCGGCATGTTCAGAGTGATGTTATCGCCCACCCGGGTCACGCTGACGCCCGTACCTTCCAGCCGCTGCCGCAACTTGGCTTCCTGACGATCCATGTAGTTGCCTGCGGCCGCGCCGCCGAGCGCACCGACGCCGCCCAGAATCAGGGCCCGCTTCTTGCGCTCTGACGAATCGTCACCGGTAATCAGCCCGGCCACTACCCCCGCCGCAGCGCCAATGGCGGCACCCCTGCCGGCGTTGCTGGTTTTTTCGTCGCGGGTATACGGATCGAGCGTGGTGCAGGCCGTCAAACAGGTCAGCGCAAGCAAAATAAATAGATGAAGCTTCGGTGTCGGGCGCATCGTGGCGGCCTCCGCAGGTTTGTGCTCGGTGCAGGAGCGTGGACTAAAAGTCTACTGTACGCTGCAGCTCATGACCATCGAGGGCGCCGATCACAGAATCACCGATACCGTGCAGGCAACGGCTTTACAAAGAGATTTCAGCCACCGCGCTATCTGGCGCATCGCGGCACCGATGATTATATCGGCTGTCTCGGTGCCCCTGCTGGGCCTGATAGACACCGCCGTCATGGGCCACATGCCGGCACCGCGTTTCCTGGCTGCGGTTGCGGCCGGCGCCATGCTGTTTAACGTGCTGTTTCTCGGCCTTAACTTTTTGCGGATGGGCACGACCGGACTCACCGCGCAGGCTTTCGGTGCCGGTGACGAGCGTGCGCTCGCCAGCAGTCTGCTGCAGCCGCTCACGGTCGCCACCGTGCTGGCGGTGCTAATGCTCGGCCTGCGGTCGACCGTCGTGGAACTGGCGCTGAACCTGCTGGGCACCGGACCGGACGTTACCCCGCTTGCCCGCCAGTACTTCGACATCCGCATCTGGAGCGCGCCGGCGGCGCTGGTCAATCTGGTGCTGCTGGGCTGGTTGCTCGGCAACCAGGATGCGCGCGGGCCGCTGGCGATGGTGCTGGTCATTAACATGACCAATATTCTGCTCGACCTGTGGCTGGTGGTTGGGCTGGCGCAGGGCGTCGCCGGTGTGGCGCTGGCGTCGGTCATCGCCGAGTACGCGGGTTGCGCTCTCGGCGCCTGGCGTGTGTCGCGGACCTGGACAGCGCGAGGAGCCTGCTGGCGCCTCGCCGACTGGCTGCGAGGCGAACGCTATGCCCGGCTGCTGCGCGTGAACGCGGCTCTGTTCGTGCGGTCCCTTGCGCTGATGTTCACGTTGGCCTTCATCACCGCGCAGGGCGCTCGGCTGGGCGCCACCGCGCTCGCGGTGAATGCGCTGCTGCTGAACTTTATGTACTTCTTTTCCTACGCTCTGGACGGCCTGGCGCATGCAGCGGAAGCGCTGGTCGGCAAAGCCGCGGGTGCAGGCAATGCGCAGGCCATTGAACTGGCCGTCCGCCGCACGCTGCTGTGGACCACGCTACTGGCGAGCGGCTTCGCGCTGAGCTATTGGCTGGCCGGCAACGCTATCGTGGCGCTGCTCACGGATTTGCCGGAACTGCGGGCAGCAGCCCGCGGCTACCTGCCGTGGGTGATCGCACTGCCGCTGACCGCCGGATGGTGTTTTCTGTATGACGGCATCTACGTCGGGCTGACGCGCACGCTGCCGATGATGGTGGTGATGCTGGCCGCCGTGGTGCTGGTGTTTTTACCGGCGTGGTATGGCCTGCGCGGGTTCGGCAACCATGCGCTGTGGGCCGCGCTGCTACTGTTCATGACGGTTCGCAGCCTCGGCATGCACGGCTGGTATCGGCATCTGCAGCGCACGGGTCAGCTATTACCTTCAGCGCCGCGCCCGAGGCCGGTCTGAACGCTGCTCAGCGAGCTCGAGGCGGCGGTTCAGCCGGCGCCCAGCCGCCGCCGAGTGCCCGGTACAACTGCACCAGCGACACCCGCTGCAGGCGCCGCACCTGCGAGGCAGCAAGCTGCGCGTTAAATAGCGAACGTTCGGAGTCGAGCACTTCCAGGTAGTCGGTCACGCCGCCGTCGTAGCGCGCGCGGGACAGCTGGCTGGCGCTGCGCGCGGCAAGCACCTGCTGCGTGCGCGCCTCGAGCTCTGCGCGGTAACCCTGAACGCCGGCGAGTGCGTCCTCGACTTCGCGCAGCGCCGCCAGCACCGTCTGCTCGTAGACGTTCAGCGCCTGCTGAGTGCGCGCGACTTCCTCGGCCACCTGCGAGCGCCGGCGTCCCGCGTCAAACAAAGGAGCAAACAGATCGATACCCACGCCCCAAACCGTCGTACCCGAGCTGAAGCCCGACAGCTCGTCACTGGCCACGCCCAGCGTGCCGGTCAGGCGAATAGCCGGAAACCGCAGCGCCTGTGCAACACCGATGCGCGCAGTCTGCGCAGCCAGCTCCCGCTCAGCGCGGCGAATATCCGGGCGACGCTCGAGCAGCGCGGACGGCAACCCCACCGGAATTTCGGGCGCTGTCAGAAAGGCATCGCCGCTGAGCTGCAGCGGCGCGGTCGCGCTGCGCAAATGCGGTTGGGGGTTGCGCCCGACCAGTAAGTTGAGCAGGTTCCAGGTCTCGCGAACCTGCCGCGACAGTGCGGCCACCTGCGCCGCCGCTTCCGCCTCCTGCACCTCGGCCTGATTCACATCGATCAGCGCCACCGTGCCCTTGCTGAAGCGCTCGCGGATCAGTTCGGTCGATTCATGGCGCAGCTGCTCCGTGTCGATCGCAATCTGCAGCCGGGCGTCCAGGTCCTGCAGCAGCAGGTAGGTGGTCGCAACGTCAGCTAACAGTGTGATCAGTACCACCCGGCGGTTCTCGGCAGAAGCCAGCAGCGCGGCCCGCGCCGCCTCGCTGCCGCGGCGGTACTGGCCCCACAAGTCCGCCTCGTAGGCCGCACCAAAACCGGCAAAATAGCTGTTGGTCGGACCAACGCCGCGCCTCAGCAGCTCGCCTGAATTGCCCCGCGCCGCGCTGGCTTCGACGCTGAGAGTGGGAAACTGCGCTGCTCGCGCCACCCCGTAGCGCGCCCGCGCCTCCTCCACTCGGGCAGCCGCGCGGCGCAAATCGCGGTTGTTTTCCAGGGCAGCGCTCAGCAGCTCCAGCATCTGCGGGTCATCAAACACCGTCCACCACGGCAGCTCTGCAAGCGAAGTGGCGGTTGCGGACGCACCCACGTAGTCATCCGGCAGCTCCAGCTCCGGGCGCTGATAATCGGGACCGACCAGGCAACCGGACAGCAGCGCCGCGCAGCCCAGCGCGAACGCGTGCCGCATCATGAAGGGCCTCCGGGCGGAGCATCGCTGTCAGACGTGTCCCGCCCGGCCAGTCTCTGGACGCTGACAAACATGGCAGGCACGAGCAGCACTCCAAGCAACGTCGCAGCCAGCATGCCGGAGAAGACGGTCAGGCCCATGACCTTCCGCGCCTCGGCACCGGCCCCCGACGCTATCAGCAGGGGAATGACGCCGAGGATAAACGCGAAGGCCGTCATCAGGATGGGGCGAAAGCGCTCGCGCGCAGCGGCCAGCGCCGCGCTGACAGAGTCCATTCCGTCGTTGTCGACCTTCAGCTTGGCAAACTCGATTATAAGAATCGCGTTTTTCGCGGCCATGCCGATCAGCAGAACCAGACCGATCTGGGCAAATACGTTGTTCTGGTATCCCGGCAGCATCAGGCCGGCCAGAAACAGCCCGGCCATGGCCCCGAACACAGCCACGGGCGTGCCCATCAGCACACCGAGTGGCGTTGACCAGCTCTCGTACTGCGCGGCCAGAATCAGGAACACGAACAGCAGCGCGAAACCGAACACGATGGCGCCGCTGCCGGCGGCCGCCTTCTCTTGGTAGCTCATCGCATTCCAGGCGTAACTCATGTCGCCAGGGAGCACGTCGAGTGCGACCGCCTCCAGGGCACTCAGCGCTTGTGCCGAGCTGAACCCCGGCGCCGGTGAGCCGGTAACCTCAGCCGCCCGAAACAGGTTGAAACGGTTGGTGTATTCCGGCCCGGAGGTGCGCGACACTTTGGTCAGGGCCGAGAGCGGCACCATCTGGCCTTCACTGCCGCGCACATAAAAATAGCGCACATCAGTAGGCGCCTTGCGGTATTCCGGCTCGGCCTGCACGTACACTTTGAACAGGCGGCCGAAACGATTGAAGTCGTTAACGTAAGCCCCGCCCAGGAACGCTCCGAGGCTGGTGTTCACGTCCGCCGGGGAGACCCCGAGCTTCAGCACCGCGGAGGTATCGATGTCGGCCTTGATCTGCGGCGCGCCGGCGCGGTAGGTGGTAATCAGCCCCGCGATTTCCTCCCGGCCGGACGCCGCCTGGATGAACTTCGCCGTTTGCTCGGCCAAATACGCGGGCGTGTTGCCGCTGCGATCCTGCAGCATCAGGCTGAAGCCCGAACCGGTTCCAAGCCCGGGAATCGCCGGGGGCCCAAAGGCAAATGCCACGGCTTCCGGGACTCCAAGCGCGAGCCTGCCATTCAGGCCAGTCATGATGCGCTTTACGTGCAGGTCGCCACCGCGTAATTCCCACGGCTCCAGCGAAACGAACAAAAACGCAGTGTTCGTGGCCAGCGACGAGGTGAGCAGACTGTAGCCGGCGACCGCCGTCACTGACTCAACCCCGGGGGTGTCCATGATAATGGTTTCGATGCGCGCAGTGGCCTTGTCGGTGCGCTCCAGCGAAGCGGCATCCGGCAGCTGCACGTTGACCAGAAAATAGCCCTGGTCTTCCTCCGGCACGAAGCCGGCCGGCACCGCGGCGAACAGCAAAAGCATACCAACCACCAGGATCGCAAGCAGCGCTAAGCTGCGCCCCAGGTTACGGGTCAGGCCGCCGGTGAGCGCCATGAAGCGCACGGTCAACCGCTCGAACCAGCGGTTGAACGCCGCGTAAAACGGCTGCAACCGGCTGGGCCGGTCACCGGGCGGGCGCAGCAACAGCGCGCTCAGCGCAGGGCTGAGGGTGAGTGCAGTGAGTGAGGAAATCGCTACCGAGATAGCGATGGTGATCGCGAACTGCTGATACAGCATGCCGGTGATGCCGCCCATCGCCGCCACCGGCACAAACACGGCAATCAGGGCAAGCGAGGTCGCCACAATCGGCGCCGAAACCTCGCGCATCGCCGCCACCGTGGCCGCGCGCGGCGCGAGACCCTCCTCCATTTTTGTGGACACCGCTTCGACGACCACGATCGCGTCGTCCACCACGATACCGATGGCCAGCACCAGCCCGAGCAGCGACAGCGTGTTGATCGAGAAGCCCAGTAGCGGGAACACCGCGAACGTGCCGATCAGCGACACTGGCACGGCAAGCGTCGGAATCAGCGTGGCGCGCGCGTTCTGCAGGAACACGAACACGACCAGTATCACCAGCGCGATCGCCTCGAACAGGGTGATGACGATTTCCTCGATGCCAGCTTCGATCGCCAGCGTTGTGTCGAGCGAGACCTGCTGTCGGAGGTCGTCCGGGAAATCCTGCTCCATCTCAGCCATAACCTGCCTGACGGCTTCCGCCACCGCGAGGCCATTGGCACCCGGCAGCTGGTAAATGGCCAGAATCGATGCGGGACCGCCGTTCAGCCGGCTGGTGGCACTGTAGCTCTGTGTGCCAAGTTCAACACGCGCCACGTCCCTGACACGCACCTGCGAACCGTCGGGGTTGGACCGCACAATGACGTTACCGAATTCCTCGGCCGTGCTCAGCCGGCCGCGGGTGCGCACGGTGTAGGTGAATTCGGTGCCCGGCAGCGACGGCGGGCCGCCGATCTTGCCTGCCGGGGTAATCACGTTCTGCTCCTGTATTGCCCGGGTAATATCCGGCACCGTCAGGCCCAGTTTGGCGAGCTGATCAGGTTTAACCCACACGCGCATCGCGTACTCGCTGCCGCCCAGCACGTTGGCCTGCCCGACACCACGAATGCGTGCTACCGAGTCAAGCACATTGATTGTCAGGTAGTTGCTGAGGAAATCAGCGTCATAAGTGCCGTCCGGCGAATACAGCGTGACCAGCATCAACGGGAACGACAGTTTTTTCTTGACCGTGATGCCGAGCCGCTTCACTTCCTCTGGCACGCTGGCCTGCGCCTCGGACACGCGGTTTTGCACCAGCACGTTCGACATGTCGAGATCAGCGCCGACCTCAAAGGATACGGTCAGATTCATGCTGCCGTCGTTGGCATTGACCGACTTCATGTACAGCATGTTTTCCACGCCGTTCACTTTTTGTTCGATCGGCGTCGCGACGGACTGCTCGACAACTTCGGCATTGGCGCCGGTGTAACTGGCGCTGATACTGACCTCGGGCGGCGTGATTTCCGGGTACTGGGCGATCGGCAGCGTACCGATCGATACCAGGCCGAGAATGACAATGACGATGGCGATGACCATCGCCACGATAGGGCGGCGCACGAAAAACTCGGCCATGACCGGGCGTCAGGTTTCCTGCAGCAGCCGGGTCGCGACCGGGCGTTCGTAAGGACGCGGCTGCACGACCATGTCCGGCCGGACTTTCTGGATGCCCTCGACGACCACCTGCTCGCCCTCGGTCAGGCCGCTCTCTACGACAATATCGTTGCCGGTGATCGGGCCGGTCTGCACGTCACGCACACTGATCGAGTTGTCAGCATCGACCACATATACCCGGAACCGGCCCTGCAGCTCGACGATGGCCTGGCGCGGCACCACGATCGCGTTCTCCAGCGTCTGATAGACCGCCCGCACCCGCGCGAACTGGCCCGGCAGCAGCAGGTTTCGGTCGTTGGGAAAGGTAGCCTCCAGTGTAAAAGTGCCCGTCCCCGGGTCGATGGACTGGGCGGAGCCATCGACGAAGCCCGGCTCCGGATACTCGGTGCCGTCCGCAAGAAGCAAGGTCAGCGGTCGCGACCGGGAATCCCGGCGATCCGTCGGGCTCGACCCGGGGTTCTCGGCCATAAACGTACGCGCCAAGGTCAGATATTCCCGCTCCGAAATGGAAAACCGGACCCGAATCGGGTTGATGTCCGACAGCACATTCAACACGACCGGGTTCGGATCGCGGCCCACGAACTCGCCGGGCTTGGCCTGGGTCAGGCCGATAAGACCGGCAATCGGCGCGTAGATGCTCGTGTAGCCCAGCTCGATGTCGGCCAACTCGACGCCGGCCTCAGCGGCCTTGACCGCCGCCTGCGCCGCGGCGGCCTGAGCGACGGCCCCGTCCAGATCCTGCTGACTCACTGCGTTCATTTCCGCCAGCGGACGTATCCGGTTCAGGTCAGCCTGTGCTTTGGCGAGACGGGTCTGCTCGGCAGCAAGATTGCTTTTCGCTTCGACAAGTTTGGCCTGGAATGGCTGTGCGTCGATCGTATAGAGCAGCTGGTCTTTCTCCGCGAACTGGCCTTCCTCAAAGTCGACCGACTCAAGAAAACCCTCGACCCGCGCCCGGATCGGCACGTCCTGATTGCCTTTGGTCGCACCCACCATTTCCAGGAACAGCGGCACATCGCGCTGTTCCGCTGCGATCACCGCCACCTGCAGCGGCTGGACGGACTGACCCTCGGGTTCGCCGCTGCACCCCGCCAGCACCAGCAGCGGGACAAGCCGCGACAACGCGGCGCGGGCGGGGCGCGACAAACTGTGCACTAGATCAGTCTCCCTGAGTTTGTTGTTTTTCTTTATGACTCATAATACCAAGCCAGTACTGCGGAGTGGGGGCTCCGCGCCTATAATCAGCCGCGTCCGCAAGCCCTGATCCTTTGAAACGCCAATCTGCGAGCCACTATGAACCCTCCTGCTGTCGTACTGATCCCCGGGGACGGAATCGGTCCCGAAATTACCGCCGCTACCCAACGCGTTATCGCCGCCGCGGGCGCCGAAATTCACTGGGTCGACCGCATGGCCGGCGAATCGGCGCTGGAGGCCGAGGGCGAAGTGCTGCCCCAGCGCACCATCGACGCCATTGCCGAACACCAGCTGGCGCTCAAAGGCCCGTGCACGACGCCGGTGGGGAAAGGCTTCCGCTCGGTTAACGTTCAGCTGCGTAAAGCGTTTGATCTTTACGCCGCCGTGCGCCCCGTGCGCAACCTGCCCGGCGTCGACACGCGCTACACAGATGTGGACCTGGTCGTGATTCGGGAAAACACCGAGAGCCTGTACAGCGGCGTCGAAAGCGAAATCACCCCCGGGGTGGTCACCAGCACCAAGGTCGCCACACAGAAGGGGTGTACCCGCATCGCCGAGTGGGCGTTTCGCTACGCGCGGGCGAAAGGCCGCCGCAAGGTCACGGCGTTTCACAAAGCCAATATCATGAAGCTCACCGACGGCCTGTTCCTGCGCTGCGCCGAAGAGGTCCACGCCGGCTTTCAGGACATCGCTTATGACACCGCGATCATCGACGCCGCCTGCATGCGCATGGTGCAGGACCCCACACAATTCGACGTTTTACTGCTCGAGAACCTTTACGGCGACGTGATCAGTGACCTGGCCGCGGGGCTGGTCGGCGGCCTCGGCGTGACACCGGGCGCCAACTTCGGCGACGGGCGGGCTATTTTCGAGGCGGTGCATGGCTCGGCGCCGGATATCGCCGGCCACGGGATCGCGAACCCGCTGGCCCTGATCATGTCCGGCGTCATGTTGCTGAAACACCTCAGCGAACGCGACACGCAGCCCGGATTTGCGCGGACCGCGGAACGGATCAAGACTGCCTATGATGCCTGCCTGCTGGCCGGCGAGAAAACCCGCGACCTCGGCGGCACGTTGGGAACAGCCGAATTTGCCGACGCGCTGATCGCGCGGCTGGATTAGAAGTCCGGTACAGTCCGGCGCGGCCGCCCGGTTGCGGCGACCTGCGCTGCGTAGGGCGCCGCACGGTCATAGACATCGCGACGAAACTGCAGCACGCCGCTGGCCGGGTCAACCCACGCGCTGAGGTACACGATATCGATTGGCACCGCCGCGGGCAGCGGAAACGCTCGGGTGCGCTCATCCGTAGTCGCCGCGTACTGCTCGATATCGGCAGCACGATCGGCTGCCAGCCAGCGCGCAAACTCCGCAGCGTCGGCGAGCCGCACGCATCCCGAGCTCAGCGTGCGCACCGACAAACCGAGCAACTGGGTGGAGGGGGTATCGTGAAGGTAAACGCTGTAGCGGTTGGCAAAATCGAATTTGTACCGTCCCAGACTGTTAGCCGGACCCGGATCTTGCCTGAGCCGGTAAGGAAACCTGTCGGGATCAACGGACTCCCACCGCACAGCGAGTGGGTCCAGTTCGGCTGATGACTCGGACCAGCCTGCAAAAACACGAATACCCCGCTCGACAAAAAAGCGGTTGTCTGCCCGCTGCCGGGGCAGCAGATCACGAGTAGCAATGCTGGCCGGCACTGACCAGGGCGGGTTCACCACTACGCGCGTAATCACGCTGCTCAACTCCGGCGTGGGCCGGCTCGGGTGTCCGACCACGGCCGACATACGCATGTCGATGCTGCCGCGGCGCAGCCCGGCGACCTCGGCCTCGGGCACGTTCACCCACACCCGCGCACCCGCCTTCAGCGGGCTGGGTAGCGCGCGCCAGACCTCCAGCGCATGCGTCAGCTGACGCAGCCGCAGCTCGACCGGCCGGTTCAACTCGTCCAGGGTGCGCCGATCGAGACCGCCGGTTACCGGCAAACCCATGCGCTGCTGAAAGCGGGCCACCGCGTCGACCAGCGCCGCATCGTAACGCAGCGGGTCGGCATCCATCTCGGCGGTCAGGTCCGCGGTAGCGCGCAGCCGTGCGCGCAGCCGCGGCACGCTGGGGTCGCGGTCGCCGGCGCGCAGACGCAGTTCCACCGGCAACGGCTCCCAGCCGCCGGTGTCGCGAATCAACTCATAGCGCAGCAGCTCGGCTTCGAGCCTGTCAGGCTGATCCCCGGCCAGCCAGGCCGCGGCAGAGGACGGCGCGGCCGCGAAGCCGGGGAGCGCCACGAATAGCAGCGCAACTGCGACCCACCGGGGGCAGGCCGTCGCGGCAGGCAGGACTGCGCGCACGCGAACAATCGCTTCCGGCGGAACGCTTAGCGGCGGCGCCGGGCGACGCCGGCCGCGAGACCGAGCGCGCTGATAAACAGCCAGACCGCTGCCGGAATCGGCACCACATTGACCGTAGTGCCCTGGAAGTTCGGGTAGATGGGTTGGATGGTCGGCACGGTGTTCGTAAACGAGCCAAAGAAATCGTCGCCGTCACGAATGCTCAGGTCGATGACGTCACCGTCCATGCCGTTCACGTTGAAGAAAAAAGTGCCGATATCGCCGACATCAAAAGCATTCTGAAAAGCGACTTCGACCGTAGCACCGGCGCCATGCGTGCTGGTGGTCACCGGGCCCAGAGCCTCGGCGGGGTTGGTGAACTCAAAGCTGTCAAACATGACCACGGCAGGATCGTATTCGAGCACCACGATGCCGTGGAACGACCCCGGCGAGAATCCCGGCGAATCAGGTGCATTCAGCGACAGGTCGATACCGAGCAGATCGCCGTTGACTACCTGTGGGAACTGCGGCGTCAGCGAGACCAACCCGTCCGGCCCCACTGCCGAGGCGTGTGCGGCCGTGCCCAGCAGCGCCAGCACGACTGTGCCGAGAATGCGTGTGTGCCAATGCTTCATAATTTTTGCTCCACCTGATGCCTGTACGACCGGGGCCGGGCTGCTTAGTTCGCCCCGGCTGCGGTCCAGACTTGCCTGTCCGGTTACCGTGCCACTTCGCGCAGCAGGCCAACATCACGAACCAGGCCCGCGTTGTCCAGCGTGACTTCCACGATGTGTGCAACCGAAGGATCATTGGCGGGCCCAAGCACCGCCCCCTGCACGAAACCACTCTGCACGTTGTCGCTGAACTGCTGGGCACTGGACACGAAATCAGCCCCGCGGACCGCGCCGCCCGCCGAAAAACTGTAGGCGGGATTTTCCCAGCTGCCAGTCCATAGCGAGCTGGCGCCATAGGCAACCGATATATTGGCGATGGTCGCGTTATCCACCGACATCGGCCCGCTGAACTGCAGCGTGGTGCCCGCGCCTGTGTTGCTGAGCGTGTCGATATCGGCCTGCGAAATGGCCGTGCCGGCGGCGAGCATGCCCGACAGTGCGGCGCCGGATGCTACATTGCCATCGCCCCAGACATCGGCCGCAACCTGAATTTCGTCGCCCTGACGCAGCACCCGGTTGACGAGCCGGGAGCGCTGGTCACCTTCTGCGCCCACCGCGCGCAGCGTTTCGAACTCGTCGGTACGCGGCAGGTAACGCGGCACCAGCGGCGTCGAGTTGATGACGGGCTGTCCCTCCTGGACAATCGTGAACCCACTGCCGTCCGGAGCTACTTCGGCTCGGGCAAAGCTGGTGGTTTCGGGGTTGCCAACGCTGGCAACGCCGTCGATCACGGTGGCAAAACCGCAGGGCAGACCCGGCTCGCAACCGGCCAGCGGCAGCACCAGTTCTTCGGTGGCTACGCAGGTGCCCTGATTGACGCAGTTTTCCTCGAGTTCGCGCTCGGGATTGTTCAACGCCAGGTCAGGCACAGGGCCGGCAGCCGGCGCAATAGCGCTCCAGGGGCCCCAGCAGAATGCAGAGCTGGCAGCACCGGCCTCGGTGCAGGGATCGCCGGCCAGCTGCACGGGCTCTTCGGCCGGGAAACCGGCACCGGGCGACACATTCAGCGCCTGCTTGCAGGCCTCCGCAACTTCGCGAGGCACCGCTTTCGCATCGGCTTCATAAGCCGCAACGATGCTGACACAATCCTGACCGCTGACGTCGATAGCGCCCTGAGCCTGCGCTGCCTGCTGCCAGAACAGCGCCAGAACGAACGCGAAAGCGGCCAACAGCACGCCGTAGCTATTGAATTGTCTTCCCATGACTGTGTCTGACCTCGAGACGCTTATACGTCTTCTTGTTGATGCCTGCGTCGTTTATAGCGCAGAGTTTGTTGATGCTGATTATAGCTAATTTACTGTTTTTTCTTTTGTTTATTTCTTACATAAGCGGTAAAACACCGTCGCCGATTTAAGCTGCATCGCAGCCGAAACCGGGTCGGCACCACTAAAACCGCCGTTCCAGACCGATGCTGATGAGGTTCCGGTCAAACTCGAAAACCGGGATATTGGAGTCATTGTTGGTGTAGATCCACTCACCGCGCAGCGTCCAGTCCTTGAGAAAGGTCTCGCTGAACTGGTGCCGGAAGCCCAGGGTATAGCGCCACTCGTCTTCATTACGCGGCACGTTGAACGGCGCCGGCACGATGACCTCGGGACCATCGTAGTTGAACTTGCGGTACCCCAGCCGTGTGTAGAGCTGGCCGCGATTCCACGCCTGCCAGGTGGCCCCGACAAACGCATCGGCGCTACGAAACGAAAACCGGTCGTCGTCCGCATCCAGCACGCCATAACCCACTCCTGCCTCGAGATTGACCTTGCGCTCCAGCACCAGCCGCGAAATGGACGCATCAGCCCGCCAGAGGTCGCCGTCGCGACCGTCCGGGCTGAACTGCTGAAAGTTGCGGCGCGACCAGGTGACACCGCCTGACACCGAGGTCAGCGGGCTGAGCTGCCAGGTGCCATTGGGGTTAATCGAAGTGATAAAGGCCAGCTTGCTGCCGCCGAGCCAGATCTGGTCCCCTTGCAGTCCGATGCCGAACCGCCAGGCACCGGGTACCACCCAGCTGGGACCGGTGCGCAGGGTGGCCACGCCAAGGTCAAAGTCCTCGGTGCTGGTCGTGGTGCTGGGCGGCACCGGAAGGGTGAACTCGTCATTGCCAAAATAGCCGCGGTAGTAGCCGTTGGCCTGAGTTCGCCAGAGAAAAAAGCCGGTGCGCTCGCCGGACCGAAAGGTCTTGTTCGGATTGTAGGTATGGCCGATTCCCGCATCGATAACGCCGGCGCCGTCACTCAGCTCCGGGGCCAGGTTGAGGCGCACGCCGCCGAGGTCGATGACATCCCTCGAT
>JGI12048J13642_10455104_pt1 | contig 15228 bp, 11 predicted proteins | sample ElkSlonscriptome_16_FD_13642 | JGI IMG/M metagenome (IMG submission 13642)
ATCGCCGCCCACGCCGCCGACCTGGCCAAGGGCCACCCCCGGGCCCAGGAGTGGGACGACGCCCTCTCCCGCGCCCGCTTCGCATTCCGTTGGAGGGACCAGTTCAACCTGGCTCTGGACCCCCAGACGGCGCTGGAATACCACGATGAGACCCTCCCCGCCGAGGGCGCGAAGGTGGCCCACTTCTGCAGCATGTGCGGCCCGAAGTTCTGCTCCATGAAGATCACCGAGGACATCCGTCGATTCGCGGCCGAGCAGGGGCTGGAGACGGTGGATGCCGTGGAGGCTGGCATGGAGGAGAAGGCCCGGGAGTTCCGGGACAAGGGCGGGGAGCTCTACGTGGAGGAGGCAACGGAGCCCCAGGAGGTGGCCGCCGCGGACTGAGGAAGGCCCCCGGGTGCGTGGCGCGATCCCGGCTCAGCCGTCGCCTCGGTCCAGCGCCTCCCGGACGCTCCAGGAGAGCTCGGTGGCGGTGAAGGGCTTCTGTAGGAAGGCCACGTCGGCGTCGCGCACCCCCTGCCGGATCACCTGGTCGTCGGTGTAGCCGGACATGAGGAGCACGCCCACCTCCGGGTGGAGTTCCCGGATCCTCTCCGAGAGCTCTCGTCCCCCCATGTGGGGCATCACCACGTCGCTGAGAAGGAGGTGGATGGGCCCCTCGGCGTTCTGGAGCGCGCCCAGGGCCTCGCGGCCGTCGGGCGCCACCAACAGGGTGTAGCCCAGGCGCTCCAGGCTCCGGCGGATGACCCGGCGCACCGGTTCGTCGTCCTCCACCACCAGGATGGTCTCGCTCCCCCGGGGGAGCTCGGGGACGGTGGCTGCGTCGTCGGCCGGCTCCGACCCGGAGGCGCCGGGGAGGCAGATCTCGAAGGTCGTTCCGTCCCCCGGCTCCGTCCGCACCTGGATCTCGCCTCCGCTGTCCTCGACCACACCGAAGACCACCGCCAGCCCCAGGCCGCTCCCTTCCCCGGGGGGCTTGGTGGTGAAGAAGGGCTCGAAGATGCGGTCCACCGTCTCCGGATCCATCCCCACCCCCTCATCGTCCACCCGGAGAAGAGCCCAGGGCCCCGCACCGTCCGCCGCCTCGCCGGGCGGATCCACGGCCTCGGTGGTGATGGTGAGGCGGCCGCCGTCGGGCATGGCGTCGCGGGCGTTCACCGAGAGGTTCACCAGGACCTGCTCCACCTGCCCGGGATCGATGACCACCTGCGGCAGGTCGGGGTCCAGCCGGGTGGTGAGGAGGACGTGCTCTCCGAGGAGCCGCAGGAGCATCCGCTGGGCGCTGTGCACCACGGCGTTGAGGTCCACGACCCGGGGCTCCACGAGCTGCTGTCGTGTGAAGAGGAGGAGCTGCTCGGTGAGTCGGGACGCTCGCTCCCCCGCCTCCCGAATTTCCTCGAGGAGGTCCCGTCGGTCGTCCGAGCCGTCGTCCGTCAGGAGGAGCTCGGCGGAGGCGTTGATGACGGTGAGGAGGTTGTTGAAGTCGTGGGCGACGCCGCCGGCCAGCCGGCCCACCGCTTCCATCTTCTGCGCCTGACGGAACTTGGCCTCCAGCGCCTTCATCTGCGTCATGTCCCGGACGCTGGCCACGATCTCTCCGTCGCCCTTGGGGACGAGCCGGGCCTCGAAGTCACGGACGGCGTCGTCGTAGCCGAGGGTGTACTCGAAGGTCTGGGTGGTCCCCGTCTCCAGGGCCTCCGCGATGGCGTCTTCGTACGGGTCCGCCACCTCGGGCAGCACGTCCCGGATCCGCTTGCCCAGGAAGTCCTCGGGCGCGAGCCGTAGCTCGTGGAGGCGCGTCGTGTGGACGCCCAGGTGGGTGCCCTCTGCGTCCAGGTTGAAGATGTAGTCCGGGATGGCGGCGACGATGGCCCGCAGGTTCTCCTCACTCGCTCGAACGTCCTCCAGCGCCTGATGCTCCCGCTCCGCGAGCCGCCGCACCTCCTGTTCCGCCTTCACCTGCTGGGTGGTCTCCACCACCACCAGCCCGATGCCCAGGAACTCCTCGTCGTCGCCCAGGACCGGGAAGTAGTTGGAGATCCAGTGCCGCTCCTCCGAGCGCGATCCGACCCGGCCGGAGATGGGGATGTCGATGGCGGGCTCGAGGGTCTCTCGGACCCGGTCGTAGATGGGCTTCAGGCGGGGCCACAGATGGGGGTGCATGTCCTCCACCCGGCGCCCCAGGTGCGCCTCCCGCTCGATGTCGTTGAGCTCCGCCAACCGGTGGTTGATGATCCGGTAGCGGTAGTCGGGGTCCAGGAAGGCGAAGCCCACCGGAGCGTCCCGGACCAGCGCCGTGAGGAGTTCGAGGGCCCCAGGGCGGGGGGCGGCATCGTCCGAAGGGGCGTCGGAGGGAGCGTCCGGGGGAGGCGTCGCCATGGGTGTGCGGCAGGGGAGGAAGCGTGCTTCTCTGGGAATGTAAGGGTCTCCGGGGGCTTCGTCGCCCCTGCCGGAGGTCGGGGCCCCGTCAGTCCGGCGCCGGTTCGGCGTAGGGGTCGTCCGCGAAGGGATCGATGGGGATGCCCTCGGGGCCGAACTCCAGCGTGCCCGGGATCACCTCTTCGTCCGGTTCGCGGCGGGCCAGGGTGTGCCCTTCGAAGCGAAGCTCTGCGGCGACCTGGAGGGTCCCGGCCCGCACCGATCGGAAGCGTCCGTCCCGGATGGTGAGGACGGCGCCCTCGAAGGTGAAGGTGACCTCCGCCTCGAAGCGAAGGGTGGCCAGCACCGTGCCTCCGGCCATGACGTCCACCTCCGGCTCCACCACCGACCGTGCGACGTGATCGGCCAGCGGGACTTCGGTCTCGGTGCCCGGGGGGTAGTCCTCGATGTCCCGGTACTGCCGGAAGGGCTCGTAGCGCTGCCACGCCGAGGCCAGGAGCCGGGGTACGGGGACGTCCATGGCCTCCCGGACCATGCGGGCCACCCGGTGTTCCGACCCGTCCTCGGCGGTCCGGGGGAGGACGTCGTCGAGGGTCCGGCGGACGAGGGTCGCCCACCCCTCGGCCTGCTCGTCGTCCTCCGTGGCCTGCTCGAGACGCTCCTGCAGCGCCGTGGCCAGAAGGTCGCCCAGGGTGAGGGAGGAGGCGGAGGTGGGAGCGGTGTCGGCCGTCATGAGGCGTCGTTCCGGTCCGGTGGTAGGAGGTCGGGGGCGTCTCCCAGGTCGACGCGGGAACGGATGCTTCGCGGCGGACGGGCTCGGAGGGAGAGGGCGAAGTCCGGGAGGAGCGGGCCCTCCACCTCCACCGACCCCCTGGGAGGGCGACGGACGGGGCGAAGATCCAGCTCCTCGGCGGGCGGCGGATCGTCCGGTTCCTCGGGGTCGTCGGGCTTCGACCTGTCCTTCGAAGACCCTCTGGCTGCGCCGACCCGGCGGAGTCGAAGGAGGGCCCAGAGGAGGGCGAGGCCCACGGGAAGGCCCCAGATCCGCCATCCCCGCAGAACCCGGCCAGGCAGCCAGGTGGTGGGGACCGCCTGGGCCTGGAGGGTGAGAAGGATAGGCGTGCCCGGCGACACGGCCGTGCCGGGGGAGGGGAACTGGTCCGCCACCAGCAGTCCCTCCCCTCGGATCTCCACCTCGGTCAGGCCCGCCGCCTGAAGCATCGCGAGGGCGTCCTCTCCACTCATCTCTACCACGTCGGGCACGGCCACGCGCTCGGGCTCGTCGTCGGAGACACCGCTGGCCACGTCCAGCCGTACGCTGCCGCCGACGGCGAGCTCGATGCCGGGAGAGGGCCACTGCCCGACCACCATCCCGGCGCTGGCCTGGGCCGGGACCAGCTCTACGATCCCCGGCATGAGCTCCACCCCCAGCAACCGCCCTTCCGCCTCCTCCAGCGCCAACCCCACGAGGGTCGGGACCGCCACCCGTTCCGGTTCGGGGATGGCGGCGGCGACGGTGAGGTCCACCGGGCTTCCTTCGTCCACCCGGGAGCCGGCCGCCGGCGACTGGCCCAGCACCGTTCCCCTGGGCTGCGTAGAGGGGGTGGGGGCCAGGGAGGCGGCCTGAAGTCCCACCGCAGCCAGCGTCGCCTCCGCTTCGGGCAGGGGGAAGCCCACGACGTCGGGGACCACCAGGCGGAGGCCGCGGGAGACGGCCACCGCCACCGGCGTCCCGGGATCCACGAGCTCTCCGGCCACCGGCTTCTGCTCCACCACCGTGCCCGCCGGGTCCGAGGCGTCCACCCGCGCCACGGGGCCCAGGGCGAGCCTCGCCACCTCCAGGAGGGTCCGGGCCTCGTCCAGGGTCCGGCCCACCAGAGACGGAGTGGCGAACTCCGCGCGGTCGTCTTCAGGGGGCCGGGCGATCCCCCGGGCGATCCAGAGGGCCGCGGTGACCGTCGGGTCCACCGACGATCCAGCTCCCGGGTACTGGCGGGCCACGGTGCCGGGGGCGAGGGAGCCGTCGGTAGGGACGGAGACTGAATCCAACCGAGCCACCTGGAGCCCCACCGTCGACAGCGCCCGCACCGCCTCCTGAAGCGACTGGCCCCGCACGTTCGGCACCACGGGGGTGGCCTGGTCCACGCTCACCACCAGATCCACCACCGTCCCGGGCTGCACCGCCGTGCCTCCCGCTGGGCTCTGGCGAAGGATGGTCCCGCTGGGCGCCTGGCTGCCCACCCGCGTGGTCACCGAGGGGAGCTTGAGCAGCTCCAGGATCTTGAGTCCCTCCCGGAGGTGGCGGCCTCTCAGGTCCGGCAGCGTGTCCGAGGCCCGGGGCTGGACCCGGGTAGGATCCACGGCCATCTCCAGGGTTCGGCCCCGCAGGACGTCCCGGAAGACCCCGGAAATCGAGGAGGAGGTCCGGTTCACCCAGAGCCGGACGGTGGTGGGCACCACGGCACGGGTGCCGGCGGCAGGCTCCTGGCGCACCACCACCCCGGACGCCACGCCCTGGACCACCGTGTCCGAGAGGGCGACGGGGCCCACTCGGCTGCGCTGGACGAGGGCCTCGGCCTCGGAGACGGGCCGGCCCGTCACCTCGGGCACCGGGAGGCGCACGAGGTCGTCCTGGGCCTGGAGTGGCGCGGCCGTCCCCAACGCGAGAACGAAGAGCGCGGTGAGAAGGATCATGCCCGTCCCCCCCGCGGTCGGGCGGGTGGAGGATGAAGGAGGTAGGAGGACCCCTGCAGGCGATGCTTCCAGGGTACGGCCTCGCCCGGGGCCGCGGCAAGCCTCCCCGGGATCTCCTCGCCCGCTTGCCGGTGTCGGCCATTTGTATAAGCCTTGTATAGGAAAATTCCTCACGTTCCATGGAGTCCGCATGATCGATCCCATCCCCCCGGTGGCCGAGGTCCTCGTGGTGGGGGCCGGACTGGCCGGTCTCACCTGCGCCCGCAGGCTTCAGCGGGAAGGGGCCGATGTCCGCGTGCTGGAGGCGTCGGACGGGGTGGGAGGCCGGGTGCGCACCGACGAGGTGGACGGCTTCCTTCTGGACCGAGGCTTCCAGGTCATCCTCACGGCCTATTCCGAGCTCCAGGCGGAGGTGGACCTGAAGGAGCTGGATCCCCAGCGCTTCGAACCGGGGAGCCTGATCCGGGCGGGAGATGCCTTCCTCCGGCTGGCCGACCCCTGGCGGGCACCCTGGACCGCCCTCTCGTCGGCCCTGGCACCGGTGGGCACCATGAAGGACAAGCTCAAGGTGGCCAGTCTTCGCAGGGAGGTGCTGAGCGCGACGCCGGAATCCTGCCTGGGCGGTCGGGACGACATCACGACCATGGAATACCTCCGCCGCCAAGGCTTCAGCGGGGGCTTCATCGAGCGCTTCTTCCAGCCCTTCCTGGGCGGGGTCTTCCTCGATCCGGAGCTGGAGACCTCCGCCGCCGTCTTCCGCTACCTCTTCCGGTGCTTCGCCGACGGCGACACCATCGTGCCCGCCCACGGCATGCAGGCCCTCCCGGACCACCTGGCCCGCCCCCTCATCGCAGAGGGCCGTCTCACCCTGAACGCCCAAGTCAAGGCAGTGGGGCGCTCCGGGGTCGAGCTGGAGGACGGTCGCCGACTGCGGGCCGAGCGTGTGGTGCTGGCGGTGGACGGCACCACGGCCCATCACATGGTGGACCGGCCGCCGGTGGCATGGCACCCCACGGTCACCACGTACTTCGCCGCGCCGGAGCCGCCGCTGGACCAGGCCCTCCTGGTCCTGGACGGAGAGCATGGAGGGCCGGTGAACCACCTGGCGGTCATGGACCGGATCGCCCCGAACTACTCGCCCTCGGGCCGGCACCTGGTGGCCGCCTCGGGGGTGGGACCCCGGCATGACCCGATCCGCTTCGAGCGGGAGGCGGAGACCCAGCTCATGCGGTGGTTCGGCGGCGCGGTGCGGCACTGGGAGGTGCTGCGGAGCTACGAGATCCCCCGGGCGCTGCCGCGGACGGATCCGGGTCAGGTCGGGCGACCGGATGCGCCTCGAGAGGCGGAGGGCGTCGTCCTCGCCGGAGACTACCTGGAGTTTGGTTCCATCCAGGGCGCCATGGCCTCGGGGCGGAGGGCGGCGGAGGCCGTGCTGGGCGTCCCCGTGTGATCGGTTGCCAGGGCTTCCGGGGGCCTGCATCCTCCGGGGGCCCTCCTCCCTCCAACCTCTACAGGCCCTCCATGTCACGATCCTCTCCTGCCCGACTCCGCCGGTCGTCCACGGCGATGGGTCGTTCCGTCGCCGCCCTCCTCCTGGCCACCGCCCTTCCGGTCGGGCTTCAGGGGCAGGACGCCCGGCTCCCGGCGGATACCGCCCTCGTCTCCGAGCACCAGGTGACCATCCGGGGCCAACAGATCCCCTACCGGGCCACCGTAGGCACCCTCCCCGTCTTCGGAGAGGACGGCGAGGCCATCGCATCCCTGCTCTACACCTTCTACGAGCGGACCGACGTCGCCGACGACCCGAACCGGCCGCTCTCCATCTCCTTCAATGGGGGGCCGGGGTCCGGGTCGCTCTGGATGCATCTGGGCTACACCGGGCCCAAACAGCTCATCATCGACGACGAGGGCTACCCCGTGCAGCCCTTTGGCGTCCGAGACAACCCCAACTCGGTGCTGGACGTCACGGACATCGTCTTCGTGAACCCGGTGAACGTGGGTTTCAGCCGCATTCTCGGCGATGCCGACCGGAGCCATTTCTTCGGCGTCAACGAGGACATCGAGTACCTGGCGGACTGGATCGGTACCTTCGTCAGCCGCCACGATCGCTGGCCGAACCCCAAGTTCCTCATCGGCGAGAGCTACGGAACGAATCGGGTCTCCGGCCTGGCCAGGGAGCTCCAGGGGGACCAGTGGATGTACCTCAACGGGGTGGTCCTGGTATCCCCTACGGGCCTGGGCGTGGCGCGGGAGGGGCCGGTGGGAGACGCGCTGGCGCTGCCCAACTACACCGCCACCGCCTGGTATCACGAGCAGCTCGATCCCTCCCTCCAGGGCCAGGACCTCCTGGACGTCCTGGCCGAGGTGGAGGAGTGGACGCTGGACACCTACCTGCCGGCCCTGGCCCGGGGAGGCGCTCTGGCCGGATCCGAGCGGCAGGCCATCGCAGAGCAGGCCGCCCGCTACGCCGGGGTGGACCCGGGGTGGTTCCAGGACCACAACCTGCGGCCGTCGGTGGGCGAGTTCCGTAAGGAGCTCCTCCGGGACGAGGGGCTCACCGTGGGGCGTCTGGACGCCCGCTACCGTGGCATGGATCGTGAGGATGCCGGGGAGTCCTACGACTACGACCCCGCGCTCTCGGCATGGAATCACGCCTTCGCTCCGGCCATCAACGACTACCTGCGCAACGACCTGGGCTTCGAGACGGACCTGCAGTACTACCTCTTCGGGCCGGTGCATCCCTGGAACCGGGAGGGGGACCGCACCGGGGAGAACCTGCGCCAGGCCATGGCGGAGAACCCGTACCTCCACCTCCTGGTCCAGGCTGGCTACTACGACGGGGGTACCGACTACTTCTCCGCCAAGTACACCATGTGGAATCTGGACCCTGCCGGGCGGCTCCAGGACCGCATGCGCTTCGCCGGCTACCGCAGTGGACACATGATGTACCTGCGGGCGGAGGACATCATCACCTCGAACCAGGACATCCGGGACTTCATCGAATGGTCGTTGGACGCCACCCGTGAGGGGCCGGCGCGGTACGAGCGTTGAGGCGCATCCTCGTCACCGGGGCCGGGGGTCAGATCGGCTCCTGGCTCGTGCCTCGCCTCCGGGAGCTCTACGGCGACGACCGGGTCCTCGCCACCGACATCCGGACGCCGGACCCGGTCGTGGCGGAGGGGGGTCCCTTCCAGGTGCTGGACGCCACGGACCGGAAGGGGGTGGGTCAGGCGGTCATGCGCCACGACGCCGACACGGTGTACCATCTTGCGGCCATCCTCTCGGCGGTGGGAGAGCGCGACCCCCGGCTGGCCTGGCACGTGAACATGAGCAGCCTGGAGGCGGTCCTGGAGGTGGCACGGGAGCAGGGCTGCGCCGTCTTCACCCCGAGCTCCATCGGGGTCTTCGGACCGGAGAGCCCCAAGGACCCCACGCCCCAGGATACGGTGAACCGCCCCCGCACCATCTACGGCGTCACGAAGGTGGCCGGCGAGCTCCTCTGCGACTACTACCACGCCCGCTACGGGGTAGACACCCGCGGCGTCCGCTACCCCGGGCTGATCTCCCACGGAGCGCCGCCGGGAGGGGGTACCACCGACTGGGCGGTGGAGATCTTCTACGCCGCCGCCCGGGAGGGTCGCTACACCTCCTTTCTGTCCGCCGACGCCCAGCTCGACATGATGTACATGCCCGACGCCGTGCGGGCCGCCATCGAGGTCATGGAGGCCGACGCCGACGCGCTCACGCACCGCAACGCCTTCAACGTCACTGCCATGCAGCTCTCCCCGGAATCGCTGGCCACCGAGATCCGCCGGCACCTGCCGGACTTCGTCATCGACTACGACGTGGATCCGGTGCGGCAGGGGATCGCCGAAAGCTGGCCGGACCGCATCGATGATTCTGCGGCCCGGGAGGAATGGGGGTGGCAGCCCGAATACGATGCCGCCGCCATGACCGCGGAGATGCTCGAGGTGCTGGGACGCGGGTAAGCTCCTCACCCGCCCGCCGGCCCGTTCACTACCCACCATCCCACACCGACCCACCCCATGCCCATCCATCGACTGAGCACCATTCTGGACGACCACGTCGCCGAGCTCCACGAGTCCGGCACCGCCAAGGGGGGGGAGAGCGTCGTCACGGGCGTCCGCCCTGCGGAGGGGGACCGGGGACCCCGCTTCCTGCTGGAGGGCGAGGGGGACACAGGGTTCCTCCGCATGAACTCCAACTCCTACCTGGGGCTGGGCCTGCATCCGGAGGTCATGCGCGCCGAGGAGGAGGCCACGGCGGAGTTCGGAGCCGGGCCCGGCGCGGTCCGCTTCATCAGCGGGACCTACCGGGCCCATGTGGAGCTCGAGCAGACCCTGGCGGACTTCCATGGGCGGGAGGCCGCCATGGCCTTCAGCTCGGCCTACGCCACCGTGGTCTCCACTCTGGTGCCGCTGGTCTCCGACGAGACGGTACTGATCTCCGACGAGCTCAATCACAACTGCATCATCAACGCCATGCGGCTGGCGCGGCCGGTGGGGAAGGCCATCTACCCGCACAACGACGTGGAGGCGTTGGACCAGGCGCTCACCGAGTGGCGGGGGAAGGCGAAGCGGGCGCTGGTCACCACCGACGGCATCTTCAGCATGCGCGGCGACCACGCCCCGCTGGACGAGATCGCCGAGGTCTGCCGAGCCCACGACGAACACTTCGAGGAGAACGTGGTCCTCCTGGCGGACGACTCCCACGGGGTCGGGGCCTTCGGGGAGACGGGGCGGGGGGTGGAGGAGTACGTCGGCGCCCGGGTGGACATCCTCATCGGCACCCTGGGGAAGGCCTTCGGGGTGAACGGGGGCTACGTCGCGGCGAACCGCGCCACCATCGACTACCTGCGGGAAACGTCGATGATGTACATCTACTCCAACCCCATCACCGTGGGGGAGGCCGCGGCGGCCCGGCGAGCCGTGGAGATCGTGGACTCGGAGGAAGGCAGGGGGCTCCTGGCCCATCTCCGAAGCCTCACCGCCCGCTTCGAGGACGGCCTCGGGCGGGTGGGCATCGAGACCATCCCCGGGGAGCACCCGGTGGTGCCCCTCATGATCCGGGACACCGCCCGCACCCGGGACATGGTCCAGCACCTCTACGACCAGGGCGTCCTGGTCACCGGGCTCGCCTACCCGGTCGTGCCCCGGGGCGACGAGGAGATCCGCGCCCAGGTGAACGCCGATCACACCGCCGCCGACATCGACCACGTCCTGGGGATCCTGAGCGCCTATGGAGGATGAACGCCCCTTGTCGGAGGCCGAGCGGCCCTTCAACTTCCGCTCTCCACGTTCCCTCAAGGAGACACCGATGCGAGCCACGCGACCCTTCACCCTCGCCCTCGCGGGCGCCACCCTGTTCTTCGCCGCCGCCTGTTCGTCCGGAGAGGCCGGGGACTCGGCCGCCGTCGACGAGGCCGAGATGGCCGCCGAGCCCGTCACCTCGTCCGCATCGACCCAGGGCCAGGAGCTCGCCTGCTTCGTCCGTGGAGATGCCGAGGGTCGGCCCAGCCCGCTGGAGGAGGTGGAGTTCGCCCTGTCCGGTGACGCCGCGCTCCTCTGCTATGGTGCGCCCTCCGCGCGGGACCGGGAGGTCATGGGTGCTCTGGTGCCCTTCGACAGCCCGTGGCGCATGGGCGCCAACGAGGCCACCGCGCTCCACCTGAGCTTCCCCGCCACCATCGGCGGCGTCGCGGTGGAGCCCGGCTCCTACTCGCTCTACGCCATGCCCGGCGAGTCGGAGTGGATGATCCACGTCAACCAGAACGCCGAGCGCTGGGGCATCCCGGTGAACGACGATGTGATGGCGGCGGACGTGGGCACCTTCACCGTTCCCGCCGCGAGCACCGAGTCCATGGCGGAGACGCTCACCTACTCCTTCGAGCCCCACGAGGAGGGGATGGGCCATATCGTGATGGAGTGGGAGAACACCCGCATCGAGATCCCGGTGCATCACTCCGGGGCGATGTAGCCTCCTGACTTCGGCGCCGCACCGCGCGGCGCCGGATCCCCCGGAAGCCCGCGACCGTCCTCCGGTCGCGGGCTTTCGTGCGTTCGGGGGGATGGGCTTGCCGGATCGGGGCTCCGCCCTGCATCGTGTCGGCTCCGCCCCATCCCGATTCCGGAGTCGCCATGCCCTCGCTTCGTCCTCCTTCGCCCATCCGCTGGGCCGTTCCCGGACCCCTGGCCGTCCTCGTGGCCGTCCTCGGCCTCCTCGTCGCGGCTCCGACATCCGCCGGGGCCCAGGACCTGGACGACCTCAAGGAAGAGGCGGTGGAGCGGGTGGAGGCCAACGCCGACATGGTCCAGGAGATCATCGACATGCTCTTCTCCTTCGGCGAGCTGGGGATGCAGGAGTTCGAGACCCAGGCCTACCTCACCGGCCTGCTGGAGGAGGAGGGCTTCGAGATCGAGCTGGGCGTGGCGGGGATGCCTTCGGCGTGGACCGCGCGCTGGTCCCAGGGGGACGGGGGACCGGTCATCGCGCTGGGCTCCGACGTGGACGGGATCCCCAAGTCCAACCAGAAGCCTGGCGTGGCCTTCCGCGACGCCGTGGTGGAGCAGGTGTCTCCGGGACACGGCGAGGGGCACAACTCGGGGCAGGCCGTGAACATCGTGGCCGCCCTGGCGGTGAAGGAAATCATGGAGCGGGACGACATCCCCGGAACCCTGCTGATCTGGCCCGGAGTGGCCGAGGAGCAGGTGGCCTCCAAGGCCTTCTTCGTCCGGGACGGCGTCTTCGATGGGGTGGACGTGAACCTCTTTACCCACGTGTCGTCCAACTTCGGGACCTCCTGGGGCCAGGCCGGCGGGAACGCCCTCTGGAGCGTCCAGTTCAGCTTCACCGGGGAGACGGCCCACTCGGCGGGCTCGCCCTGGCGGGGACGCTCGGCGCTGGACGCCGCCATGCTCATGGCCCAGGCCTGGGAGTACAAGCGGGAGCACCTCCGGCCCGCCGCCCGCTCCCACTACATCATCACCGACGGCGGGGACCAGCCCAACGTGGTGCCCCAGACCGCCACGATCTGGTTCTACTTCCGGGAGCGGAACTACGAGCTCACCAAGCAGCAGTACGACGCCGCCGTCCAGATGGCCCGGGGCGCGGCCCTCATGACGGGGACGGAGGTGGATACCATCCAGACGGTGGGGGCGGCGTACAGCCGCCACTTCAACCGTCCGGTGGCGGAGGCGACCTACGCCAACATCGAGCGGGTGGGGCTTCCCGAGTGGAGCGAGGCCGACCAGACGCTGGCGCAGGCGCTCCAGGAGGAGCTGGGGAGCGAGCCCGAGGGGCTGGCCACCGAGATCCGGGAGCTGGCGGGGCCGGTGGACCTGGACCGCTCGCTGGGCGGCGGATCCGACGACATCGGGGACATCTCCTGGAACATGCCCACCGTCACCCTGCGCTACCCCTCCAACATCACGGGGCTGCCGGGCCACAACTGGGCCAACGGCATCGCCATGGCCACGCCCATCGCCCACAAGGGCGCGGTGGCCGGGGCGAAGGTGCAGGCGATGACACTGCTGGACCTGCTGATGGAGCCGGAGCTGGTGGAGGAGGCCTGGGCCTACTTCCGCGACGAGCAGACGGCCGGCACCGACCCGTCTGCCGACACCGAATACACGCCCTTCATCTCCGAGACCGACGAGCCCGCCATCTGGCTCAACGCGGAGATCATGGATCGGTGGCGCCCCCTCATGGAGCCCCACTACTACGACCCGGAGCGGTTCGACACCTACCTGGAGCAGCTCGGGATCGAGTATCCGACGGTGCGGGAGCAGCCGGTGAGCCAGGAGGATCCGGCAGGTAGGTAGGGGAGGGGTAGGCTCTAGACTTCGCCGTCCGGGGCGAGCCCCTCGGTCCGGTCCAGGCCGTCGGGCATGGCGTCCAGGAGGATCCACTGGCGGAGGAAGGGGTCGGCGATGGCGGAGCCGGCGGCGTCCAGGAGCCCACGGTCCCGTAGCCGGTCCACCGCCTTCACCACGGCGGCGGGGGTCGGGAGGTCGAAGCGGCGGATGGTGTCCCGGGCGGTGAGCTGCGTCTCGCCGCTGGCCATGGCCCGCAGAACCCCTCGGTGGGAGTCGGCCAGCTCGACCCAGAGTCGCTGGTAGCCGGCCCGACGGTCCATGACCAGACGGCGCACGGCTCCCGGCACGTCGCCCGGTCCGGTGGCTTCCTCGCCCACACCGCCCTCCCAGACCTCCCGGGCCAGGCGGAGGACGTCCTCGGTGCGGGGTCCCCCCCACCGGACCACCGCCGCTCCCGTTCCCTCGGTGGCGGCGACCCCCGAGCTCTTCATGCGGTCCTCGATCCAGGCGGCCAGCAGGGGGGGGGCGATGGGGCCTACCGAGAGCTCCTGGAAGATGCCGTGGAGGGGGCCCCGGGGCCCGGTGAGCTCGTCCACCAGGGAGACGGTGGAGCCGGCGCACACGAAGGCCAGGTGGTGGCTCTCCTGGATCACGCTGCGCAGCAGAGCCGCCGCACCCTCCTCCATCTCTTCCAGGCGCTGGAACTCGTCCAGGACGACGGCTACCGGGGTCTCCGCCTCGCCGGCCACCGCATCCAGGCGGGCCAGGAGTTGCAGGAAGACCTCCCGCGCTCCCTCCGAGCCCAGCTCCCCCGGCGAGGCTTCCAGGCGCAGCGTCGGCTGCCCCCGGGCGTCGGACTGGATGCCCAGCCGCAGGCCGAGGCCCAGCCAGAGGCCCTGGAGGCGCTCTCGCCAGCTCCACCCCCACGGCACGGCGGCGATGATCCGACGGAGGACCTCTTCCAGGCGGGTGGCGGTCCAGAGGTCCACCGACACAAGGGTGGCGTCTCGAGCCCGTGCATGGAGACCGGCCTGGCGCAGGATGGAGCTCTTGCCCTGGCGGCGCTCCCCCACCAGAAGGAGGCGACCTGAGGAGAGCATGGCGCGGCGGACGGTGGCGACTTCGTCGGCTCGGTCGGTGAAGTGCTCGTCGGAGACGATCTCACCGGTACGGAAGGGAGAAGAGGACATGACCAGAAGGTATATTACCTTTTGGTTAATATCCAGTCGGGATCCCCTGCCGTAGCTACCCGCCCGTGCTCCAGGGAGGCACCACGCCGTGGGTCCGGGCGTAGGCGATGAGCTGCCCGAGGTGCTCGTGCAGGTGTGTCGTGGCCAGGACCCAGTAGCGCCGGCGATCCATGGAGCGTCCGAAGAGGGTCACCGTCTCGTCCAGTGAGGCCCCGCCCGAGTCCCGGAGGGCGGAGCGGAGGTGGAGGAAGGAGGCATCCAGCGCCTCGAGGACGGCGTCCCGACCCCGCGCCTTTTCCGCCCAGGCCCGCGCCGTCGCGTAGTCGGCGGTGATGCCGGTGCCCGCCGGCGCCGGAATACCGAGGGCGGTGGGGAAGTAGAAGTTGTCGTAGGCGACGTGCTCCAGCACCTCTTCGCTGGAGCGCACCCCCGGGCCTGGGCGCCAGACCCAGGCGGAGTCGGGGAGGGCGCCGGCCAGGGACCGGAGCTTCTCCTCGACGACCGCCATGTCCTGGTCCAGCGCCGTCAGGAGCGGGGGGATGGCGTCCTCCGAGGCGTCACCCGGGCTCTGAGCCCCCAGAGGCAGGGCTGAGAGAAGGAGGGCCGCTCCCGGAAGCAGCCAGGCGGCGGCTCGCCGTGCCCCACGCGTGACGCACCGGGGGGTCCCGTGGCGCCTCACGACTCGCCCTCCGCTACCTCGGGATCCCACCGCTCCCGCAGCTCCGAGAGGTGCCGGCTGTGCGTGAGGATCACCACCTGGTCGCCGCGCCGGATGGTGGTGTCCGGGTCACAGAGGCGGAACTCGTCGTCGCGATAGAGGCAGATGATGCGGGCATCCTCCGGCAGCTCCAGCTCCACCACCGGGCCCCGGGCCTCCCTTCCGGCTTCGAAGGAGAAGAAGCGGGCCTCACCCCGCACCACCGTGCGCAGCTCCAGGACGTCCAGCCCCTCCACCAGGTCCGCCAGATAACGACCGATGGTCCGCTCCGGCACGATGGTGTGCTCCAGCCCCAGCTCTCCGCAGAGCTCCTCGAAGTCCTCGTCCAGGACGGAGGTGATGACCCGTCCGAAGCCCAGGGAGCGACCGGCCAGGGAGGCCAGGATGTTCACCTGGTCCTGGTTGGTGAGGC
>JGI12048J13642_10082732_pt1 | contig 15225 bp, 7 predicted proteins | sample ElkSlonscriptome_16_FD_13642 | JGI IMG/M metagenome (IMG submission 13642)
TGGGCAGCAACTCCTGGAGTCGGATTAGCCGACAATACAACGGTACGTCTGGATACTGATAACGAACCGCAACCCGATGCTTTATTGGGGATTGAGGTAGGAGGACAATCCTGCGTCAGCGATGATGATTATGTCGAAGGTGCGCCAGAATTGATTGTAGAAATTGCCGCCAGTACCGCTTCTATCGATTTACATGACAAACTTAATGTTTACCGCCGTAATCAGGTAAAAGAGTATTTAGTGTGGCGAGTGTACGATCAGCAATTCGATTGGTTTAGATTACAAGAGGGTGAGTATATCCAGCTAGAACCCAATGAAAATGGTATTATTTGTAGTGAAACCTTTCCTGGCTTGTGGTTAAAACAATCCGCCTTACTCGCTGGAAATTTAGCCAAGGTATTGGGGATTGCCCAGCAGGGAATAGCCACAGCAGAACATCAGATGTTTGTTAAGTCCTTATCGAGGGAGTAATCATGGGACGAAAAGCGAAACTAAAACAACTTCGACGCCAGAGCCAAGAACAGTCGCAGTCGCCAACGTCAACACAACCGAACCATTTTGAGTCAACCCAATTCGTGCAACAACTTCAAGTTGAAGGCTATAAGCTTGATCAAGCGCAGCATTCTCCAGACGTGCCATTGCCAAAGCCGTTAAAAAAACCCAATCCCCAGTTATAAGTATTTATAGTCAAACTTTAAGGTGCGTTAGCGAAGCATAACGCACCAATCAATCCTTAACATAGCAGTATCAAGGCAGGTTAAAATCTAAAGGGGACTTACAGAGTAAGCTGTGCCGTTTCCAGCCAATCAAAAATTCGGTCTAATTGCTCCAATGAAATGAGTCCATATTGCCACAAAGTCATTGGTAATAAATTAGGACTCTCTTCCTGATGGCGTAAAGCTAAAGAAATAGCTGACGATGGAATCGCCAAATCCTCTCGTAAGAAGTGAATAAACTTGTCGAGTGCGGTAGATTTCATGGTTTTGGGTGTGGGGTACTGGCGCTGGTTAGTAGTAAGGTACACTTAACGGGGATCAAAAAGCCTCACCCATTAGAGTTATTCTGAGGAATCAAAATTAGTTGTTGTTCTGCAATAAAACTTAACCCTCGGAACCAAGGATGGCAGATATGCCAATGGCGATCGCTTTAACTAAGGGTGAGGGGAAAGGGGAAGGCAGTAAGTCCCACGCTAGAACACCAGTCCAGTAATCGAAATCCTATGCCGAAGCCGATAAAAAAGTAATATTTTATACAAAAAAACTATTTTTTACGTTTAACGACCTGTAGATATTCTAGAATCTTTGACGCCAGCGTGGAAGACTTGGGATCACCCGGCGTGGAGGCAAAATCCGTAAATATACCCTGTGCAAGATGAAAAAGGGTGGGTTAGGCTTAACGAAGAAAGCATAAATTCTCTCACCATGACCACTCAATCGAGCCATATTGTATCGCTGGTGCGGGAAATCCGGAACGGTTTACAACTAACTCAAGTGCAGTAATCGTGGAAAGCCCCCTTCAAATCGATTTTCTGAGCAATCCTAAGATGGTTTGGGCTGTTGCGGAGGGAGAACGTTTGACCTATGGACATCTTTTTAACCCAGCGTTTGCCACGGAAACCTCTCTAATTGAACCACTACCACACCAGCGTCTTGCGGTTTATCAGTATCTGCTCAAGCAACCCCGCCTGCGTTTTCTCTTAGCTGATGATGCTGGGGCGGGTAAAACGATTATGACGGGACTCTATATTCGGGAAATGTTGAGCCGTCGGTTGATTAATCGAGTTTTGATTGTTCCCCCGGCTGGGTTAGTGGGCAATTGGGAACGGGAAATGATATCGCTTTTTAGTCTACCGTTTCGTATTGCCAGTGGTAGTGAAGCAAAGTCTGATAATCCTTTTATCGGTGCTGATAGTGATTTGCTGATTGTGAGCGTGGATACGTTAGCTGGAGAGCGGATGTTCTCGCGCTTAAAGGAACCAGAGGTTATTCCCTATGATTTAGTTATTTTTGACGAAGCCCACAAGCTATCAGCTGACCGCGAACCTGATTTTTATATTCGCAGAACCCAACGGTATCGATTAGCCGAGGCGTTGACGGGAATTGAGACAGAAGATGAGCGGTTTTCGCTGGCTTGGAATTGTCATCATCTGCTGCTGCTAACGGCTACCCCTCATCAGGGTAAAGATTTTCCCTATTACTACCTGTGGCGATTGTTGGAACCGGAGGTACTGTCTACGTTTGATGCCTTCAACGCTTATCCCCATGAAGCTCGTCAGCGGCATTTTTTACGCCGCGTTAAGGAAGAAATGGTGCGCTACGATGGCAGTCTTATTTATCCGATGCGGGTGTCAGATACCTTGAGCTATGAGTTAACTCAGGGAGAGATTAGCGAACAGGCACTTTATGATCAAACTACGGACTATATTGAATTGTATTATAACCGCGCCCGGATATTAAATCGCTCGGCAGCAAAGTTGGCAATGAGCGTGTTTCAAAGGCGTTTGGCGAGTTCTACCTATGCGCTGATGAAGTCCTTTGGACGCCGTTTAGAAAGGCTGGAGGGGTTGATTGTTGATATTGAATCGGGTCGTATTTCGATGGCAGAGTTGCGCCGTCGCCAACAGCGTTTGGACAGGGAGGTGCGCGATACCTTGGCTGAAAAGACAGCAGATGAAGAGGGGGTTGAGGACTCTCAAGAAGAGAGTGAAGTTGCCCAAAATCAGGCGTTGGGAGGAATCGCGGCTGTTTCATTAGAGGAATTGGAAACTGAACGAGTTGTGGTTCAAAACTTGCTGGATTTGGCGATGCAAGTGGATGAGACAGCAGAAGAATCTAAGTTTGCCAAATTGCGGGATTTTATCAGTAGTCCTGACTACAAAAACCAAAAAATTATTATGTTTACCGAACATCGCGATACCCTAGATTTTTTGGTGGGGCGGCTGGAAGGGATGGGGTTTACGGGACAGGTTGCCCAGATACATGGAGGGATGTCTTATCAGGAACGGGATGAACAGGTTGAGTTTTTCCGCAAACCTGCTGGTGAGGGCAGTGCGATGTATTTGGTGGCGACTGATGCGGCGGGTGAGGGGATTAATTTGCAGTTTTGTTGGCTAATGATTAACTACGATATCCCCTGGAATCCGGCGAGATTAGAACAGCGGATGGGACGGATTCACCGTTATGGTCAGACCCATGATCCGGTCATTATTATTAATTTAGTGGCTGGGAAGACTAGGGAAGGGCGGGTACTGAAGACACTTTTAGATAAGTTAGAGCGAATTCGCCGAGATTTGGGTTCGGATAAAGTATTTGATGTGGTGGGTCGCATTTTTGAGAGTGTTTCTATCAAAAATTATATGGAACAGGCGATCACGGATCAGGGGGCTGAGGAGGCAGAACGAGAGATTGATCAGCAGTTAACCCCAGAACAAATTCAGGCATTACAGCAGCAAGACGCCAATTTATTCGGCAAAACTGGCGAGGTGAGAGCGCAATTGCCCCAACTGAATGCCCAACGCCAGCATGAAGAATTGCGCCGCTTGTTACCGGGATACGTCCGGCGGTTTATCGAAAAAGCTGCGCCCTTGGTAGATATTGAAATTGAGGGAGATTTGGACGGTTATTTTTCATTCCAAGCGCTTCAGCCTGGGGCGTTGGATTGGTTGTTGCCGCTATTAGACGCCTATCCTCCTGAACAAGGTAGTCGCCTTACGGTTTATAAACCTAAAAATAAACGAGAAGCGGTTTTTCTCCATCCTGGGGAACCTGTATTTGACCGCTTTCGGGAGTATGTTTGCGGCAAATTTGCTCAAGCGGCGTTGCGAGGGGGTGTATTTATAGACGCGAATGTCCAGCAACCTTATTTATTTCATATTGCCCTGATTTCTGTGGTGAGAAAAGCGGACTCGACTCAACGACAGTTAGCGCGTCAGGAAATTCTCGACTCTCGGTTAATTGGTTTAAAACAACGGGCAGATGGTCAAATTGAGGACGCACCATCGGAGTATTTGACGCTGTTAAAAGAGGGTGAAGTAATACCGCCACAGGGAATGCCTTTGGTTACCAAAGCACCGGAACTGTGCCAACTGGCTAAAGCCCATGCCTTAGAGTTTGTTGCTCAATCATTAGTTAGGGAACACCGTCAGGCATTGGTAGAAACAGTACCAGAACGGGAGAGTTTTCTCAAGCGGGGGTATGACTATCAGGAAGCAGAACTAGCGGCGAGGCGGTTACGATTAAGGGATAAGGTCAATGCGGGTGACTCTCGTGCTAAGGGGGAAATGACTAAAATCAAGAATCGCCAGCGACAGTTGGCGAGGATCAGAGAAGAGGCAATCGCAACATTACACCGTGAACCTGAGTTGATTGTACCCGCAGAGGTAGCGTTTTTGGCTCATGCATTGGTGATACCATCGACTGATCCAGAACAGAGGAAGCGTCAGGATAAGCAGATAGAAGCCATGGCGATGAGCAAAGCTTGGGAGTTTGAAGCGTCTCAGGGGGCTGTGGTGCAGAATGTTTCCACGCCCCCATTAGCGCGGGAGGCGGGATTAACCGATTATCCCGGTTTCGATTTGCTGTCTCGGTATAGCGATGGACAGCAGTTATCTATAGAAGTAAAAGGGCGGGCGCAGATTGGCGCTGTGGAGTTAACTGAGAATGAGTGGGTGGCGGCTTGTAATTTGCGAGAACGATACTGGCTTTATGTAGTGTTTAATTGTGCCAGTTCTCATTCCAGATTATGGCGCGTTCAAGACCCATTTGGTAAATTAATAGTAAACACGAAAACCCGTATAGTCATTGATGAGCAAGCAATTTTTCAAGCTGCTCAGGAGTAATACTAGGGAAAAATACTATCAGCCAGCGTATAATCAACCTGAACAACGATGACCACTCAAATTACCCTAAACTTGTCAGATGAGATATACAAAAAAGCCGAATATTTTGCCCAACTGACTAACCGCAATGTAGCTGATGTTTTGGCGCAAGTAATTGCCCTTTCTTTTTCTCCGCTCATGCCCCAGGCTGGATAATTATAACCAACCCATCTCTTTAACTTTAAAATGACTGATTCCCCCCGCCTAATTGAAGTCGCGTTCCCCCTGAAGCAAACCTCGATTGATTCCGTTCACGAAAAGAATGTTCGACACGGACATATCTCTACCCTACACATCTGGCCCGCCAGACGACCTTTAGCCGCTTGTCGTGCGGCTTTGATTGCCACCCTATTACCTGACCCTGGTAATAAGAAAGAACGGGATGAACTCCTCAAACGATTGGGCGGCACAGTTGTTGAAAAGACCAAAAATAAGGGCAAGGCGAATGAAACAATCAAGGAAGAAACCAAAGGCGGAATTCTGCATTGGGGGAGAGAATCGAGTCCGGATTTAGATTGGTTCAAAGAGAAAATTCGGGAGGCGTATGAGGGGCGTGCGCCGAAAGTTTTAGACCCCTTTGCGGGTGGTGGTGCTATTCCCTTGGAGGCGATGCGCTTGGGGTGTGAGGCGACGGCGATTGATATTAATCCTGTGGCTTGGTTTATTCTCAAGTGTACTTTGGAATATCCGCAGAAGTTAGCGGGTCAGAAGCGTCCTTTGCCATCGTTTGTGCTGAAAGACCGAGAATTTATGGAGTCTTTTTTTAAGGCACAGGGTTACAAAGGTAAGTCGCTACGTGAGCAATTGGAAAAGCTGGGATTTGATAAAGATGATGACCTACAGCTTACTTTAATTGCAGCAGAAACCGCGACACTAGAGGCAGATTTAGCATGGCACGTCCGGGCTTGGGGGTGGTGGGTATTGCAACAGGCGAAGGGGGATTTAGAACGGTTTTATCCGGTGGTGGATGGCAAGCCAACGGTGGCGTATTTATGGGCGCGAACAGTTAAGTGTAAAAGCTGTCGGGCGACTGTTCCACTATTGAAAACTCGCTGGCTTTGTAAGAAGGATAAGAAGCGAGTGCTGCTATCAATGGAACCGAATGCGGATAAGACGGGTGTGGTGTTTGGTGTTGAGACAGATGTGCCTGTGGTAGGGGGAAATTCGGCACAGAAGAAGGCACATGATAAAAAGATTGGCGCGGGTACGATGTCCAAATCTGGGGCAAGTTGTCCTTGTTGTCCCTCGATTATGACGATGCAGGATATTCGGTTAGAGGGGAAAGCTGGACGGTTGGGTGCAGTGATGACGGCTGTTGTGGTGGATGGGGAGAAGGGGAAAGAGTATCGCTTGCCAGTAGCAGAAGAAATTCAGATGGCGGCTGAGGCTGAGGAGGAATTAGAAGGGGTATTTGCTGAGATTCCGTTTGGGTTGCCAGAGGAACCGACGCCGAAAGGTGGAAGTGGTGCTAGCCGTGCATTTTCTGTAGATGCTTATGGCTTTGATAAGTGGCACAAGCTATTTACGCCTCGTCAACTTCTAGCCTTGGGAACTTTTGTTAAGCAAACTCGCACTGTACGCGATGTTATGTCAAAAAATGAGTACCCATCAGATTGGATAGAGGCTGTTGTCGCTTATTTGGCAACTATGTTTGACCGATTGGCAAATCAAAGTAGCACTGTTTCACGTTGGAATCAGGGCGGCGAAAATATCGAGGGAACTTTTGCCCGTTTTGCTTTACCGATTCTATGGGATTTTGCTGAAGTCAATCCTTTAGGAGAAACAAGTGGCGGTTATACCAGTGCTTTTGATTGGGTAATGCTAGTTACAGAACACCTTACTCAAGCTGCTACCAGTAAAGCAATCCCTCAAAATATTCGTCATAGTGCAATTACGGAAACACTAAATGATGTTGATATTATCTTGACCGATCCGCCATACTACGATGCTATCCCTTACTCAGATTTAATGGACTTTTTCTATATTTGGTTGCGTCGTATATTAAAAAATTTATTTCCAGAAGTTGATGCAGCTTTTCAAGAATTACTTGCACCAAAATGGAACCACCAAAATAACGATGGTGAACTAATTGATGATGCTAGCCGTTTTGGGGGTGATAAAGCAGCATCTAAGGCTAACTATGAAGAGGGAATGTATCGCGTCTTCCAAAACTGCCACAAAGCCCTCAAACCAGAAGGACGTTTAGTTATCGTCTTTGCCCATAAACACCCCGACGCATGGGAAACTTTAGTTTCTGCCATCATCCGTGCTGGATTTATTGTAGACGGTAGCTGGCCCATTCAAACAGAACGCCAAGCTAGAACGCGATCGCTTTCCTCCGCCGCCCTCTCTTCATCCGTCTGGCTAGTCTGCAAAAAACGCCCAGCCACAGCCCGTCCCGGCTGGGATAACCGCGTCCTCGACGAAATGCGCCAAAACATCACCACCCAACTGCGCGAATTTTGGGATGCAGGGATTCGTGGTCCGGACTTCGTATGGGCGGCTACGGGTCCAGCAATGGAAGCTTACAGCAAATATCCCGTGGTCAAAAAAGCCAACGAACAAGGCAAACTGCTGAGTGTCACAGAATTCCTCACCCATGTTCGCCGCCTGGTTTTAGATTTTGTCGTCGGGCGAGTTCTCTCTCAAGTCGGTGGGACAGAAGACGTTAGCGGACTCGATGATATCACCACGTACTACCTCCTCCACCGCCATGACTTTGCCATGGAAGACGCCCCCATTGGTGCTTGCATCCTCTACGCCGTTTCCTGTGGACTCTCCGATAAAGCTTTAGCTGACCAATTTGATATCCTAGCCCGGACTGGTGGAAAATCCAAAGCCAAAGATGACGATGACGAGGAAGAAAACGCCGAAGATACTGACACCCAAGAAGGGACAGGTAGCAAAGTCAAACTCAAAACCTGGAAGCAGCGCAAACGCAAAGGCATGGGTTATGAAGCCGCCGGTGGGCGTCCGATTCCCCTAATTGACCAAGTTCACCGCCTCATGCGCCTATGGAAAGCCGGAGATGTGGCAAAAGTGGACGACTATTTAGATGATAAAGGACTACGCCGCAACACTCTATTTCAACAACTGCTGCAAGCCTTAATCGAACTATCCGCAACCGGAAGCGACGAACGCGCCTTACTCGAAAGTATTAGCAATCACATCGCCGCCAGAAGCGGTACAGACCAACTTAACCTGCGTTTTGAACAGTAACCCTCTGACAAACGCTATTTGCATCAATTCCTATTCCCTATTCCCTATTCCCCATTCCCTATTCCCTAAACTATCACCATGAGTACCTTCAAACCTTGGCATCAAATCGTCCAACTCCGCGACGACTTAAAATCAGGAGAACTCCCCCTCTCTATCTTTGCCGCTGACCTCTATGATGTCATGATGGGATGTGCCAAACCCATCTATCAAAACTCAGAAGAATTTTTTGCCCTCACCTACCCCACCTTTGCCCTACGGGAACTTGCAAAAGATGTGATTCTGCGATTAGGGGGTCAAAGTGAGAAAGCCATCCGACAGTTAGAACTTACCTATGGTGGCGGTAAAACTCACACTCTCATTACCCTATTCCATCTGGTTAATGACCCCCCTAACCTGCCAGACTTACCCGCCGTAGACGAGTTTATCACCCACATCGGCATTACCCCACCCCCAGCGCGAGTTGCTGCCCTCACCTTCGATAAGCTGGATGTTGAAAAAGGCATGGAAGTCCGCAGTCCCGATGGGGAAAAACGCTGGCTAAAGAATCCTTGGAGTGTTCTAGCCTTTCAACTGGCTGGTGCGGATGGGTTAAAATTACTCCATGCAGAGGGCAAAGAGGAAGAACGAGACAGCGCCCCCGCTGAAAATTTACTGACAAATTTACTAGCGCTACCCCAACAGCAGGGACTCTCAACCCTGATTCTCATTGATGAAGTCCTTATCTACGCCCATGAAAAAGTGGGATTAGAGAAAAAGTGGCGATCGCGTCTGGTTAATTTCTTCCAGTATCTCACCCAAGCCGTCACCAAAGTCAACCGATGCGCCATCGTCGCCTCATTACTCGCCTCTGACCCTAGTAAAAATGATAAATTTGGCAGAGAACTAACTCAAGATATTGCTGCTATTTTCCAGCGACAGCAGGAAGAACGAGTGCAACCTGTGGGCAAAGATGATGTCGCAGAAGTGCTACGGCGTCGGTTATTTACCCCTGATTCTATCCGCGATCGCACTAAATTCTCTCCCCAAGTTGTCGCCGCCCTCAAAGGTATCGCCAATTTAGACGAACAAACCAACAAAGAAAAGAACTTAGCCGAACAGCGCTTTCTCCAAAGTTACCCCTTTCACCCCGATTTAACCGAAATCTTTTATACCAAATGGACGCAATTGGATGGTTTCCAGCGGACTCGTGGTGTCTTGCGAACCTTCACCCTCGCCCTCCGGGATGCCGAAACCTGGGATAAAGCCCCCCTCATTGCTGCAAATGTCTTTATCGGTGACTCCCGTGAAGCTACCCTTTCCGAAGCAGCGCGGGAATTAACCAACATTGCCACCACCGAAGAATACGAAGGCAAACGCCAAGACTGGAATAATATCATCGAAGGAGAACTAGCCAAAGCGCGGCAAATTCAATCAGAAACCGTTGGCGTTAAATATCGAGAAATCGAACAAGCTGTATTTGCCACCTTCCTCCATTCTCAACCCATCGGTCAAAAAGCCCTAACGCGAGAATTACTCCTACTCCTAGGACACACCAACCCCGATAAAATTGAACTGGAAAAAGCCCTCCTCAATTGGCTTAACGTGTCATGGTTTCTGGATGAAGAGATGCTGCAAGATAGCCACTCGCCATCAGGAAAACCCGAATTACCCAAGTTTTGGCGCTTAGGTTCCAAACCCAACCTCAAACAAATGCACGACGAGGCGTGTAAAAATCGGGTGTCTGATGACTTAGTAGAAGAAAAATTACAGACAGAAATTAAGAGTAAAAAGCTGAAAAACCACCTCACCGCCGGGGCAAATGCGGCTGGTGCTAAAGTTCATCTGCTACCTAAATATCCCAAAGATATCGAAGATGACGGTCAATTCCACTATGCTGTTCTTGAACCCCAAGCCGCCTCCACTTCTGGTAATCCTAGCGCCTATGCTGCCCGATTTATCAATGAAAACACGAGTCCAGAAAACCCTCGCGCCAAAAACCGCAATGCTGTAGTATTAGTTGTACCCGACCGCAGTGGTTTAGATGCTGCCCGTTCCCGAATTCGCGATTACCTCGGTTGGGAAGAAGTCCAACAACTCCTCAAAAATCAGGACATTGATGCCTCCCGTCAGAAACGACTGGAGGATAACCTAAAAGACTCGAAACATAAAATTTCCAGTGCGATCGAGCAAGCCTACTGCATCGTGGTTACGGTTGCCGAAAATAACGACATTCAGGCATTCAAAATTAACGTTACCGATGAACCTCTATTCAATCTAATTAAAGCCGATAAAAAGGCGCGAATTCAAGAAACTGCCATTACTGCTGATGCCATTATTCCCGGTGGTGCCTATGACTTGTGGCAGGAAGGCGAAGAATCTCGCTATGTCAAAGATTTAGTAGGAGCATTTGCCCAGCGTCCCAGTCTACCCAAAATGCTCAACACTCAATCCATTCTGGACACCTTAATTCATGGTTGCCAAAATGGAACATTTGTGCTGCGCTATATGCGTTCAGACCACTCGTTCAAAACATTCTGGCGGGAACAACCCAGCCAAGTTGCCCAGAAAGAAGCTAGTCTAGAGGCAGTGCTGCCAGAATTTGCCACTCTCAGCGAATTATCCCCCTCACTACTGCAACCCGAACAACTTCCAGAGTTATGGACAAATAACGCGATCGCACTCAGCCAGGTTTATGACTATTTCTCTGGTAGCAATGTAGTACAGATTCAATATGAAGGATACTCCGAACCCTTACCCATTCCCCGCGCCGAACCGGCTGTGATTGATACTGCCGTTTCCGAAGCGGTTAAAAGCGGTCAGTTATGCCTAATTAGTGGAGAAGCTTGCTTTTTAGCCGAAGATATTCCTGCTGGAGTATTGACCAATGAAGCTCAATTACAGCCATCTCCAGAACCGCTTTCAATCAATGACGTGCTACCTGATACTTTACCCGAAGCATGGAGCAACACCACCACAACAGCCCGAAGGATTTATAACGCATTAGTTGAGAAAGTCGGACAACCGCTACCTTGGCAAACGGTACGAGATGCCATTGAAGGCGCTGCTCGATCAGGTCGTTTTGAATTGACACCCGATTCTCAAAACTGGCCCTGCAACTTTGCCAGCGCCTCATCCGTTAAGTTCCAATTACCCCAGTCTAATCAACCCAAACCTATTGATTCAGTTCCCGTTAAACCCTCATCAACCCAAAGGTTTGTTGTTTCCGAGAACAAATCCTCTGACTACCAAACCAACCTATCCGCCACCAAAACCAAAACCAATCGTCTCATCGCCTCAGCCGAGTTACAAACCCACGAAATTCAAGAACTTGGTGAAAAGATTGCCGAGATCAAAAATGCAGCAGCAGGTATAGACTTAAAGCTGAACGTACAAATTGAACTCGGTGGAGAATCACAGCCATCCGATGACGCGATCGCCCGTATTAACCAGCTACTTCAGGATATTTCGGACAATCTGAAGCTGCAATAATATCATCTCCAGTTGAATACTTACAGTTTGGTAAGGCTCCAGGGCAAATGACCTAACTTCCATACAATCGTTCACCCGTTCCCGGTAGAAGTGTCAGCATTCTCGGATTAATACGCTCTCCCACAGTGACTTCAATATCACCATCCCATTCCTCAATCGAGAGAACCTTATTATTGGCTCCTTCATAATCAAAATAGCGACAACGTTCTGCTGTGCGGTGCAACGTTGTTCCTGTGCGCGTCATGTCCGCCACACCAGATTCCACACAGCGATAGATTTCACCGCCAAAGGTTAGCTGCTTGGGGGGTTCTCCACTCATCTCTAACTGCTGCGTTGGCTCTAATAATGCCACTTCTACTCGGTCATCTTCATCTACAGAAAGCCAACAAATACGCTCTCCATCTTGCAGTAAATACTCGTACCAAGCATAGTCGCCAACATTGTAAGTCAGTTTTCCCTCCACTACCCAATCTGTCCCCATGTACTGGACAATATCACCAACTTCCAGAGTAAAAACGGTACGTTCTTCTAGGGGTAAACGCCCACGTTCACCGAGTCCTGATAACTGTCCCCGTTGCTGAAGAACGAGCAAAACAACAGCCGTAGCAATAATTACAATAATTCCAATCCAAACAAATACCATTAGCTAACTTATGACTGACTACTTATGGAGAAGGGCAGGTTTTGTTGAACCGTTATCGGTTAGTTAGGGCGGGTTTCGTTGTTCAGTTATAGCGCTACGCGCTAGGCAATAGGCAATAGGCAATGGGCAATAGTTCGCTAGGGCGGGTTTCATTGTTCAGTTATTTCACCAATAGCCAACTGTAGTTCCTAAACCCGCCCCTACAATTGACTAATGATTAATAGGCTGTCCAGCGGGGGTCAGATTGATACCGCACAATCACGGGATGAGAGAGGCGATTTACCTCCACATTTCCTAATTGGACATCCCCAGGCAACTCAAATAAATGATGCAAAATCGGTTCAGTCAGATAGCGCGTTGACACCGATAATGTCAGCCTATCCGCTTGAATCGATTGCCGCGACGCTAAAACAAAACCCCAAGGTCCGAAACTGGGAACGTCCACCACATAAGGATGAGTTGATAATCCCACATCCGATAGGGTTGCCACAATACAGCTTAGAACATCTGGGGCAAAAAAAGGACTCGAGGCTTGAGTGACAAAAACGCCATTCTCTGCCAATCGCGGTAACAAACGCTGGTAAAACCCTTCAGCATACAGCTTGGCAAGCACTTCTCGGTCAGGATCAGGAAAATCGGCGATAATTACATCAAAAGTGTCATTTAAGGCGGGTGCTGTAACAAAAGCATCGGCGTTAATCACCTGAACACGCGGATCAGTTAACGCCCCTTCATTTAACCGCACCAACTGGGGATGAGACTGGGCTAACTTGACAACTTCCGCATCTAACTCAATCAGCACCACTTGTTCCACATCTCGCCACTTCAGCACTTCCCGCAGCGCCATCCCATCTCCTGCACCCATAACTAGCACATGACGCCTGTTCTGACTCGCACTCATTGCCGGATGTACTAATGCTTCATGGTAGCGATACTCATCCAAGGTAGAGAGTTGTAAATCCCCATCCAAGAACAATCGCAAATCTTGTCCCCGGCGCGTCAAGACAATCCGTTGATAGGGGGATTGAATCCGGGTAATTACGGGGGCTTGATACAAGGTATTTTCCAGGCGATTACTGATAGGAATCGCCGCAGGTGCGGATAATGTCAGAATAATGCCTAAACTTAAGCCCAGATATCCCCAACGGCGCAACCGAGGAAACTGCTGTCCAATAGCAAACACCATAAAGGCAGGTAATGCGCCCAGTACAAAAGCGGCGGGAAATAAGCCGATTAACGGCAGAAGCAATACGGGAAATAGCAGCGAACCCAACAACGCCCCAACATAATCCAGCGCTAAAACCCCTGCCAGCGCCTCCCGCACGCCCTCCTCCAATTCTAGCACTCGCGTCAGCAGGGGGACTTCTAAACCCGCCAAAATGCCCAGTAATATAGTGACCAGGAATAATCCCAACCAGAGGAAACCATTAACCACAAATAGAGCAAATAGTCCTAAGGGTAATAATGCCGTCAGGGGAGCCATTAGCAGTTCAACCTGAACAAATGCCACCAGGAGTTGGCGTTGTTGGAGCCAAGGAGGGGACTTGGACGCAATAAACTGACTTAAGTAAGAGCCAATCCCCATGGCGGCTAAAAAGCCCCCGATAGCTACTCCAAAAGACAGCGCTTGATTGCCCACTAAATAGCTAGCCAGGGTTCCTAGTAACAGTTCAACTGCTAATCCACAGCTAGAGGATACCGCCGCCGCCGCCAAAAGTAGCCGACGTTGCCGCCGAGTTAATGGTGAAACTGGGGGTTGAGTTACGGGTTCAACATTGGAGTTGTCTGTTGAGACTCCCTGATGTGCCATGAATTTTGAGTTATTGTTATCGATGTGTGTCAAGGAATCGGGAGCTGGGGGAGCTGGGGGAGCTGGGGGAGCTGGGGGAGCTGGGGAAGATGGGGAAGCAATTGGAACATCTGTTGTAGGGGCGGGTTTTACCGTTGGCGTTTGGTTTACACCCTGATATCACTAAACCCGCCCTGATAGAGTGCAATAATTTTTCGACGAATGACAAATGACAAATGACGAATGACGAATGACAAATGACAAATGACAAATCCCTATTTTCCTGCACTCGGACCGCCGCCACGAAACCCTCCATAAGACGACCGATTGGGTAAAAGAATCCATGTTCCTCCCCGATATTGACCCGATAATCCTGTTCCATGTCGGGGCCAATAGTTGTCCTGTTTATCGGCTCGCAGGACGAGGGCAGAACGCTGTGTATAACCTGCCGTAATTGTCAAGAGGGCGATCGCGATCGCAGAGATAGCAAAAATTTTAGTTAACATCGGTTAAACTCCTAGGATGAACAGAGTTTTGAGTTCTCAGTGAGACAGTGAACGAGTGCTTGATCAGGGGTGTTTATCTTGGGGATAATCCGATAAAGGAGATGGGCGAATGTGGACAACCTCCACGGAACCGAGCGTGCGGTTGCGATCGCGCACTGTCAGCTTGGTCTGATCCACGGGTGCATCTGGCATCACATCCACATGAAACCCGTAGGAACTGCGAGGTTCTAAGGTGAAAAAACATTGGGCTTGACCCGTCGCTGATTCCACCCTGCCATCTTCTTCTTTAAAGCTTAAAGGCATAGGCAAAGCACGGGCATAAACTTGTTCTCCATAAGCATCATTAATCACCAGACGTGCGTTTAGCTGTCGCGGTGAGGTTTCGTCAGATTTCACATTGATCTTGACCCGCACTAGCTGATTCGCCCCTCCCACCGTAGCGCGTCCACTGGGATCGCTATCTTGAATTGTTTTCGCGATCGCGGTTTTCCCTGAGACGGGTGTGGCAAGGATGGCGATAATCCCCAGAATTGTCGAACCGATTAAACCAGACCACAAATAGCGGGTATCAACAACCCCATTTTCCACCGTCACCTTAAATTCCACGGGTTGTTGGAGTTCTTGTCCAGAGGTGTTACCATACTCCAACACGGCAATTGCCACGGTTATTTGCTCATTTTTCTTTGCCTGAACGTCGAGTCCTCCCTGCAAATCGGATTCCGAC
>JGI12048J13642_10891332_pt1 | contig 15223 bp, 14 predicted proteins | sample ElkSlonscriptome_16_FD_13642 | JGI IMG/M metagenome (IMG submission 13642)
TTAGGTCACCTGTTAGGTGAACATCGTTACACCGCGATTGGCACGCTTGTGGCGACGCATTGCCGGTAAATATTCTTCCAACCCAACCAATAGAATCAGCTGGTTAGCTGCTTCCTGAACTGATGGCATAGTGGATCGAGCTTAATTGCAATTAGCGACGCGCAATTGTTCTATCCTGACAGGGGATTATTATGCTATCCAATCCATGGTGCCTGGGTACTCGACCATTCGACGAGTCAGCAGAGATATGTCTGAACAATGATAAGGATGCTGATAGCGCACAAAACCTTTTTCAACATCGGGAAAAAACAGCACTTCTTGTAGTCGTTTTGCAGAAGCTACTGCGCCTTTGATTTGACCTTATTCAAGGCAGCCAGAATCTCCAGCTTACGACCCTCATCGGCTTTTTCTCTGCCAGCTCTTGGAGAGGCTTTAAGGGCTTTTTGAAGATAGTATTCTGCGCTTACATAATCGCCCTCCTCCATCAGGAAATCAGCAAAGAAATAGTTAGCGTCAATTCCACCTGGATTGATTGACAGGGCTTTCTTGAGCAGTTTTTCCGCTTCTTCTTCGTCACCAAAGCCAATGGGCCAGCCGGGAACTTTGTAGTACAACGTTCCAAGACTAGTGTAAGCAGAGCCCTGTAGCGCTTCTCCATTCATAGTGATCGCTTGCTCCAGATCCGCTTTGGAAGCCTTAGCATATTTCAATGCGCCCAGTCCACCTCTGGCGCCAGCGTAAGTAGATTTGATAATACCTCGCCAGATGAGTAGTTCAGGTTTGTCATCAAAGGTGGCAACCGCCTGATCCGCCTGATCGAGCAATTTTTCAAAGGCAGCCAGTTGCTTATCACCAGTCAACTCATAGTTGATCTCGGCCCATTGTTGTTGTAGTGAGGATAGTGATTGCTGCAGATTTTCAGCATGAACACAAAAGGTACAGAGCAAAATACTGATAGTGATGAAAGACGTCCAGGATTTTTGCATGAGTAGGGTCTCCTTAGCAGGGATCAGTTACAGGCCGTCGCCTGATAGTTAATGTTTGTTAGCATGGGTAGCTTTCTTGTTGTGAGTCAATTGGAGTGGTGTGAGAAATGACGGATAGTGGCTAGCTGTTTTAACAGGGCTTTATCGACAACGCTGGGGAACAATCCATTGAATCGCACAAAAAATTTTTCTGGCCATCCCATGTAATAATTCTTGGTTTTGGCACTGCACAATAATTCCATTAATTCCTTTGCAACTCTCTTTGGTGGGTCCATGGCCACACCGAGAGATTTATTCATCTCGACCGTTTGTGTTGTGTTCATTTCGGTATCAGTTGCCCGGGGGGCAAAATAAACAACCCGGATGCGGGAGTCAGCAAGCTCTCTGCGGAGTGCTTCAGTAAAGCCTCGCAGGCCGAACTTAGTGGCGCAGTATATGGTTGAACCGGCATAGCCGATACTGCCCAGAATTGAGCCCACATTAACGATTTCAGCCTGTTCTTGACTCTGCAAAACAGGAAGCAGCGCATTACTCAACAACATGGGCACGGTCAGATTAATATCGATCATTTGCTGTAATGTGGCTGCATCGGTATCGGCTAAGAAACTAAGCTGATTACTGCCTGCCAGGTTTACCAATGAGTTAAGCCGGAAATCGCTGGCTTTCTCCAACAGTTTTGCCCGCTCAGAAGGGTCACTGAGATCAATCTGAATCGCTTGATGACCCTCGCCGGGCAAACGACCAATAAGTTCACAAAGGCGGGAGTCATTGCGTCCTGCCAGCATTACACAGGCTCCGGATCCGGCGATTTGCAGCGCAAACTCGCGGCCGATACCTCCAGTGGCACCCGTGATCAGAACACGTCTTTGATTGGCTTGCATTCAGGTTTTCTCCGGTTGTAGGTGAAAATCGCAACTCACGTCAGGCGGCTATAGCATTTGCCTGTTCAGGTTCTAAGCTTCTGAAAATGTTGCCGTAGAGGTGATAAAACATATTGGCGCTATGGATAATCAGCTGCTGTTCTTCAGGATGGATTATTTGGTTCATAAGACCCTCATAAAACTTAATATGCTCCTGGTCTAATTTGCCGTGAGAGCGCAAATAACTGAAAGCCTGGTCGGGAAGATTAAGCTTTTGCTGAACCTTATCAGCTACCAGATCGGCCATCTTGATACTGGTTCCTTCGAGCACCTGAACCATGCCAAAAAATCCAAGAGGATTAACTCTGTTAATGACATCATAGGCATAAGCGACCATGAGTTCGGTGGCCATATTGGGCATACTTGAGCGGGCTTTTTCTTTATTAAAACCGCAGCGGTCGATATCGTTCAGAATCCATTCCTGGTGGCCCAGCTCCTCTTCAATGTACTCGGCAACCGCCTCTCTCAACCACTCTTTAGTTGCTGACAGGCGCGCGCCAGTGGCCATTAACAACGGTGTGGTATGCCTCACATGGTGATAGGCCTGGATTAAAAAAGCGACGTAGTGTTCAACAGTAAAATTACCTTCCAGACAATCCTTGATGATAGGAGCGCTCATTAAATAATTGCGTCCGCTGGTCGTCTCTAGCTGTAGTTCCTGGTAAAAATTCATAGGAATATCCATACTTCATAAATGTCCTGGGTTTGGCTTAGCTGATGGCAGATACGTCAGCGGATTGATTCCAAAGCCTGACGATCCTGTCGTTAAATTTTGTTAGGGCTTGCTGGCGCCGCAGGCGCCCATTGGCGGTGATCAATTCCTTCCAGTCTTGCGCTTTGAGGCGTTGCCAGGTTTTAACTCTGGCGTAGTCCGGTAGGCTGTCATTCACCTGGCTAATCCAGTTTTGAATTTCACCGTTGCCAACCTGTTCTGGTGCACTTAACAGTACTCCCAGATGAGGTTGATCATCGCCTGCCACTAAACAATGACTAATGATAAGCGTTGACAGCAGCTCTGTTTCTATCCACTCAGGGCTGATATTGCGCCCGAAACTGGAGATAACAACGTTTTTAGAGCGCCCGCTGACCTGAAGAAAATCATCTTCAAAAGTACCAATATCGCCGCTATGAACACGTTCTGGATACCAGCTTTCGGGTTGACCGAGATACCCCAGAAAAACCTCTCCAGTCACCACGATTTCACCTTTTTCTATGGTTATATTGGTATGTGGCAGTGGTTTTCCGACGGCGAAGAAGTTGGCTTCATCCGGGGTATTCAGCGCGACAACTGATCCACATTCTGAAAGTCCGTAGCCCTGGTAGGCGGGCAGGCCTGCATCGTGGGCAGACTGCAATAGTTGTGGGGATACTCTGGCGCCCCCCACGGCAACAAATTTCAGAGAGTCAGGGGGTGGCCATCCCTGTTGGCAGGCAGCCACTAAAACCGAGAGTAATTGAGGCAGCAAAATTATTGAATCCGGCTTGTTATTGGTTATGCAACTCAGCAGAGTCTGGGCATTAAGTCCAGAGCTGCCACTCAAGCCCCGCTCCTTACTGTCGGCAATGACGATAGTGCCTCCACAAAACAGAGGACCATATATTCCAGCAATGTTCTCCAGCAAGGTACTGAGTGGTAACAAGCACAAATGCCTTGGCTGGTGCAGGCTGATACCGGTTGCCAGCGATACGGCTACCCGCCATTGATGTTGTTGACTGAGACATACACCCTTGGGGTTGCCCGTTGACCCCGAGGTAAAGGTGATTTTCTGGGTATTTTCAGGGTAATTCCCGATAGCAATCCTTGCCGATTCATTCCCTTCTGAACGCCAGCAAAAGAACACTGGGGATACCGGCGCAGAAGCTGAACAGGAGGATAAGGGAAAGGTGGGCAGTGAGCTCCATCTTGCTCCGTTTTTGATAGCACGACCATAATGCGGATCATCGCTTATCAATAATTCAGCACCTGATTCATTCAGGCAATGGCAGATTTGGGACTCGCTGAAAAAGTCTGGAATTGGGATACAAACAATGTCCGCCAGCTGACAAGCCAGATCGACTACAACCCAGGCAACTGAATTGTCCGCTTTCAGTGCCAGTACTTTTACTGAGGTGTCGGCCAACCAAGCCGACAAAGTGGATACTGCGGCAGTTAGCTCAGCATAAGACAATGATTGCCTGGCGGAAACTAAAGCCAGCTGGTTGTCATTTCCTGATTGTAAGACGTTGAGTAAGTTGACATCCATATCAGCTAACCATTTCCTTTGAGCGTCTGGTGTCCGCTAAAACTTGTGCTATCTTTAGCGGATTTTGATTAGCCCGGTAGCAAGTGAGCTGAGTGCTGATGTCTTTGATGGCTGTGTCGAAATTGTCAATACTTGACTTAAGCAGAGGAGATAAATCTGCCAGTTCGAAGGCTTGTTGTAAATTAACTGCAAGCACCTTAGGGTGGCAGTCATAATAGCTGCCCCATTGCTTTGCGGAGGTCAGACAGGTCGGACTGGCAGCGGCAAGACAGACAGGTTCCAACCTGAATCTCCGCACTATTTTTTCCACTTCCGGTGTTGCGGTAAATATCAGCCATTGCGCATCTGCGCGGTAGAGAGAAGCTGCGAGTACCAAAAACATCAAGGAGCCAACACCCCTTTCGGTTACGACTAAATTGCCAATTTCTACCAGTTTGTTGCGGGACTGGGGTTGTCTGGTGAGGCTGGCCAGTTTTTGCTCAACCGGGCAGTCGAAGTATTGCTCCAGGTACATAGGCCCCATTTCACCTGGATTGAGTCCTACGGCACCGATGGTTTTTTCAGCAGAATTCATGGTTAATAATACGGGCAGAAAAGTGGTGATCACCGCGCCATAGGTCTGCTGGTATTTTCTGGCGATATAGGCTTCTGTTGCTTTGCGCCGTGCGCTTTGCTCTGGCTGTAGTTGAAACTGAAGACCTGCAGAAATTCTCCTGGGAGAAAACACCCTGGTAACTTTATCAGTTCTTACAGGTAATAATTTACTCATAGCTGTTTACTCTACTTCACTGGGATGCGACTGACTGTCAATGTAGAGCCTGAACCTTAAGGTTTTCTTAAGCATTTCCGGGGATGATCAAAATCAGCAAACAAGGTTTGATCTGCCTAACTAAAATTTTAAGGTGCTTAAGGACACCTGTCTTATGAGAATTCTTCTGGTTGAGGACAGTGAGTTGATTGGCGACGGTTTGGTCGATGCGCTTGAATTTGAGGGGGATCGGGTAGACTGGCTGAAGGATGGTGAGGCTGCACTGCATGCTGCTCTGACGGAGTCTTTTGATGTCATGATCCTTGATCTGGGCCTTCCCAAAATGGATGGTCTCGAGGTTTTACGCAGGATTCGGGACAAGGAGGTTGCTATACCAGTCATCATTTTAACTGCCCGCGACCAGATTACTCAAAGAGTAAAGGGCCTCGATTCTGGTGCCGATGACTATATGGTTAAACCTTTCGATGTTGATGAGCTGTTGGCAAGGCTGCGGGCTATCAAACGCCGCTATCACCGCCGGATGTCTCCGCAAATCAGTGTTGGTAAACTGCTAATTCATCCCGAAGAGCGTCAGGTTTGGTTTGCCGGCCGGCAGATCAAATTGTCCCGTCGTGAATATGATCTGCTGTTTGAACTGGCCAGTCATCTTGGAAAGGTACTCACTAAACAAAAGCTTACTGAATTGCTATATGGCTGGGATCAGGAAGTGGAAAGCAATGCGGTAGAAGTTCACGTGCACAATCTGCGTAAAAAATTGTCTACAGATTTAATAGCCACAATCCGGGGTGTTGGCTATTGTATGAGACCGTGAATATGACGGTAAAAGCAAAAACCCATAAGCCAGCCAGCCTGCGCCGCTTTCTGTTGACAGGCATACTGTCTGTTGTTTTTCTGGCAGGTTTGACTACCGCGTTTTTTAACTATCGCGCAGTTAGCGAGCAAGTCGAGGAGTTGTTTGATGCGGAAATGGCACAAATGGCAAGGGTGCTGCAGAGTTTGCTGAAAAGTTCAGAGTTAACCGAATCCAGCTTAACACAAACGCTGAATTATGAAGATTTTGTCAATTCACCTTTTGACACCTTCACCGATGAAGAAAAATCCAGCGCCGTCGAATACTCAGAATATGGTCATAAGTATGAGAAAAAACTGGCTTTTCAAGTATGGGATCAGTCCGGAAATTTAATACTGCAAACCCGTACTGCAAAAAAAAGTGGAATACCATTGCAATCACCCGGCTTTAATACACTTTCCAGCTTCAGCAAACAGTCGCAAAGTGACTCGCTCTGGCATACCTTTACCCTGCGGGACAGTGCAGCGGGCAACATCATTCAGGTTGCTCAAACCGATGATGTAAGATCTGAATTGACCATTAGAATCGCGGCTCAGCAAATACTTGCACCTTTGCTTATAACCCCAGTGGTTGCCGTGTTGATTTGGTATCTCATTGGTTATGCCTTCAGGCCGCTGCAACAAATATCAGATCAGGTGTCGTCGCTTAATATAAACAATTTACAGCCTGTTGGTGGCTTAGACATTCCAGCTGAGATTCAGGTACTGGTAAACTCACTGAATCAATTATTTTACCGGGTAAAAAAACAGGCTATTCGGGAAAGACGTTTTACCGCTGACGTTGCTCATGAATTACGCACACCACTGGCTGCGTTAAAAATTCAACTGCAGAATGGCCTGCGCCGGTTAATAGACGATCCTGCCCGGAAGTCACTCCAAAAAGCTGAACTGGCATTAGAAAACATGATCAACCTGGTGGAGTTGCTGCTGTTGCTAAATAAGTTAGAAACAACTTACACCATTGCCGATGCAGTCCCGATCAGGGTTGCTGATCTTATTCCAGAGATTGTTAGTTTACTGGAGGAAAAAGCTATAAAGGCGAGGGTAAATATAACGACGGAAATAAAAGAGCATGTTGTGGTGAACGCACATCGTAGTTTGTTACTGGCGTTAATCAGCAATCTGCTTGATAATGCTCTCAAATATTCTCCGGAAGGAAAATCAATCGATATACTGCTAGCCAACGGACAACTTAAAATTTGCGATGTTGGCCCAGGTATACCGGCAACGAAATTAGAAAATGTGTTTCAGCGTTTTTACCGAGTACAGGGAGACGGAGCAACAGGGTCTGGACTCGGTCTGTCGATCTGTCGGCAAATTGCCAAGCTGTATGGTTTTTCGGTGAAACTTGAAAACAGGAGAGATGTAACCACAGGGCTTGCTGCCTCAATTGATTTCGCCCAAGGCAAAACTCCTTGAAGGCATTAATAACTTTACAATCCAGTCGCCTTTCAGGATTTCAGCATCAGATTCTGCCATACGCCCGTATATTTCCGGACCAACCAGATCATTGCCCCGGTATTATTCCCCGACTCCTGTGTATAGGAAAACTGTTTTTCTGTCGCTGGTCATCGGCGTTATCACTGGAGTCGCAGCCTGGGCTTTTCACATACTCATCGGCTTAATTTACAATTTTGCCCTGCTCGGCCAGTTTTCAGCCGATTATGACGCAAACCAGCATACGCCGGAATCGCCGTTGGGATGGTTGGTTATTTTTGTGCCTGTACTCGGCGGTATCGTGGTGATCTGGTTGATCAGAAATTTTGCACCCGAAGCTAAGGGTCATGGTGTGCCCGCAGTGGTGGCGAACACCGATCCGGCCAACCCACTGGCCATTTTGTTGTACTTCCCTTTTGCTTTGATTATCGGTCTTTTTGCGCTGGTATTTATTCGCTGCATTTACTATAGCGAGGACTTCTTCGACACTCTGCCGTTGAACCCCTATGTGCGTCACATGCTGGGAATGCTGCTGCTCGGAATATTAATGTACACCTTATTGCGCACTACCGGACTGCCATGAAAAGTGCAACCGACACAATGACGAGAAGCGAAATTAGCGTGATGGCAATAATAATCAGGGGCAGATTATTAGCCGCTGCAAACGCTTCTGATTCGTCAATTTCTCCCAGGATCAACCAGTCCAGACCCCTGGTTTGCAAAAACGCAACATTTGTTCACTGCTTGCGAAAACGATGTTTGCAAAGCAAGTGCCAAGTAATATTTCATGCGGCTTTCGCCATTAGTTTGCGCGTTGTTTGACTTGCTGCGAAGCACTATGTTTGTCTTGCTGCGAAGCACCACAGGGTTTGTCTTGCTGCGAAGCACCACAGGGCCAATCAAAATAACTCCGGATGATATCGATATTAAAGGAATTCAGGCGATTGGACAAAGCCTCTGCGTAGTCCAATAAAGCGGTATAAGCGGCTAGCTTTACAAGATTTGCAATTTTCTTGTAACTGTTACACAACACGGTAGCGATCTTGCTTTCGATGGCAATACTTTAGTTTCGGGCTTCGGGCTATAGCATGACTTGGCAGCTATCAATACCAAACGGTTCAGCAATTAATCGCTACCCTTATGGTTTAATCGTTTGTCGGCCCCATCAGTCTAAATGCAAGCAAATTCTTAGGGTGTTTCGCTGCTGTTAGCTATGACAATAGATACAGCACGGAAGTTATTTTTTGGCTTAATGATTGCTTGAGGTTGATTTTGTTTAATGAAAGTTGGCTGTTTGCTGATTATTTAGTTTTTCATATTTCGCAACTGGAGTGCAAAGATGAGTAATGTAATGACCGGGCTCTACAAATCTGCATCGGATGCTGCCGCAACGCTGCGTATGCTTGAGTTCAGTCAGGTCAAAGCCGAAGATGTGACCCTGGTTGCTAACGATGCGCTCAGCAAAGACAGCCTTGCCGTCACCCAAAACACAAAGCTTCCGGAAGGCATTGCTGTAGGTGCCGCGTCCGGAGGCTTAATCGCTGCGGTAGTTGGCGGCTTAACTTCTGTGGGGGCAATTGCGACTGGTGGACTGGGATTGTTGGCATCGGGACCGTTGGTAGCAGCTCTTGCTGCAGGCGGTGCAGGAGCAGCTACCGGTGGCATCATTGGCGCGGTAGTAGGAGCAACGATGCCAAAACATGAGGTCAAATACTATGAAGACGCTATTAAAGAGGGCGCGGTACTTCTCGCTGTTAGATACACTGAGAAGTGCGAAGATATGATCAGGGATACTCTGAAAGATGGTGGAGCCGATAAGATCTCTTCTTTGTAAACCAACCACCAGCCAAAAGAAAAAACCCGAGTGACCTGATAATTTTGGAGAAAAGCTGTGAATGAATACGATCTCAAGCTCAGACTTCAGTACTCTGAATCCACGTTCGATATCCGCTAGCGATTTATAGTGGCGGACAATACTCTCTGGTGTCCCATCGTTGACATTGGTGACCAGGAGTAACTTTCCATTCACAGGTTGCACCGTCGCGAGACGGCAAGCGGCCTGACCACCTTCAATGCTGAACAACGCGTATTATTTGACAGACTGAGGCTGCCATTACCGTCTGCTGCCCGCTTGTAGTGACAATTTTTAAAATTCGTTTTTCAGTATATCAATAACTTACACAAAAGTGTGTCGAACTCGGGAGATCCGGGCTAAATCCGTCCTCTGGGATCTCCGGATGCTAATGTCCGGTTGTCTCACAATTCAGATGAAATAATTCAAGAGCTAACACAACGGCTTCAGAGAAATTCTGGAACAATATGTGCTTGACGGTATGTGCTATGGTTAGCAAAAAACAGCGGTATTGAAGTTTTTTAATAACCGCTAACAATATCATCACTTTGGAATATGGCCTTGGCTTGCGAGCAGCGTAAAAATTACTTTGATAGCGACACAGGCTCTGTCCAATGCCGAACTGTCCGCAATGGATAAGCTGATTGCTGAGCTGGCTCTGGCTTCTCTGACATGGCCAGAGTTGTTGCTGAGAGTCGGTTTGGCTGCCTGTTTTGGCCTGATGATCGGCTATGACCGAAACCGCAAAAATAAACCAGTCGATTTTCGTGTCTATGTCATTGTGTCAGTCGCAACGACGATACTCGCCATTCTTGGGCAAGAACTATATGTGGAATATGCCAGCGCAGAAACCGTAGTAAGTATTGACCTTGCTAAGATCATTTCCGGCGTCATGACCGGTATTGGTTTTTTGGGGGCAGGCGCCATCATTAAACGTGACGATGACAAGGTTGTCGGCACGGCCACCGGTGCAAGTATATGGGCATCGGGTGGGATTGGTCTGACCATTGGCTTCGGAGCCTATGGTCTGGCTCTGATAACCTTCGCCGTCATACTGGTGATTTTATTGTTGGGGGGCGTGCTGAATGTCAGGCAGTATGTTAAGACTAAGGAAGAGCCAGTGTCCGGCCAGCACTGAGATTAAAATTTTAAACATGGCTTATATATTGCTGCATCAAGTTCGTAATATGGTGACTTGCGGCGGGAAATATCGCCAAGTCGGTAAGCATTTTAACAATGCCTTGTGAACGCTGGCATCTGGCAAGGAAGGTCGTGTTCAGGATTGATGAGGCAACGGGACTCCGGTCATGGCAGATTCAACGGCACCTAAGGCAGACACTCACTTTCAATCATCAGTTGCGGCTTCGGCTCGCAGTGCGCTGGCCGCCAACGCAGGATGCGGCTGTAAACCGATGTTAAAGCAATGGTTGAGCCTAACGGCGGGGGCATTTCTTATCACACTTTTATTGACAGCAACCGGTTGTGACAGCATGAAAACACTCGACTCAGTAGATCGCGTAGATACCAAAAAATTTATGGGTGCATGGTATGTCATCGCTCATATCCCGACTTTCCTGACTAATGACGCCTACAATGCAGTGGAGCGTTATCGACTGACCAGGGATGATACTGTTGATGTTTTGTTTACCTACAATGAAGGAAGTTTTGATGGCGAGCTGAAGACGATGACACCAACCGGCTTTCCCAACGAAGGCAACGCCGATGGCACCTGGGGAATGCGATTCATTTGGCCATTCAAGGCAGATTACCGCATCACTTACCTTGATGACGCCTATACCGAAACCATTATCGGCCGCAATAAAAGGGACTATGTCTGGATCATGGCAAGAACACCTCATTTACAAAACGCTGAATATCAGGCACTGGTAAACCGCGTCGAGGTGATGGGCTATAGCATCGGGGATCTGCGTAAAGTCCCTCAGCAAAAGCTTGATGAACGCACAGTGCCAGAAGTTGCAAAAACGTTTTAAACAGCGCGGTGCTGCATTCGCGCGCTTTCAGGCAATCACCGGTCAGAGCGCTGAAAGCCACGTCACCTAAAAAAAACCTGCGAATAAACCGGAGGACTGTGTGCACTTATGGATAGGCTGGACTAGTTCGGTTATTTTGTTGCTAACTTTGATAGGACAAATTATCAAACAATGGCGGGCGGAAAACCTGGAAGGTGTGTCGCCTTTGCTCTTCATAGGACAAACTGCGGCCTCCAGCGGGTTTTTGATCTACAGCCTGCTGATAGGTAATGCAGTATTCGTGGTTACTAACGGCCTTATTCTGTTTACTGCCTTAGCGGGTCAAACCATTTATTACTACAAACAGCGCCGGCTGAAACCGGAGCGGTGACTTAAGACAAGGCATCGGATATTGCAACCCAAAACGCAATAATTTTGAGTAAATTTTACAAAACTATTGTAATTTTTCCTGAGCCAGCTGGTAAGCCTGCCAATCTGCGAGAGCCACTGTTTTTGTCAGCCAATTCGCAGTCGAATTAAATCATTTAAAGAATCGACTATGGCGTTTTTTGATCTTTGTATACCAAACTTGAGAACTTATGGATCGGGTTCGTTAAGCTGCTGCCGTTATTGGCAATCGCTTAACTAACCCTGTTACTAACCTGGATTTTTGCCAGGTTCTTGGGTATAGGAAGTATAAACCACCTCTTTGTGTTCTGATCTGATTGAACTGGTGGACGCTCTTCGTCAGGCTGGCCAATCCGGAGCAGCACTGGGAGGCCGTTACCAGCCGGCCTTTATTGCTTAGCAGCAATGAAAGACAAGTAACAGATTGCCTCAGGAAGGTTGCTGTAACGCTGCCACAATTTGCCCGACCAAGTCTTGATAAGCCTGCCCGGACTTGTCTGATCCTACTTTCAGGGATTTAAATGTTTTTGTCTTGTTGAGATCTGACCATTCCGGATGCATGCGGATGATCTTAATCCACTGAGTCCATTCCTCAGGCAATGGATTTATATTGTCGCTCTTGCGCTTATCATGCTTCACCGTTTCAAGGCTGTGTGCTGCCGTGGAATGATTGCCTTGAGTAGCTGACAACTGACTCGTCGATGCGGAGGAAGCACGAGATTGAGCGAGGTCTCTGCCGCTTGCAGGTAATTGGATTTTCTCCATGGCCGCATGCCCACGACTACCTAAGTGGGTTAACAAAAAGCTCTGGCGCGCCCAAAGCACCTGCAAAGTGGGATCGTCAATGCAAAAATATTGTTTACCCTGAAACTTCGCCTTAATCTCATTCTTGTAGCGTTTACCCGCTGACCAAACAGCGCCCAGGGTAGCGCCAATAGCAGCAGCGGTGCCGAGTGTAAGCCCACCTGATGCTGCATCAATACCAACGCCAAGCGCTGCTCCTTTCATCGCCGCCGAACCCGCATCCAAGCCAAAGTTTTTCAGGTTGGTTGGATCGAACAAATCCAGCCGCCATTTGCCATTCCGTATAGCCAGCTCTTGTCTAACCAGATCTTTTTCAGAAAAACCATAGAGTTTTAATAAGGCGCTCACGCATATCTTTTCCGCACGCCGGACCGCTTCCAGAAATTCAGTCCTTTGTTGCTCTGCCATTTTCTGTTGTTCCAGACTAACGGCTTGCTGGGCCGCCCTGGAATCGTCTTCAACTTCAGGAGACCATTCAAAATCCTGACGGTAGGCGCCCACATCGATCAATAAATCAGCCACTAAACGATAGGCTGAAAGATTAATTTTATCCCAGTGTTGCTGCCGGTAATCAATCAGTTGCTGGATCTGTTCATAGCGATCCGCCATCAATGCCTGAATTTTCTCGTAGAGACGTTTCTCGTCCTGAAAGCGAAACACTACCGTATCAAACTCCACTACTGCATGTAGTCCAAATTCCTTTAGGATCTTGCGCCAGTGTTGCAGATACACCAAGCTACCCGAAACAAAATTAAGTACTGGAATAACGGGTTTAGCGGCCATGGTCAGAATAGTGAGTTCGTCCTTGAACTTGCCTAGTACAGGTTCGCGCACATCAATGACGTAAAACAGAAGATCATCCTGCAACAACTGCCGAATGACTTTGGCTTCCTGATCAAATTCCGGATATTCGGATAGTTGAGCTAAAAAACCGGTTAGGGCGCTCAGCTTTTGTTGGCCGTTATCATCCAACAGTTGTTGCAGCAGCCGGTTAAGTGCTATTGAGTCTTCCAGCCCAGGAGTATCATAGAGCTGCAATATTTTCTTGTTGCCGATGAGGATCTCTCCACCCTCCACGTGACGGGTGGTACCAGGATGGTTAGAAACCTCACCAAAACGGGCACTCCTTAACAACGTGCGCAGCAGTGACGTCTTACCCGCGTTGGTATGTCCAACCACGGCAATGGAAACAGGCGGTAAATCACTCAAAGCCTAGCCCTCGGTATCCTGTTAATGGCTGTTTTCACTCCTTCCGACGCATATGCAGTAATTGATCTGCAGAAATGTCCAATTGCTCTGCCAATCGATGCCAGTCTCCCAGCCTCATGCCAGCTGTGGATTCATTATCTAACGCCAGTTCGCTACCACCGGCGAGTACACTTTCACCGGCAGGGAAATCGCCAAATATCATCAGATAGACAGGAACCGGGCTATGGGCCTTAACTTCTTTCAGATACCGCGCTGTGCCCCGGTCAGGAGACCTTAGTAGCGCTACTACACAGATCAGATTGCCGCTTATCGCTTCAATTTTCTCCAGAGCTTGCTGTTGAGATTCGGCATCATTAGCATCACCCAATAGGGTCTTGGGATCAATACCCGTAGGCGGCCAGGATGAATCGGCCAGCAGTTCGATGCTCAAATAATGGGGATTCTCGGGTAGCTGAATGGCCTCAGAGGATGCAGGTACTTGTTCCGATATTAATGGTTGCTGTTCATCAGGATCAACCACTCCCAGAGACCGGGTAACCGGCACAAGGCGCTGCTGCAGATCGAGGAAATAAGGATGGCTGTAATCGGCTTGATAAGACAGTATAGCTTGCTTAACTTTCCAGTGACAAAACAGCAACAGCAACAGCCGGGGCACTATTCCATACAAAACCAGACTTGATAACAACAAGGTGGCCCAGCTACTTCTGAATACTTCCACCGCCTGTGCATCCAGGGACTGCCAATTATCCGCGAGCGAATCCAGTCGGCTAGCCGCCACCATTTCCCGGCTCGGCACCGACCAACCCAGGAGATTTGGCAAAGCGGCCAGCCATTGGGTCAAATCAATAAAAGTACCGGCGTCCAAAATAGTGGTAGCCCAGCCGAAATTATATTCCCGCACACTCAGCATGACTAACACCATTCCCAGACCGCCGCCAAGATAGCAAAGCCATAATAAATGAGAGGTTCTGGATACCGCCCATACCGCCAAACCGCTATTGCTGTAGAGGCGGTTCCAGGCACTGAAGGTGGTTTTTTGTGCTTGCGCTTCATCGCCGCTAATGGTCAGACTGAGGATCCACCGGAGTGCAGAAAACATAAAGCCACTGCGGGATACATTTAATCCATGATGAATTGGGTCAGTCTGGTAGTTAGCCATCATAACGCCAAACCAAACCAGCATGGATAGCAAATTAAAGCCAGTCAACACCAACACCAACCAGTAAAAGTTGACTGTCGCACTGTCTTGGTTGTTAAACGCATTGCCCGCAGCAAAAAAACCTAAGCCTATACATAAAAAACAGGCCAATAACCCGGTTAGCTTAATTTTGCCTGCCAGTTGCTCATGAGCCCGGTGAATCCCCAATAATTCGGCCAGATAATCTGATCGGGTAAATAGCTTCTGCTGAAACGAAGCGTCATCATTTGCCAGCCGGGCATCAATATTATCACTACCTGCTGCGCGCCCTTCTGACTCGATTTGTCTGACAGCTTCAACTTTAAGATGGCGGGACAAGGTGGGATGCATGGTGTTCCAAAATCACGACTTTACAGAGAACTGAGGGTTAAGTGTATTTGCAGTTTATTCAGCACGTTATCAAAAGGAAAAGCTATTTAACAGAAGCTAATCACTGGATTTGGGGATAACTATGACAAGATAGTATAGCTTTTTTAGAGTCAGCAGGCTTTTTAACAGGATATAAAAAGTAAAGCCAGAGTTTTAGTTAGTGCTCATCCAGAAACGCTGGTTTTTGATGGGCACTAACGCAGTACAAG
>JGI12048J13642_10137855_pt1 | contig 15171 bp, 17 predicted proteins | sample ElkSlonscriptome_16_FD_13642 | JGI IMG/M metagenome (IMG submission 13642)
CATCAGTGGGGCGCATGTGGCAAAAGCCCTCAACTCAACGCCGTTCAAGATTTATTAGTCTACTGCTTGCGCGGACTTGCGCCAGTGGTGATTAAAGCTCGTCAATTAGGCATTTCTACTCACGATGAAGATGTATTCACCTGCGAATCGTTATTCGCCACAATGACGAATGTCAATTTTGACCGGAAACGCTTTACCAAGTATGTCCGTGACTGTATCGAGAAGCGAGATAATTTAAAAGCTAAAGTCAAAGAAGTTAGCCCAGAACCCGTCAAATGGACAAGAGTGTCTGGGTATCATCCTGACTTTAATGAGAGTTTAGTCGAACAGGGTCAAGATTTGGCATTAGGCTTCATTAGTGAATCGGCGCGGGATGTTGATATCTTCTCCCTGAAACTCACGGTTCTCTATGGGATTAAGGGTGCTGCTTCCTACACCTTTCATGCCCAAGAATTGGGACAAGAAGATGAGCAGGTGTATCACTTCATTCAAGAAGCCTTAGATGCCCTAAATCATCAAGATTTCACGTTGGATGATTGGGTGAATTTAGCCTTAAAGGTGGGAGAAATGAACCTGCGGGCGATGGAATTATTGGATGCGGGACATACCAATACCTATGGACATCCCACACCGACACCCGTTCCCCTGAATCCCCGAAAAGGCAAAGCTATCCTTGTCTCTGGACATGATATCAGACAACTGGAAGCAATCCTGAAACAGACGGCTGATAAAGGGATTACCGTTTACACCCACGGTGAACTTTTACCCGCTCACGGTTATCCTTTACTCAAACAGAACTATCCCCATCTGTACGGGCATTATGGTACAGCTTGGCAGAATCAAACCAAAGAATTTGCTAAGTTTCCGGGGGCGATTATTGTCACTACCAATTGTTTGATGCCGCCTCATGAAACCTATGATGAGAAACTATTTACCATTGGTCCTGTTGGGTTTGCCGGCATTAACTATATTCCGGCGGAGGAGGGTAACATCCCCAACTTTAGCCCCGCGATTCAACAATCCTTAGATATGCCTGGGTTTGTGGAAGAGCAACCCCCGCGTCAGGTAATGACAGGATTTGCTCGGAATGCGGTGTTAAATGTTGCGGATCAAGTGATTGATGGGGTTAAACAAGGCAAGATTCGTCACTTCTTCTTAGTTGGCGGCTGTGATGGCGCGAAACCAGAGCGCAATTACTACACTGAATTTGTGGAAAAAGTACCGGAAGATTGTATCGTTCTAACTTTAGCTTGTGGTAAGTTCCGTTTCTTTGATCAACAATTGGGAGAAATTGGTTCTTTGCCTCGGTTGATGGATGTGGGACAATGTAATGATGCGTATTCGGCGATTCAAATTGCGTTGGGATTAGCGAAGGCGTTTGATATGGATGTGAATCAATTGCCTTTGTCAATGATTCTGTCTTGGTATGAACAGAAGGCGGTTGCTGTGTTGTTGACGCTGCTGTATCTGGGAATTAAGGATATTCGTTTGGGTCCCACGTTACCGGCGTTTATTTCTCCAAATGTTTTCAAATTGTTATCGGAGAAGTATCAGTTGAAGGCGATTACGACACCGGATGAGGATTTGGCGGCTTGTTTGGGTTGAGTTAGTTAGGTGAGGGGGTGTGGCTTTTGTCGCGCCCCTTTTGTCTAGGTGTTGGGTTGGCTGGTTTTAGTTCGAGCTATGGGGATGGGCAGTCACATTCAAGTGTATATTATAGCTCTATTACACCTGATATTAATTTCCAGCACGGAGCTTCACCCTCCCACTCAGAATAAGGTTTATAAGGCATGCTGAGGCTCACTGTTAACAAACAGTTGTTTTTAGGTTGATATCCTGCGTTCAGTTTGTCAACAAAAACAGGATCTGTGATATTTACATCTTTCAAACATTGACCATTAAGAGTTTTAAGAGTGCCTTGCCACTTATTATTCCCGCTGTTTTGAGCAGAAAAGCTGACAGCGCGAACTAACTGAAGAGTACGACGTTGTTCAAATGGTAGAGACTGCAAGTCAGAAGGATTTATTTCTCCACTTTTCGTTGAGGTACTCAGCAACTAACCGACGGTGACATAGATGAGGCTTGGCTTCACTACAGAGCAAACAAGCACCATCCATCAGATCCGGAGAGACTTTTTTTTCAATTTGACGATCAGCTATAAGCTGCAAAAACTTTTGTTCGTATGTTTCCCAATCTCTTTTCTTCTTCTTATACTCATCCAAAATATCTTTTGTTGGCGCTAAATCTAAAAGATGAACATAGTCTATATTTGAAATCGTCTTTAAAAAATACTCCAAATCTCTCTTTTTTGTAAATCCGGCTAGCTGAGAAATATTATTGAGACGAGTATCTATAACTGTCTTGATACCTGATTCTTTAAGGGTATCAAAGAATTTTTGAGCACTCTTTTGAGTAAACCCGATTGTGAAAAGATTGATTTGATCGCTCATGGTCATCATTCCTTTTCTCTACGTATGCAATTTCATCACCTTGAAGTTTATAGGCTTTTTCCAAACATTCCTCTCTTGATGGCAATTTACTCAATTCGTTGTCAAATAGAGAAAGTTGAATTGGTTGCCCATTAACTATAAAACCATGCTTCTTGAGCATTCTATCTTCTAGGTCAAAATGAGACTCTAGAATACCATTCTTCAAAATGTGATTAATCTGCAAATTAGAGTGCCGTAAATGTTGACAAACTAAGATTGCTCTGTGACAAGTTAAAGGATCTTTTTCTGCACACATTAAGGCAATTCGGTGTTTCTCTAATTCCTTTAAAACTTTTTGAATTCCCTTTTGGAATGTCTCAGTTGCAGCAATCTTCTCATAAACAGCTTTTCCATTAACATAGCACTGTGGGTTGTTGGATCTTGCACCCAGTTCTTGTCCCAAGAACAGATAGTCAATTTTTTCCGTTGATAAAGCTTCTTCAAACTCTTTGCGTTTGAAGTGTGACAAAAAGCGGCTGTATGGATGTGAACGCACATCAACCAGAGCAGTGACACCATGTTGCTGTAGTAAAGAGATAAAACCTTCTATTGTGTGGTTAGAGTGACCAATAGTGAACAACTCCATCAATACTTGCTCCTCAGAAGGTTAGTCTATCAATTGCATCTTACCTACATCTCTTAGAGTATGACAAGCAAACTGGAAAGAAAATCCCGATTTTTGCAGATACCATCAAACCTCTTGTCTCGACAGGTGCTAAATTTTCGGCAAGTGTTACAAATGTTACATCGGGAGCCTGTCAGGTTTGTATATAACGTTCAAGCTAACCCGTGCGAGTTGGGTTACTCTACCCTTCGGGTTCTCCTACGGAGTACGAGAAGGCTTCGCCTACGTACCTCAACCCAACCTACTTGCTCATTAGTCGTTGCTTTACCTTATTCCATGTATTCGTCTGTGCAGTCTCGTGCGAGGAAACGCGATCGCGTACAATTTCAAGATGCCATTCAGGAACAGGTATCTGCTCAGGTACAGCAATTATTAAATCCCAAAGTTGCTGAACGTAATCAATTTGCTGCTCCTTGCTTAACTGCTCGAACCCAGGTGGAATAGCTAAAGGCTGAGAGATAGACATAGGTGACATAAATAAATAGCTAGTCACCACCATAATAGCTTGGCAGACCGTCTACGGTGCGATTGGGTAACTCCAGCATGTGAGACGCGATCGCACTTGCTTGTGTCCGGTATACCAATCGGTTAGGTTCAGTGCTTGTCGCCATTGCTTTCAATGTAGCGACGTAGAACAGTATTAATGAGTCTCTTGTATTCTATATCTTGGGCTTTGAACCAAGCTATTACATCTGGATCGATCTGAATCAGATGGCGTGCTTTATCTGCTGGAATTCGCAGTGTCGCGCCCTCAAAGAATTCATCGGTTAACGGTGGGATATCAGAATAATCAATATCTTCATCAGACATTGATTCGAGTGCGTCCCAATTAGTACGTGAGGTATTGTTCAAATCGTTTTCGCTCATATCGATTTGCCTTTCGTGCTGAGATAATCCGGATTACATCACCCTGTCGTTCTGTCCAGACGACAACTGCTACACCGTTACCGAGAAAACCGATACCGAACCACCGATCCTCCCCATAATCAAAACGGTCATCTAGCTCAATCAGCATTGGACTTTCAAAAATTGCAGGAACGTCTGCGAAGTCAATTTGATGTTTACGAATGTTTTCGATATTCTTGGCTTCGTCCCATTCAAACTGCATGAAAATTTAATCAGCGCTAATTAAGCTATTTTACTACTATGTTATACTCGATTTCATGTCTTAGGCGGGAAAACCTGATCAAGTGGAGTGATACCGCCAGCCGCAATTTCCTGACGAACCATTTGGGCTAGCTTATCCCATTGTTCGTTGGTCGTGGATTCAAAACGAATTTTCCATGCTCGTTCATCTTCTAATTCGGCTAAAAGACGAGTAGCGATCGCATCTTGTTCTTCTTCTGGCAATTTCTCAAGCTGTGCAATAACGCGCTGAAGTAATTCAGTCATTTTTTTTAACTGTAGATAACCTACGACGATGAGTGAACTAAACCATGGCAGAATCAGCAAGATGAGAAAGGTGATTCTCAAGGCTGAACTCAACTTGGAAATCTGTAGCTTTAACCTTGGGAATAAGTTTGCCTTTATCTTTCACTAGCTCAACTATTCCATATCTTTCTAAAGTTTTTAGGGTTCTAGACAGGTTAGACTTCTTCCGATGGGTTAGCTCTTCAAGCTCTGAAAGAGAACGTGGCTCGTGGTTAATGATTATTCTCAGCAAGTCTTGATTTTCATTACTCAAGACTTGGGCTAGCGACTTCATCGATTCAAACCACACTTTCGGTTCATCTTTTTGTGGTTTATATTCTCCTTTGGCAATCGCTATAGTTCTTTTGATATAATCTTCTCTAGAGATAATCCCTATTTTCATAACCTTATTTTCCATGAAAATTACCTCTTATTTTGGCATAATAATGCGATTCACATCAGTCCAAAAATCTTCTAGTAGCTGACCTGCGCTTTCCAACTCATAAGCTTCGACAATATTTCGTTTGTGTTTGTGATCCCAGACAGTTCGATTAGCCGTGTATTTATTCCCTTTACGTTTTATTCCATGTGCATTATCGTATCCGATAATTCTTTCATTTCTACTGTTATGTAAAGTTAAACTATATTTGATGCCATGGGGTATATGCTCATTTGGAGCCACCTTCCGAGCTTCAAATTTCGTCCAATAGCCGTTTTCCATGGGGAAGATTTCCCCATCTAAGTCAAGTAACGTTTCAAGTCCGTAGTCCCTATCTTCTTGGCTCAAAATATCCTGTCTTTCTATTCCGTCTAGACAGTTATCATCAGATCATAACTTTATTGTGTCTCCTTTGTCAATCAACCTCTATGAAGGGGAAACGCTGCAAGTTCGTGCTACAGTACCATTGGGCAAGTTCCAGCATCTGAGACGCGATCGCACTTGCTTGTGTCTGGTATATTAACTTAGTTTAAATGGCACGCTCAGATGAGGCTGGTGGGCAATGCCCACCCTACGGTAGATCAAGGGTTTCGGTGATACCCAAATGCTTAAGCCGTTCGGCATTTAAACCTTAATTTTAATCATGGCGAAATCCTTGCCGTAGTGCGTTAAGCGAAGCCATGCCGCAGGCTTTGCATCTTGCTCGCTACATTGAGCATCTTGCTCGCTACATTGAACATCTTGCTCGCTACTCATACCCAATTTCAATGCATAACAGCTTACTCGGATAACCAGCCAAATACGAGTTATGTTTACCTGAATTGTACGCGATCGCGAGTGCTTATCGTGCAGACAGCGTAACAACGAATCTACTATTAACTGGAATCTTGAGACTGTCCACATTGTTTACAATACGGTAAATATTTGTAAGTCATACTGTGACAATTATGACATTCATAATATTGAGAAAAACCACAGTGCGGACAGTAGGCATCATGGGTCGGAATTTTCTTGGCACACCGGATACAGCGTGATTTTTGAACTCGCGTCGCTGCTTGTACTTTGGGATTAAAGACAATTTTTTGGAAGAATTTGATAATGCCAAACCCAATCAGAGGAATCAGTAAGATATAAGCATAACTGACCAGAAAAACGAGTCCGCCTAAAAGGGTGCTAATGATATCAACGAGAAATTGAACGATTGCACCAAATTGCAGAAACTCAAATATCTTAAAAATTAATGGTATAAAAAATACTACTGACAAATGCCAGCTAATTAGGGTAATAAGTCCATATCCTTTTCGTTGAGCAAAATTGTAAACCGATAAAGAAAGGAAAATTAACGGTAACAGGAAAAGCGCTTGAAAGCTGAAGTGGATGCTGGGAGACCAAAAGGATGCTTGCTGGTAGGCATTTTCAACTGACTGAAATGTCCCATCATCCTTAAGCAAGTTGATAAAAGCTAAACTTTCAGGTTTCGCCGTCAGTTGATTTTTCAGTTCAGCAATTTCCTGTTTAAGCCTAGCAATATTGCGGTTATTTTGTTCGAGTTGCTGTTTGGCTTTCTCCGCCTCGACTAGATTAATAGATTGCTCACGAGGCTGACCTGCTATTTTTTCCAATAAAGTTGAATCATATTGCTCACGAATACGGCGATTTGTTTGTTCAAGTTCATTGATTTCTGCTTGTTTCTGATCAATAGGTGTTATAATCTGCTGATTTTCTGGATTATTGAGTTGATCTTTGTAACTACCATAATCTAGGCAGGTTTGAGAAACAGTACCTAAATGTCCTACCGCCGCTTGTTGATAGGTTTGCTGAAAATTAGATTGATGGCTTCTTGCATATAGCAATGAAGATTTAATAACCTCATAAGCTTTATCTTGAGTAGTTTTTGATTGGTAGTTTTTCCACTCAGCATAACAGGGATAAGCCTGTGTAGGGCTAATATACCATTGGCTAATATCATTCAGTCCAGTAAAAACATTGATTAAGATAAAAATATCAATCAGGATAATGACAATCAAACTTACCTTATTGAGGGGTTCATCGTTGATTGTCCTTGATCGTCTAAAAAACTGATTCAACAGACGGCGTATTTGGGTAAGCATATTGTCTTTTCAAGAGTAGATTAATACGAGTAAATAAAGCTGTGATTAAACTGTCAATTTGATAACGAGGAATACGGAGAAACGCAACGGCGTTGATATATACCACTAGAGTATCGTAAGCTTTGCTGATTACTCCCAGTAATTCTCCCAATTATCTTTAAACGCCTGTTGTAGCTTTTGCATGTAAGCGTATGTTTTAATCTTCACCATCCACACCTGATTAGAGCTACGATTACCTCCCTTACATACAACACCCTCAGCAACACTATACTTTCCTTGACGGACATCATCGATAAACTTGCCAGTGATCTTGCCGCGATAAACAACTTTTGGGATGTTTAATTCACTGAAGTCACGGATAAGTTGCTCAGGATGAATGATTCCTTTATCAGTCTGGACATCAAAAAGTATAAGTTGTTTAGCCTCCTCTATTTTATGCATTCCAGCAAAAGAGCTAGATCCTAAAAATTCTGTAAATACTGTAATTTCCGGACAGAAATATTGAGGGTTATCTCGAAATAGGCTATCCAGAGAATTGGCAAAATCGTTCTGGAAAATCTCAGGTGCTTCCTCCAAGCCAGGATGATCAGCATTAAATTCAGCAATACCCATATCATCCAAATCAAATCTGTCTCGACGTGTGCCGAAAGCATACCAGCCAAGCTCAACCTCCCAAACCCAATGGAGATTAGTACCATCATATTTCTCAAAGGCGATACATCGCTCTAGAGGACAGTTTCTACTATCTGGGATTTTCGGATATACAAGCTTGACTCGTGACATGGCTATACATCCTGTCCTACAGAAGTCTAATTAATATATCATAATCCGACTTAGAGGACGCCAGTCTAATTATCTCCTTCTACGCTTGGTCGTAGATAATTTTGCAGCCGTACCTCTCCAGAGAATTAATAGAGGAATAGCAGCCAAGCCTAATGGGATGACAAGCGCGAAGGATTGCAAGATAATCGCATTAATCAGTATTAATAAAGCTGGTCCTCCAAAGATGAACCAACCAGAAATCAGTATCCACCAAGAGATTGTTCCCCCAGAGAGACTTCTAAAGGCTCGACCCCTGAGATGGATTTCTCCCATGGGGTCATATCCAGAGGGAATTCGTTCCTGATAGGGAGGTGTTTGATCCGGGGGAACTTCGATAAAGAGTTCATCTTTATTGACTTTATCATCGTCAAAAAAGGGGTTCGGCTCATTGTTGTTGACCTATCTGTATAATTCGAGGTTACCTCAGTTCATTTTTAACCAACTAAATACCTGATTTCTGGAAGCTGGAGAAACTCTGACAAAGTGATGGATTGGGTGGTTGTAGCTGTCATTGTTTCTGAATCCTGGGGTATGGAATGGGTTCTGAGTTTAGCCTAACTGATCACAGTACGCGATCGCTGTCCAATCAGCCGTAAGCCCTATCCACCTTATCCCCAACCATACAGATAGCCACAACCATTGATAACAAATAGATTAGCAAATATGCCCTAGGGGGGATAGTTCAGCAACAAGGGGAATGGTAGGGAGGAATTGAATGTTCTGGAATTAGACCTGGCATATCTGTAAGGATGATATATATTTGTATGCCAAAAACAAGGGGCAGATATAAGTGATTGATATTCTGTGGCTCCTCGTCTGTTCTGGCTTGGTATTCCTGATGCAACCCGGGTTTATGTGCCTAGAGTCAGGGCTGACGCGATCGAAAAATAGTATCAATGTTGCCATTAAAAACTTAGCTGACTTGGGCATATCTATCGCCTTATTTTGGGCGTTCGGATATGCTTTTATGTTTGGTACCTCAGTGCTAGGGTGGATTGGCTCAACTCATTTCTTCGTTCACGTTGAAACCACACCCCGATTGGCGGCATTCTTTTTGTTCCAAGCCATGTTTTGTAGCACCGCCACTACGATTGTCTCTGGGGCGGTGGCGGAACGGATGAAGTTTCGGGCTTATCTAATCTTAGCGGGTTTGGTTTCTGGTTTGATTTATCCCCTGTTTGGACATTGGGCGTGGAACGGGATTGATTTAGATGTATCCGTGGGGTGGCTAGAACAATTAGGCTTTGTAGATTTTGCGGGTTCCACAGTGGTTCATAGTTTGGGGGGATGGGTATCCCTCGCCAGTCTGATGATTATCGGATCACGCACCGGGCGATTTCCGGATCATCTACCGCCGCGAAAAATCCACGGGTCTAATTTACCCCTTTCGGTTTTAGGTGCAATGCTATTGTGGATTGGCTGGTTGGGATTCAATGGGGGCAGCACATTGAGTTTAAATGAGCAAGTCCCTAGTATTATTGTGCATACCGTGCTAGCAGGTATTGCCGGAATGATGGCAGCCGGAATGGTTAGCTGGTATCGGTGTCAACTTCCGGAAGTTGAATCCCTCATCAATGGTTCCTTGGCTGGATTAGTCTCGATTACCGCCTGTTGCCATGTTGTCACCTCTCCCGCATCCGTGATTATTGGGGCGGTTGGGGGGATTATTGCCACCTTGATGTCGAGTTGGTTAGAACGGTGGCGGATTGATGATGCGGTAGATGCTATACCTGTGCATCTGGGTGGAGGAATTTGGGGAACATTAGCTGTCGCCTTGTTTGGTCAACCGGAATTAGTGAATACGGGGTTGAGTCCAGTGCTACAGCTTGGTGTACAGGGAATCGGAATTCTTAGTTGTGGGATTTGGGCATTTAGCATAACCTATCTCCTATTATTCATCACCAATCGTTTTTTCCCAATGCGGGTGAGTATTGAGGCGGAACAGATTGGTTTAAATGTGTCCGAACATCGCGCCAAAACTGAAATTTATGACCTGTTTCAGGTAATGGAAGCCCAAGCCCAGACCCAAGATTTAAGCTTACGAGTGCCTGTTGAACCGTTTACCCAAGTCGGTCAAATTGCCCAGCGTTATAACCAGGTGATGGATGCGTTAGAAGATGCGTTAACGCGCACCGATGCCATTGTGAAAACGGCAATGGATGCGATTATTACCTTCACCAAACCTCAACTCAAAATTGTCACGGCTAATCCGAGTGCAAAAGAGATATTTGGGTATTCTATCAATGAATTCATCAGCATGGATATTCATCAGCTATTGGATTGGTCAACCCCCGCCGCCGATGAGACGTATACAGGAATGGAACGGTTATTAAAAGTGGGCAGACATGAGATTGTTGGCTGTCGCGTTGATGGGTCTCGTTTTCCTCTAGAAGCAACGGTTGTGGAGACTAAATCGGGTCAAGATTGCTTTTATACGGGTACATTTCGTGACATCTCTGAACGCAAAAAAGCCCAAGCCGATTTGTTTCGGGCAAATCAGGAAATTACCACGCTCAATGAACGTCTCAGGGCAGAAAATCTGCGATTGAGCGCTGAACTTGAGGTCACTCGTCGCTTGCAACAGATGCTGCTTCCAAAAGAGGCAGAACTGAATCAAATTCCTGACTTAGAGATTGCTGGGTTTATGGAACCGGCGACGGAAGTGGGTGGGGATTATTATGATATCTTACCGTATCGCGATCGCGTCCAAATTAGTATTGGTGATGTGACGGGACATGGTTTAGAAAGCGGCGTATTAAGCTTAATGGTACAAACCGCTGTCCGCACCCTCTTAGAAAGTAACCAAACTGACCCCAAGCAATTTTTAGATATCCTCAATCGCACCATTTATCAAAACATCCAGCGGATGAACTCCGACAAAAACCTTACCTTGGCTTTGTTGGACTATCAAAAAGGCATCCTCAATTTGAGCGGACAACATGAAGAGATCATTGTCGTGCGTGCTGGAGGTCATATTGAGCGAATTGATACCATTGATCTAGGGTTTCCCATTGGTTTAGATGCTGATATCGCTGATTTCGTGGCACATATTCAAGTCCAGTTAAATCCGGGAGATACTGTTTTCCTCTACACCGATGGGATTCCCGAGGCAGAAAATGCCAAAGGGATACAATATGGCATCGAACGCTTGTGTCAGATTCTCAGTCAGAATTGGCAACAATCTGCTGCTGAAATTCGGCAAGCCGTTATTGATGATCTACGCCAGCATATTCAAGAACAACAAATTTACGATGATATCACCTTACTCGTGATTAAACAAAGAAAAAATTTTAACATTTAATTGCCTATTGCCTATTGCCTATGACACACCGAGCGAAGTCGAGGTGTTGCCTATTGGCTGTTCCCTGTTTCCCGTTCCCTGTTCCCTGTTCCCTAACCAATGAAAAACAACCCATGGTTTTTAATCCGTTCTGCCCTAAATAATCGCGTTTTTCCTTATTTTGCCGCCTTCTTAACGGTAGTTATTCTGCTAACTGTAGTTAGGGGTTTTGAACGCGCTGAATACCAACGGTTTTCAGAACAACAACGTTCGGATGTTCTCAATCAACTGAGTGCAGCGAGAGCCCGCTTAGAAGCCGCCCTCAATCAGCGACTTTTTCTCACACGAGGTTTATTGGCGTATGTGTCCACGATTAACCCAGACATTACCCAAAGCGAATTTGAGCGTCTCTCTAGGGTCCTCGTCGAAGATCAACAAGGGATTGAATTCTTAGCCCTGTATAAAGATAACATCGTTAGTCATCTCTATCCCTTAGCCGGAAATGAAGACGCGATTGGCTTTAATCCGATGACTATTCCGGAAGAACGAGACGCCATTGAGAGAGCCATTCAAAGCCGCCAAACCGTTTTTGCTGGTCCGTTGCAGTTAGAACCTAAAAAAAATTGGGGATTTATTAGTCGTACCCCGATATTTATCACGCCCCCCGACCAACCTCCCCAAAGTGGTCGCTATTGGGGTCTAGTGGGTATTGGATTTGACCGGAACACATTATTTAAAGACGCCGAATTACTCAATCCATCCAGCCAAATCCAATATGCGATTCGTGGCAAAGATGGGTTGGGTGAAACGGGAGACTTATTTTTCGGCGATGCTAGTATTTTTCAACAAAATCCTGTCCGTTTCGAGGTAACGTTACCGAACGGATCATGGCAATTAGCGGCAATTCCTGATAATGGATGGGCATCAACGGCACCTATTTCCAAATGGTTGTGGATAGGGGGCGGATTATCAGCACTATTAGCTGGGGTGTTAGTTTATATCTTAGTCAGTGAGCCAGTGCGACTGCAAAAAGCGGTTCAACGAGCGACTATCGCATTGCGTCAGAGTCAAGATGCCCTCCAACATGCCAATGAAGAATTAGAAACGAGAGTGGAGAAACGCACGGCTCAATTGGCTCAAGCGAATCAGGAAATTACCCTGCTCAATAGTCGTTTGAAAGCCGAAAATCTGCGCCTGAGTGCTGAAGTTGAGGTAACTCGTCGTCTGCAACAGATGATGTTACCTAAACAGGAGGAACTGAACCAGATTGCTGAATTAGACATCGCTGGCTTTATGGAACCCGCCACTGAAGTTGGCGGCGACTATTATGATGTCCTGCAAAATAATGGTCATGTCACTATTGGTATTGGCGATGTCACGGGACATGGGTTAGAAAGTGGAGTTTTGATGATTATGGTGCAAACGGCGGTGAGAACGTTGTTGGAAGGAGCGAAAACGGATTCAAAGCAATTTTTAAGTGTCCTGAATCGAACGATTTATCATAATATCCAGCGAATGAAATCTGAGAAAAATCTCACTCTCTCCCTCCTGGACTATCACCAAGATAAACTGCGCTTGAGTGGACAACATGAAGAAATGATAGTCGTGCGTTCTGGTGGTAGAATTGAGCGGATTGATACCATCGATTTAGGCTTTCCCATTGGTCTAGTCGCCGATATTGCCGATTTTGTCGCCGATGCGGAAATCCAGTTAAATCCTGGCGATGTGGTGGTTCTCTACACCGATGGAATTCCCGAAGCCGAAAATCCCCAAGGCGTACAGTATGGGATTGAACGTCTGTGTCAGATTCTCAGTGACAACTGGCGACAGTCAGCCCAGGAAATTCGCCAAGCCGTGATTGAAGATGTGCGGCGTCATATTGGGACACAAAAGGTTTATGATGATATAACGCTGTTAGTGATTAAACCCAAACCATCCTTGCTGCGCGATCGCTCCGGCGTCCCACCAATTCAACAGGATAGTTAGGGAATAGGGAACTGGGAAAAAGATTACGCCTGACGCTTACAAGTTATGATTGTTTTCTTTGGCACTCCTCAAACAGACTACCGACAAACGCGATATGACTCAGATCTTTGGAGATTTCAACGAACAGCTACCTCCCAGTGAGGAATACTTGGTTATCCAATTTTCACCCAGCTCGATTCCGTTAAAGCATCGCTGGCGGAATAATGGGTTATCCGCAGATTTCATGGCGGACTATGTGGTAACATTTTTTCCCACTGACCAAGAGGATACGAATGCTACAGCTCAACAAGTGGAGATTAAGAGTGCTGTGAGTTACATTGCCAATGAGCTGTTAGAGAACGCCATGAAGTTTAACGATGATACCTCACCGCACGCCATTAGTATCGCCTTACACCTGTATAACGACAGCTTAGTCTTCTTGACAAAAAACACGGTTCCTCCCCAAATTCTGGATAATTTTCAGGCATATCTCCAGAAATTGACGACATCAGACCCCCAAGAGTTGTATATTCATCAGTTAGAACAAAATGCAGCAGACGAAACCAGCACGGCTTCTCGCTTAGGATTTTTAACCATGATCAATGATTACATGGCAACCCTCGGCTGGAAGTTTGAAACCCTGGCAAAGACGCCACCGATTACCACCGTCACCACCATGGTGCGATTGACGGTATGAAGCGTCAGTGCCGTCGTCAAGGAAAACGGTAAACATGAATTCAACATTTAAAATCCAAAACGAGGTATATTTTAGAGCTTACGGTTCGTGGTTTTAAGCCACGACATTAGACATCTCCGATAATTCATCTGAAACCATTGTCAAACAGTGGTTAAATCTTAATTTCTAGAGATGTCTATGAGTAAGTTTGTTTATTTAATCAGCTTTTGAGAACGCCATAATTTTGTCAAGGATGGGAAAAATGGAAGTTAAAAGTGATACGTATAGTGTATTGTATGATCAAGAAAATTCAATCGTTTCTTGGAAAGGTTCCCTACGGCTAAGTGGCACCGAAGAATATGCACCAATTATAGACTTACTCGATCAAGCCATAGAGAGTCAGCCCTCTATCCTGACGCTCAATTTGCGAGATCTGCAATTTCTCAACAGTTCGGGAATTAGCATGTTGTCGAAATTTGCGATTAAAGTTAGACAGAAAAAGACGATTAAAATGATTGTAAAAGGTTCTCAGAACATTCCTTGGCAAGGTAAATCGTTAAAAAACTTACAGCGACTCATGCCAAGTTTAACGCTGGAAGTCGATTAGTGTTCGCGGTAATGCTCAAATAAAAATCTATTGGGTGCAGTACATCTGTATGGGAGGAACTTCAGTTTAATATGCGCCCTGAGAGTAAGTAAGCTCATAACTGTGGGAATAAACTTCAAATATCAGTCCGAATGGATCTTCTACATAAACCATCTTGTAGGGTTTTTCACCAGGATAATACTCTCGAATTGGCATTCTCTGTTTACCCCCATGCGCTACTATTTTTTCGACAAGACCTTCAATATCACGATCTTGGACGCAAAAATGAAACGTGCTTGTTTTCCAGTATTCAAAATCTTTGGGTTTTTCGTTGTTTTTAAACTCGAACATCTCTACCCCGATCCGGTCACCGGTAGACATGTGGGCAATTTTAAAGGAACCCCAACCGGTGCCAAATACGTCAATACACATTTGACCTATTGCCGTATCTGACTCTTCTTCGATAACGGTTGGCTTCATGATGAGATACCAACCCATAACCTTGCTGTAAAATTCGACAGCCTTCTCCACATCTGGGACGGAGATTCCAATGTGTGAAAATGTTCTTGGGTAGTTGCTCATAGTATGCCTTCTCTAAAAAATTTAACTCTTCATTTTCTTTATCTTATTACACCGAGCGAAGCCGAGGTGTTCCCTGTTCCCTGTTCCCTGTTCCCTGTTCCCTGTTCCCTGTTCCCTGTTCCCTGTTCCCTGTTCCCTTTTCCCTCCCCTCACCACAAAACTTACTCAGCAGACCCTATATAGATA
>JGI12048J13642_10272187_pt1 | contig 15170 bp, 5 predicted proteins | sample ElkSlonscriptome_16_FD_13642 | JGI IMG/M metagenome (IMG submission 13642)
TACTCAAGATCTAAATTTACTCTTACCAGTAGGTGTGGACCCCGGGTCTTGGTCAGCCGGACCCATTATCACACTAAATGCTGCCAGTGCGGGTGTATATACTTACACTACAAATGGAAATGCCTGTCCAGCGGATGATGCTGATTACACCATCAATATTGAAGAACCGTTATCCACATCTGGATTAACAGCCCTTTGCGAAGCCAATCAGACTGAATACACGGTATGCTTTGATATTGCAGGTGGTGATGGAAATTACACCGTAACTGGCGGTCCTGGAGCCATCGTGGGTAATCAGTTTTGTTCCGATCCTATACCTGTGAGTGATTCTTATGATTTTACCATTTCAAGTACCGGAATCTGTCAGGATATTAACGTTAATAACACGCCCCCCGATTGTAATTGTACGGCACAAGGCTCAATTACCGGAAACGCTGAAATCTGTTCAGGCGATTGCACAGACATTACCTTTGATCTAACAGGTACGCCCCCCTTTACTGTAGAATACGATGGCCCGGATGGTGGCGGAACACTTTCTGGTATATCTGATGGTCATATTTTAACTGTATGCCCAGTCAGTGGAGCAGTATACTCTCTTATCTCCGTTTCAGATGCAAATTGCACCGGAGTCGTTTTAGGTGGTTCGGTTACGGTAAACGTTGATCAACCCGTTTTCGTTTCTAATATTGAAGAAACGTGCGACCCGACAAATCAGACGTATACGTTAACATTTGATATTACAGGCGGTAATGGTAATTATATCGTTACTCCTTTAAATAATAGCCCTTACGATGGCCCCCCAGTTTCAGGTACTTTCACCGTAGAAATTCCGAGTGGAGACGGTTATTCATACGAAGTTACAAGTTCGGGTAACTCCTGTGACCCAGTTATTGTTGAAACCCCCTTCTTTGATTGTGGTTGTGCAACAGACGCGGGCTCCGTAAGTACTACACCGCTTTTTGTGTGTGATGGGGAATGCCAACAAGTTGTTCATTTTGGAAATGAATTTTTAGATGGAAATGACATCCTTCAATTTGTTCTTCACGATGGAACAGCCGATGACTTGGGCAACGTGATAGCTACTTCAAATGATGGAGAGTTCTGTTTTGATTATCCTCAAGTCAATTCTGGTGAAGTTTATTATATCAGTGCCATAGCTGGGAATGATCAATTTGGGAATGTAGACCTGAATGATCCCTGTCTTTCTGTTTCTACAGGAGTAGAAATTACGCAGAACCCTCTTCCAAGTGCAACAATTTCAGGTGGAAGTACGGTTTGTCCTGGTGAGCAAGTAGACTTAACAATTTCATTTACAGGAACTGGTCCATGGGATTTTGTTTACAACAATGGTGTTGTTGACTCCCCAACAGAAACATCTACTTCAGATACCTATATTCTCTCAGTTACTCAGCCCGGTACGTATACAATAACTTCCATGAGTGATAGCAATTGTACGGGCTCAACTTTCGGTCAGGCTGCAGTACAGAATTTCCAGCCACCAAGTGCAACCATTTCCGGAGATCCAAATGTTTGCGAAGGAAGTGGAGATGGCCCTCTGGTTGAATTCTCTGGAACACCACCTTTCTCATTTACTTATGCCGTAGATGGTGAAGAACAAGAGCAAGTATTTAATGTAAATAGTTATTCATTTACTATTCCCGCTGAAGAAGAAGGAGCATATAGCCTTGTTTCTTTAGCTGACAATAACTGCGAAGGATCTGTTAGTGGAAACATAAACATTACAATCATTGAAGAACCTACAGCAACAATAACTGGTGGAGGTGTTGTTTGTGATGGTGATGAAGCAACATTTAATGTTATTCTTACAGGTAACGCTCCCTGGACCCTTAACTATAGTATAGATGGACTTCCAAATACTGAAACAATTACATCTCCAAACTATAGTTTTCAATCTGGAATAGATGGAGATTATGTAATTACTTCAGTACAAGATGCAAACTGTCAGGCCTCAGTAGCCAGTCAGGCAACACTTGTTGTAAACCCATTACCTACTGCAGAATTAACAGCCAGTAGTAGCACATTTTGTCTCGGTCAGGAAGTTGATTTGTCTATGGTATTGGAAGGAAATCCCCCATTCAATGTAACGTATGTTATTAATGGTGATACCTTAACTGCCACGGGAATTCAATCCAACATTTTTGAAACACTCACACCAGATGAACCTGTTCTGGCGGAAGTACTTTTCATTGAAGATGGATCCACACCTGTTTGTACAAATCAACCGCAAGAATCTGTGTTTATTACTCCAACAGAACTGCCAAATGCACCTACATTGCAAGACGATACACTCTGCTCTGCGAATGGACGCGTTCAAATTGGTGTTACACCTGTTGAAGGGCTTACTTATTCCTGGAGCCCAGAAAACAATCTTACCGATCCAGATATAGCAAATCCTGAGTTTGTCGCACCGAATATTCCTGGAGCCCAGCCTGTTATTTACGATTACATTATCACTGCTTCTAATGGAGATTGTGAGTCTACCGATACGATGACCCTGGTTTTAGATCCAGGACCAACTGCCAGATTTAGCTATTCGCCAAATCCTGTAACAACGGAAGACACGAAAACTTTCTTCAATAACAATTCAATAAATAACCATAACACCATATTCTTTTGGGAATTTGATACAATGGAAACATCTTTTGCTTCTGACCCAAGTTTCACCTTTCCAGATGGTATTGAAGCCAGTTACTATGTTACATTAACAGCTACTGATCCAGTAACTGGTTGCTTCGACACTTATACGGAGCGCATAGATGTACGGCCAGACTTACTTATTTTCATTCCAACGGCATTTACACCCGATGGTGATGGCTTAAATGATTTGTGGGGGCCTGTGCTATCAAATATAGACCCGGACGATTACCGATTAACCGTCATGGATAGATGGGGAGAGATTGTATTTGAGACTCGCGACCCAAATAAAAAATGGAATGGCGGCATGAATAACGGCGATTACTTTGCCGAGCCGGGAGTCTACATTTGGATTGTAGAAACTAAAGAAATTGGAAGCTTAGAAGAAATTACTCAAACTGGTCAGGTAACACTGGTGAGGTAATGCAACTAATTGCCACTATTTTGCATCATATTAATATGAAGGAGAAAATAATGAAACCAAAATATTTACCACATACATTGAATATCAAGACTTTGAAAAGAGAAGCCTTGCAACGGAATGCGTTCAATGTAATGAGTACAATTTTTACGCTCATTGGAATCTTACTATCTCTTGCAGGTTTTTCACAACAGGATGACATTTCATTTTCACCTATCAATGATGGAACAACATTTGAAACGTGCAATGGATTTATTATTGATTCTGGTGGTCAGGGAGGCACAGGATATAGCAATAATGAAAATTTCACTATAACGGTTTGCCCTGATACCATCACAGAAGGAGATAATACATTATACATAACGACCACCTTCAATCTTTTTGATCTCGATGAAACAAATACAGGAACTCAGCAAAATCCCAATTTAGACTTTATGGCCGTGTACGATGGGCCAGACGCATCTTATCCAACATTAGGTAGTTATAATACCGATGGACTTCAGAACGTCTCTATTGCGGCTACATCAAATAATGGTTCAGGATGTCTGACTTTTGTTTTTTATTCAAATTCTACTGGTACCGGTCAGTTTAGTGCGAGCGCTACATGCACACAACCATGTGTTCCACCCATTGCAGATGCTTTTATAGTGAATGGCGCTACTCCTGACTCTATTGCGCTATGTATTGGCGAAGAAGTCACATTTGATGGATCGGCATCTACTGCATCAGACGGTTTCAATATTGCTGAATATTCATGGAATTTCATTGATGGTACCATTGACAATACTACAGGACCGCTTATTACGCATTCTTTTGATGCTCCAGGTTATTATGATGTTCAACTTACCATCACTGACGACAACCCAGATAACACATGTCAAAACTTAAATGTAGTTCCTTTAAAGGTGTTTGTCTCAAATTATCCTACTTATTATGATTTTCCAGGTGACATGACAATCTGCCTGGGAGACACTATTAATCTAACAGGAATTACACCGGGGGTAGACGGCTTTGGGCAGTATGATAGCACCTGGACAGGGTTTCCTGCTTCTAATTTAATTGACGATGGTTGCTTAGCTGACACTCTATTGGGAATCTCTCAATCCATCCCTATAACTTATACTGAATTTGACCCTTCTGCGACTCTTGAATCCGTAGACGATATTGTTAGCATCTGCCTGAATATGGAACACTCATTCATGGGTGATTTGATTGTTCAATTGAGTTGTCCAGACGGAACGACAATTAACCTACAAGAGCAAGAAGGTGGAGGAACTCAAATAGGAGAGCCTGATCCCGCAGATAATGTTGATTGTATAAATGGAACCGGTATAGGTGTAGGTTATGATTATTGTTGGGATAATGATGCAACCGAAACTTGGCTTGAGTGGGTAGACAACAACGACCCTGACGACAATACGCTTGCTCCGGGTACTTACCAATCGGCCGATCCGTTGTCAGATTTAATTGGTTGCCCTCTTCAAGGTACCTGGCAAATAACTGTAATTGATAATTGGGCGGCCGATGACGGAACTATTTTTGAGTTTGGTGTAACCTTTGCTCCTGAATTCTATCCGGATATTATTGAATTTACGAATACCATAGGCGAAGGCGCTGACTCATCGTTCTGGGATTTAGGTGACGCTAACATTCTGGAAAACACATCTGATTTGAACCAAATAACCATTTCACCAGATGAATTGGGTTTATATGAGTACAATTATTTTGTCGTTAATAATTTTGGATGTGAATTTGATAGCACAATAACAGTAAATGTCATCGATGGTCCTGAAATTACAGCGGGTCCGGATTTGACCTATTGTGTAGATCCCATTCAGATTCAAGCTGATGTGGCAAATGCAGACCCAAGCGAAATAGTATGGTCTTGGTCGCCATCAACTGGACTATCAGACGCGAATATTCAAAACCCTTCCGTAGAAGTTTCGCAAGCTACGGTTTATACATTATCGGCATATTTTTTAGACTTTCCTGGATGCATCGCTACAGATCAGGTAGTCATTTCACCAGATGCTGAAGCTGACCCAGGCATAGATACAGATAGCACTTTGTGTTTTAATTCTCCTACCAGCATCCTAACAGACTATTTAAACGGAAGTCCTGCGCCAGGTGGAATCTGGACTGATATCGATGGTGAAGAAGTTGATAACAGTTTTAATCCAACTCAATTTCCCGAAGGAACTAATCTCAATCTGACATACACGGTGAACAACGGAACATGCGAAAACTCTTCCAATTTAATTTTAACCGTTCTTCCGGCAACGAATCCAATGTGCTGTCAAACGAATGCATTTGCCGGTTCAGACGATGTTGCATGTGCCTTAACTTACGATTTGCAAGCTGAGACTCCAGTTGGTACTGGAGAATGGACAGGTCCTCCCGAGGTAAGTTTTAGTGATATCAACGATCCTAATGCCACGGCAACATGCACATCACCGGGTGGATCAATGACACTTACATGGACAGATTACAACGGTTTTCAGTGCTCGGCTTCTGACGAAATTACTATTCAATTCTCAGATTCACTCAATGTCCTTGCGGTAACCGAAAATACAATATGTTATAATGAGTGCACCGGCTCTGCTGTGGCTATCGCCAGTGGCGGAACTGCTCCGAACAATTCGTACACATTTGATTGGGGCGAAAGCGGTGTGGCCGGAATTGTTCCTTCATTGAGAGATTCAATTTGCACAGGAACTTTCATGTTGAAATTGACAGATAATTTTGGCTGTACAGATTCTACCGTCTTTTCAATCGGACAACCACCGTCTCAGGAAATTTTCATTACTCAATCTCCACCGCTCTGTGCAGATTCTTGTAATGGAGAAATAATTATCGATTCTCCAGGAGCCGTTGAATATAGCTTTGATGCAGGAAACAGTTTCAAGCCAATTAATAAAGCAACTGTATGTGCAGGTGTATACCCAGTGATTGCCAGAAACGAAAATGGCTGTGAAATTGGTGAAACTGTTACTCTCAATGATCCACAACCTTACTCAGCTAACTTCAATATTAATCCCAATCCAACAACCACGAAGAATACGCGAATAACGTTTCAGGATGTATCTCGACCGGGCCCGGTAGCTAAATCAGAATACACTTTTGGAATGAACCCTGTTTTGGGTGAAGGAGATAGCAGAATCTCAATTTTCACATTCCCAAACGACACGGCCGGAACTTATCCAATTACTCTTATTTCTACCAATCAAAATGGCTGTGTAGACTCTTTAACTAAGTTGCTGACAATTGATCCGGAATTACAGTGGTATGTTCCTAACTCATTTTCACCGAATGAAGATGGTATAAATGATATTTGGAAACCTATTGGTGAAACGCATGACTTGAATGATTTCAGGCTGTCCATTTTCAATCGATGGGGCGAGCAAATGTTTTTTACGACTGATTACTCAAAAGGATGGAATGGAACAGACTCGGGCAGTGGCTATTATGTTGACGCAGGAGTTTACTCTTATTTAATAAAATTCTCATCCCGAACGACGGAAGAGAAATACGAAATTACGGGACACATCACCGTAATAAGATAAATCTGATCGGTTTATTTAATCCACCAAGGTCCAGTCTATGCAGACTGGACCTTCTTATTTTTAAGGATCTTGATTACTTTGCAGAAACTTAAATTTGCAACTTGGAAAATTTATTAGCCATTGTTTGGGATGTAGACCCTGAAGCATTTAGAATACCCTTCATAGATTGGCCAGTTAGATGGTATGGAATTCTTTTTGTTACTGGATTGCTAATCAGCCAGTACATCATGTTTTACATCTTTGAAAAAGAAGGGAGAACTCGTAAAAATGTTGAAGATCTCACTATATATGTAGTAATTGGTACCATTGTAGGTGCCAGACTAGGTCATGTATTCTTTTACGATGCAATGGACTATCTGAAAAATCCCATTGACATTTTAAAAGTCTGGGAAGGTGGCCTGGCCAGCCATGGCGGGGCAATAGGAATATTGATCGCCATTTATCTCTTTTGCAGGAAGTACAAGTTCAACTATCTCTGGTTACTTGACAGAATAGTTATTGTAGTATGTTTAACAGGTGCGTTCATACGGACTGGAAACCTTATGAATTCGGAAATAATAGGTACAGTAACAGATTTACCCTGGGCTTTTCAGTTTGTAAGAGCATATCCTCAAAGCCTTGCTTTAGATCCACGTCATCCTGCCCAACTTTACGAAGCAATTTACTGTCTTCTCCTCATGGGGTTGTTGTGGTACCTATGGTCTAAGATGAGACATAAGCTAAACAATGGATTTATTTTCGGAGTTTTTCTCGTTATACTTTGGACCTTGAGATTCGTTGATGAGTTCTTTAAAGTGAACCAGGTAGCCTTTGAAGACGAGATGAAGTTCAATATGGGTCAGCTTTTAAGTATCCCTTTTGTTATCGTAGGGATTTATTTGATTTGGCGCTCGAAATCAAGACCTCTTAAAACAAATCCACCGAGGTGATAAAAAAGCTGAGTGTTTATACTGCTTTCATTCTTTCTTTGCCTGTTTTAAGTCAGACCAATGAATTTAAACTCTTTAAACAAGCAGTAGAAACACCCAGATCGGAACAAGATTATAGAATAGCTTTTTACAACTGCGAAAATCTTTTCGACTTAAAAGACGATAGTTTAAAACGCGATGAATCTTTTACCCCGGAAGGTTCTTATAAATACACATTTGGAAGGTATAAGAAGAAATCTAATGGAATAGCGAAGACCATTGCTGCAGTGGGAGGTTGGCGCCCCGCCGAAATAGTTGGTCTTTGTGAAGTTGAAAACTATTGGGTTTTGGAAGGTCTTACCAAATACTCTCCTCTTGAAAATATTGGCTACGAAATTATTCATCAGGAATCTCCAGATCGGAGAGGTATTGACATTGCGTGCATCTACGATCCCGATCGGTTTAATGTAATTCTTTACAAATATTATCGCGTCAACTTTCCTTTTGATAAGGATAGAACAACCCGAGACATTCTCTACATAAAAGGAAAAGTCTCTGAGTCTGACACTATTCACATTTTCTTCAATCATTGGCCGTCCCGATATGGTGGCCAATTTGCTTCTGAGCCATCTCGAAAATTTGTGGCTGATTTACTCAGGTCAAAGGTGGATAGTTTAAATGAGCGTTTTAACAATCCACTTATTGCCATAGCTGGTGATTTCAATGACGAGCCAGACGATTTAAGTATGCAAGAACATCTGAGAGTTAAAAGACCTACAGATAGCTTCAAATCTAATGATCTGGTCAACCTTATGTTTCCTGTAAAGTTTAATTATGGTACCCACTCCTTTGCCGGGGAGTGGGGTGTTCTAGACCAGTTTATTGTCAGCGGTAGTTTGCTCAAGAATACCAGCTTCTTCACAAAATCAAACTGGGTAGGAATATTCAATGCTCCCTGGCTACTTAAAAAAAATGCTGCCAATCACGATGTGCCACATCGAACCTTTCAAGGTCCGGCATATAAAGGAGGTTACAGCGATCACCTTCCTATATTTCTTGACTTGCAATTAGGTGATAAACAAAAAAGCGCCCCTTAAGAAGCGCTTTTAATTAAAGTCAAATAAATTACTTAGACATCCACATTCGCGTATTTCGCGTTCTTCTCAATAAACTCTCTACGAGGTGGAACATCATCTCCCATAAGCATGGAAAATATCCTGTCGGCTTCTAAGGCATTATCTATAGTAACCTGTCTAAGCGTTCTGAATTCTGGGTTCATTGTGGTATCCCAAAGTTGCTCTGCGTTCATCTCTCCCAATCCTTTGTAGCGCTGAACACCGATACCCGTTTCTTTTCCATTACCCACAATTTCCTTTATCATTTCATCCCTTTGTTCTTCATTCCACGCATACTTCTGTTTACTCCCTTTCTTAATCAGGTAGAGAGGCGGAGTAGCAATGTAGATATGCCCCCCTTCGATTAATTCTCTCATATGTCTAAAGAAGAAGGTTAAGATCAATGTTTCAATGTGGCTACCATCAACGTCGGCATCACACATGATAATGATTTTGTGGTACCTGAGTTTAGACGTATCTAATGCTTTACTGTCTTCTTCTGTACCGACCTGGACGCCAAGAGCCGTGTAGATATTTTTAATTTCTTCATTATCAAAAATCTTGTGCTGCATGGCTTTTTCAACATTGAGAATTTTACCTCTCAAAGGAAGAATGGCTTGAAAATTCCGGTCTCTACCCTGCTTTGCTGTTCCACCTGCTGAGTCTCCCTCAACAAGGTATACTTCGCAATTTTCAGGATTTCTATCTGAACAATCACTTAACTTACCCGGCAAACCCGTCCCAGACAGGACATTCTTACGCTGAACCATCTCTCTGGCTTTGCGAGCAGCATGTCTTGCCTGCGCAGCTAGAATAACCTTATTTACAATAGCTTTCGCTTCGTTTGGATTTTCTTCCAGGTAATGGCTTAACATTTCGGATACGGCCTGCGATACAGGTGCGTTTACTTCTCGGTTACCGAGTTTCGTTTTCGTCTGTCCTTCAAATTGGGGCTCGGCAACTTTTACTGAGATTACTGCAGTTAATCCTTCGCGAAAATCATCACCCGCAATATCGAATTTCAGCTTACTCAGCATTCCAGATTCATCAGCATACTTTTTAAGTGTGGCCGTTAATCCTCTTCTGAATCCCTGGAGATGAGTTCCTCCTTCGTGCGTATTGATATTGTTTACGTACGAATGAATATTCTCCGCAAAGGAAGTATTGTAAATCATTGATACTTCAACCGGAATTCCATTTTTCTCTCCATCCATGTAAATGGGCTCGGAAATCAGAGGGTCTCTTGATTCGTCAAGAAATTCAACGAATTCCTTTAAGCCACCTTCAGAAAAATATTCATTGAAAATATTATTCCCCTCTTCGTCTTGCTGTCTTTTATCTTCGAGGGTAATTTTAATTCCTTTATTCAGAAAGGCCAATTCTCTCATTCGATTGGCCAGGGTATCATAGTTGTATTCTGTTATTTCAAAAATGGATGAATCCGGCTTAAAATGTACTTCTGTACCAGAGTCATCCGTTTCTCCAACAACTTTCACTTCATATAGCGGCTTACCTATTTGGTATTCCTGTTGCCAAATTTTCTTATCGCGGTAAACTGTTGCCGTCAAACTTTCAGAAAGTGCATTTACACAACTTACCCCTACACCGTGCAGTCCACCAGACACCTTGTATGTGTCTTTATCAAACTTACCTCCGGCATGAAGCACGGTCATTACAACTTCTAAGGCAGATCTCTTCTCTTTTTCATGGTAGTCAGTGGGTATTCCCCTACCGTTATCACGAACCGTAATCGAGTCGTCTTCATTTATAATAACCGAGATCGCATCACAGTAACCAGCAAGTGCTTCGTCAATGGAGTTATCTACAACTTCGTATACCAAATGATGCAGTCCTTTATTACCTACATCACCTATATACATGGCGGGTCTTTTTCGCACTGCTTCCAAGCCTTCAAGCACCTGAATATTACCAGCTGAATACTGAGATGGTTGCGATTTCTGATCTTCTGTCATAAAGTATTGTATTGGCTTATTTATATCCTAACAAAGATAGTATTTTAAAGGGGTAAAACCTGCTGAAACATGCATAAACACTGTATATTTTCAACAATTTCATGTGCTTATTAACACCCGTAAATTTTTCAGGTGAGCAATCGTAAAAAAAGGGGGTAAAAGAGTTGTTTAAAATGCATATTTCAAGCCACCAAGAATGAAGACTCTTTGCGCTGGAAACCGGTAATAGATATCGTATTTGGTAGCTGTCAGGTTATTTGCTTCAATAAATACTGAGAGCCGACTCGTGTACCTGTACTCTGCATTTAAGCTCAAATCGAGATAAGGATCCAGCTCCACAATAGAAAAACCTTCTGGTTCCGCATCTACAGCTTCAACCGGTAGAAGAGATTTTACATACCGATTGCCAATAAAAGCTAATTCAGCGCCCAGATAAAATTTGTCAAACAAATTATAATTGGCATTTAGGCCTACTTCAAACGAAGGCAAATGCCAGGCTTCCTTTTCGTTTCCAACATCATACGAGTAAATTCTCGCGAATAGATTTGCGTCCCACTTATCTTCTACCTGGTAAGTAAGTTCACCCTGTATGGTGAAGGTTTTTACTTCGTCGTAAATTATTTCAAACCTGTTTTCAGCACTAAAAACAGTGTCGTTTACGAATAAGGGACGATCATCTACTTTACTGTATTCTATCCCAGCATTGAAACTCAGATTGTCACTCACTGAACCCCTAATACCCGCAAAAAACTTATAGCGTTCAATAGAGTTAGCCATTTCAAAATTGGAAACAATAAAAGGGTTTACATCAGAAAAATTCCGGTAAGAATTTCTCTGCACTTTACCAGTAATACCGGCATAGGGAATGAATATATCATTGAATAGTGAGTAGCTCACTTCCGCATCGGGAAATGCGTGGAAATCAGCCTGGTCTTGAAAGCGACCGTAAATTCCGATACCCACCATGGCACGCAAGCCCTTATGAGTAATGAGAATTCTGGGTACCGCTTTAAAAATTGCGTTGTTAGTGGTCTTTCCTGGTTTACTAATTCCGGTTGTATCCTGAAGGAAATTGAAGGGCTCCAATTCACCGGCTTGATATGATATAAAATCAAGACCTGTTTCCAGAGAGTAATACTGGTTGCCTCTAAACGATTCAAGATTAGACTCCAGGTTAAATCCCAATTCACTAGACTCGTATCTATCGCCTAAGGCATAAAAGTCAAATTGTGTAATGTGATTGACTCTCGAAGAATCGCGATAATAACTTCTCCAGGTAGATTGCACATCAGCCACATTAAAGCGCTGGCGGTAATCCTTTTTCTCGATATCGATATCGTAAAACTCGGGATCAAACCCGTAGTAGTGCCATACATCTCTACTGAAACCGGCTTTCAACTGAACGCTTTGCTTTTTAAATATTTTCTTTCCCCATAACTCTGCCTTGTTTCTACTAAAGCCACTGAAAGCCACTTCCCTATTTATACCATCGTTAGCAGAAAAGTGTTGAATTCTGGCTCCGTATGCCAAATCTCTCTCTCTGGTACTGGTATAATAAGCATCCAGGTAAGGTGTTGCGAAAGTTCCAACACCTGCTTTAACGAAACCGTGATAGAGCTTGTCCAGTGGCTTTCGAACTTTAACCTTGGCCGGTGGAATTGTTTCGAGCTCTATTGGCTTTACAGGTCGTTTCGGAATAAGAACATATTCAAAATCATCTTCGGGAACTTTTAATTCTATAGTTCCTGGTAAGTCAGAAATCTTATAGGCTTTTTGAACAGTCAAGGTTCTATCGCCCGTGATAATCTGTGTTTGGTCAAACCCTCCACCTTCACTTTGATCCTGCGCATGCAGAACTCCCGTAAAAGCAACCAGAGTTACCAGGCATATTTGCTGAATGAATCTACTCATTTTCGGGAATTTCTTCATCGTTAATTAACTGATCGTATTCATTTTCAAAATCAAGCGTGTCTCCACTTGGAATGGTATCGCTCTTTTGAATCTGATCTTCTTCTTTTTTATCAATAAGTCTTATTTTTTCTTCTGCCTGACTGACGATTGTCGTATCACTTACATTATCAAGTATGGATTGAAGCGTAGCTCGCGCCTGGAAATAATCTTCTCTTTCCGTATAAATATCAGCCAGCAGTAAGAATCCTTTAATTTTCCAAAAGTCCTGAGCGGGATAGTTTTGAATCAATTTAAACAACATCTCTTCACTTTTATCCAGATCGTCTGACTCAAACTCAATTTGAGCCAATCTGAATTGAGCTTCTGCTCCTTCCCTGGTGTTTTCTTTTTCTGCTATGCGCTTAAAGATCGGTTGGGCTTTTTCATAGTTTTTCTGAGCAAAATGAATTCTACCTTCTGTAAGCTCAACTTCTTTCAGGATATCATCTGGAAGTTTCGAGCTGCGTTTCAATTCAGTTATGGCAGCCAGCGCTCTACTGTAGTTTCCGATTTGATAAGCGCACCTCATAATTCCTATCTGCGCTTCTAGAATATTACTTTCAAAACTCGCTACTTCCTTTAGTTTCTCGTAATGATCAAGGGCCTTTTGATATTCTTTTTGACTATAGCGAATACTGGCTGCCCCAAATAATGATGGCTCAGAAAATTGGCTCGCAGGTTTCTGCGCTACGAATTCAAATCCTTCAATGGCCTTTTGATAATTATTCTTTCGGTAGGCACAATCGGCTATGTAATAATTGGCATTGAGCACAAATAGGCCATTCGGGTACTTGTTCAAATAAGACTCAAATGAGCTAATAGCCTTATCGCAGTCGCCTTCAGAAATGTAATTTTCTGCAACCTGGTATGAAAGGCTATCTACTTCAGTAGCCGATATTTCATAGTCGGGAATATCGTTCAGCCAGTCTGTATAGTCATCCACTCTTCCCAAATCCAGGTAAATACTCTTGAGTGTGGCAATAGCTTCGTTGCTCTCTGCATCCACTCCATAACTTTCAACTACCTTTTTGTACGTACTTATAGCCTCATCGTAATTCCCCATTCTATATTCAACAAGCCCTTTTTTCAAGGATGCTTTTTTGCGATAAGGTGATTCGGGATAATTATCAATAACCCTATTAAAAGCTCCCAGCGCATTGTCCAGATTATTTTCCAGGAAATAGCTATCGCCCAGTTCAAAGTTGCTCACAGCGGCCAGACTTGTTTCCGGATACTCGTTCAAAAGTGAATTCAGCGTTGATATTTTAGAATTATAATCTTCCTGATAACCATAGGCTTGCGCCGTTTGAAACATGGCATAATCTGCATTAAAATCTTTTGAATTCAGTGCCAGCGCATAGTTTTCTATAGCCTTCTTGTAAGATTTATTGACAAGGTTTAAATCGCCAATTCTCAGGTATGAATCATTTTTTCGTCTCTCATCTGTCTTAACAGCGGCTGTATATTTTCTAAAAGACTCCAGTGATTCGTTATAATTATTCAGCTTGAAATGGCAATAGGCAATATTATAATTTGCTAAGTTGTAATACTCGGTTTGGTACGCAGAGGTATTATTGAGAAATTTTTGATACGATTTAATTGCCTTGTCGTAGTTCTTCTGTTTGTAATGAATATCACCTATCCAGTAGTCTGCCAGGGCTACAAGTTTCGGGTCTGAATTGTATCTTTTTACGTCCTTAAACTCAGTTATCGCCTGATCGAAGTTTTTTTCAATTAGCGACTCAACAGCCTTATTATATGCACACTCCTGGTAAATTATTTTTTGACCTGCATCCAGGTTTTGCATTTTATCCATTGCATTCAAAACTCCAGAATAATTCTTGGTGGCTAGAAATACGCGGATTAAAAACTCGTAGGCTTCATCTTTTCTGTTTGAGTTTGGATATTTAGCCAGGTAATTTTCAAAGGCCTGTATGGCTTCGTGAAATGGGTCGTAACTCAGTTCGTAGGCCAGCTTTGCGTAATTGAATAAAGCATCCTCTTGAATTTCCTGGTCTGCCGATGATTGAGACGCCACCTGAAAGGCGTTTTGAGCATATTTTTTTTCATCCAATTCAAGGTATGCCCCACCCATTTGATAAGTTGCCACCTGTACTAAAGCTGCATCTTCTGATTTTGATGCTCTTTGGAAATATTTTACAGCTTCGGCATGCTGATCATTTCGATAGTAGGTATAAGCAACCTGGTAAGCTTCTTCCGGCGATAAACCCGGATTGGAAACTGCGTATTTTTCAAGATAAGGTAGCGCTTCGGCATATGCTTCTTTTTGAAAATAGGCATTCCCAATGAGCAAAGAGAGTTCATTCTTCCGCATCACTTTATCCTTCTCCATCAATGCCGGGCCGTATTCAATTAACTCGTCATACTTTTCCTGAAAGTGATAGATCTGTGCGATGTAGTAAGGAATTACATTCTCAAAATTCGGATCATTTTGAGCAGACTGAAATGATTTTAAAGCCGTTTCATAATTCTTTTCAGTGTATGCAATATAACCGTAGTAATACGAACTCGCTGGTTGATATTCACTATTCTCATTATCCTTTAATTCGAAAAATGAGAGTTTA
>JGI12048J13642_10240609_pt1 | contig 15137 bp, 11 predicted proteins | sample ElkSlonscriptome_16_FD_13642 | JGI IMG/M metagenome (IMG submission 13642)
CCGGGATCCGTCTCGTGGAAGCCCGCCTCGGTCAGGCGGCGCACCTCGTCCACCAGCCCCCGATCCACCATGGCCTGGGCCCGGGCGTCGATGCGACGATCCAGCTCCTCCCGGGGCCGCTCCAGCACCACCACCATCCCCGACACGGCCTCCCCGTCCGGTGGAGCCTCGTCGTGCCACCACGAGAGGGGGCGACCGCTGAGGAGCGTCACCTCCAGCGCCCGGGCCATGCGCTGCGGGCCGCCCTCGACGGCGGTCTCCGCACGGTCCGGATCCAGCCGGCGGACCCAGGCCTCGAGGCGAGGACGGGGCTGCTCGCCCAGCCACCCGCGAAGAGCCTGGAGCCGGGCCTCGTCCATCTCCGGCTCGGCAAAGATCGGTCGTAGGACGGAGCGGAGGAAGAAGCCTGTGCCTCCCACCAGGAGGGGCACCCGCCCTCGACCCTCGATCCCGGGGATCCACCGGCGGACGTCCCGCGCGAACTGCCCGGCGGAGTAGCGCTGGTCCGGGTCCACCAGGTCCAGCCCGTGGTGGGGGACCCGGTGGCGGGCCTCGTCGGAGACCTTGTCGGTGCCGATGTCCATCCCGCGGTAGACCTGTCGGGAGTCCATGGAGACGATCTCCCCGTCCAGCGCCTCCGCCACGGCCAGCGAGAGCTCCGTCTTGCCGCTGGTGGTGGCGCCGGTGAGGGCGAGGAAGCGGGGCCGGTCCATGGCGGAGGCGGCCTCAATGCCCGGAGCCGGAGCGATCGAACCGACGCTGGAGCTCCTTCGCACTCAGGCGCACGATGGTGGGGCGGCCGTGGACGTCGTGGTGGGGGAGCTCCGTGGCAAAGAGCTGGTCGAAGAGCTCCTGCATCTCCTTCTCGTTCAGCGCCTGCCCCGCCTTGATGGCGCTCTTGCAGGCGAAGACGGAGGCGATGCGCTCGTGCTGGTTCCGCGCCGAACGCGACAGCTCCGATCCGTGGGCCAGATCGTGGACCATCTCCCGGAAGGCCCGCTCGGCGTCGAAGTACGGGTGGGGGTTGGGCACCGCGTGGACGATGACGGTGTCGCCGCCGAAGCCCTCCACCTCGAAGCCGGCGCGCCCCAGCAGGCCGCTCAGCTCCTCCACCTGATCGTACTCGGGCTGGGTGAGGCGGATGGTCAGCGGGAAGAGCAGCCGCTGGCCGTCCTGGCCCCCGGTCTCGAAGGCGGCCATGAGTCGTTCGAAGAGGATGCGTTCGTGGGCGGCGTGCTGGTCGATGATGAGGACCCCGTTGCGGGTCTCCGCCAACACGTAGGTCCGGAGCACCTGCCACAGCCTGGGTCGTCCCACCGGAAGACTCGGCCCGTTCCCCATCGCATCCTGGCCATCCACCGCGGCGCCCCCACCGTCTCCCGCACCCTCGACTCCATCGGCGTCCGTCTGCTCCGCCCGCTCCGCCGGACCCGCCCCGGCGGCGAAAAGGGCCATCTGGGGGTCGCCGCTGCCGCCCTGGCTGCCACCCGGGCCGTCGCTGGCCTGGGAGGGACCACCTTCCCGCACCACCGACGCGCCGCCGGCCATCCCTGCGCCTGCCCTGGACGAGCCCCGGGAGGGCGTGAGCTGCACGTCGAAGGTGGCGGCGCTCTCCTCTCCCTCCAGCGCCGAGCGGACGATGCGCTCGACGGCGTTCTCCACGGTGGCGCGGTCCCGGAAACGCACCTCCGACTTGGCGGGATGCACATTCACGTCCACCTCGCCCTCCTGCACCCGGAGGTAGAGGAACATCCAGGGCCGCGCCCCCTCGGGGATGGTCGTCCGATACCCCCGCTCCGCCGCCTTCACCAGCGCCGGATCGTGGAAGGGCCGACCGTTCACGAAGAGCTGGACCCTGCGAAGCCCCGGGCGGGCGGCGTCGGGTCGCTGCACCAGGCCCCGAACCTCCACCCCCTCCTCGTCCCCGCCCAGCGGAAGGAGCGTCCCGGCCTCCTCCCCGGGCCAGATGGCCGCCACCCTCGCGCCGACGTCGCCGGCGGCGGGGAGGTCGTGGAGGGCGCGATCGTCGGAGGTCAAGAGAAAGCCCACCCGGGGGTTGGCCAACGCCAGGGTGATCACCGCCTCGCTCACCACCCGGGTCTCTGCGGAGACCGACTTCAAGAACTTCGAGCGCGCCGGCGCGTTGAAGAAGAGGGTGCGGACGTCCACGGTGGTCCCGCGCTGCCGGGGGAAGTCCTCCACCGAGGAGATACCGCCTCCGTTGGCCTTCACCCGGGTGCCCACCTCATCCTCCGCCTCCCGGGTCTCCAGAGAGAGGCGGGAGACCGCCGCGATGGAGGGGAGCGCCTCCCCCCGGAAGCCGAAGGTGCGGATGCCGCGCAGGTCCTCCGCCTGGCTGATCTTGGAGGTGGCGTGGCGGTCCAGCGAGAGGAGCGCGTCCTCACGGGACATCCCGACGCCGTTGTCGGAGACGCGGATGCGGCGCTTCCCTCCTCGCTCCACGGCGATCTCGATGCGGGTGGCCCGGGCGTCCAGCGCATTCTCCACCAGCTCCTTCACCACCGAGGCCGGCCGCTCCACCACCTCTCCGGCGGCGATCTGGTTCGCCACCGCGTCCGGAAGGACCTGGATCCTGCGGCTCACGGGAGCCTCAGCCCTGCGCAGGGGCCGGGCCGGAGCCCCCGGTGGAGTCGTGGGGCAGTGTGGGCGCGTCCTCGTCCAGCCCGTAGAAGCGCAGGGCGTTGCGGGTCGTGAGGGCGGCGAGCTCCTGGGGCTCCATGCCCCGGTGTTCGGCCACGGCCCTCGCCACATCCACGACCCGGGCCGGCTCGTTCCGGGTGCCGCGGTGGGGCACCGGCGCCAGGTACGGGCTGTCCGTCTCCACCAGGAGCCGGTCCCGGGGGACGGCTCGGAGGAGCTCCACGGCGCCGAAACTGCCGAAGGAGGCGATACCCGAGAAGGAGACGTACCAGTCCATGGCCATGGCGGTCTCGAAGGCCCGGTCGCCCCCGGTGAAGCAGTGGAGGACCCCCCGGACCCCGTCCGGCGCGCGGCGAAGGGCGGCGGCGACGTCGTCGTCGGCCTCCCGGGCGTGGACCACCACGGGAAGGTCCAACTCCGCCCCCAGGCCCAGGTGCTGGTCGAAGAGATGCTGCTGCACGGCCCGAGGGCTGTGGTCGTAGTGGTAGTCCAGGCCCGTTTCACCCACCGCCACCACCTCGGGGTGTCCCGCCAGCTCTCGGACCCGCTCGGCGGCGTCCGAGGCCGCCTCCCCCGCCTGGTGCGGATGGACGCCGGCGGTGCACCAGAGTCCGGGACGAGCGCGGGCCAGGTCATGGGCGTGTCCCGCGTCCTCCACGTCGGAGGCGATGGTCACCACCCGGGTGACGCCCGCTTCCCACGCTCGGGCCAGGACGGCGTCCACCTCCTCACGAAGTCGCTCGGAGGTGAGATGGCAGTGGGAGTCGAAGAGGCTCGGCTCGTGGGGCATGCCGGCGGCGACGCGGAGGCGCCGTTACACCGGGACGGCCGGGGCCGCCGACTCCCGCGTGGAGGCATCCTTCTTCGACTTCCTGTCGCCCATCCGCTTCTGGATCTCCAGGAGCGCCGGCGAGGCCACGAAGATGGATGAATAGGTCCCGATGAGGACCCCCAGGATGAGCACGATGGTGAAGTCCCGGATGATGGCGCCGCCCAGAACCAGGAGCGCCATGAGGACGGCCAGCGTCGTCGTGGAGGTGAGGATGGTCCGGGGGAGGGTCTCGTTGATGGAGGCGTTGATGAGCTCCACCGGATCCCGCTTCCGGGCGCCCTTCCTGTTCAGGTTCTCCCGGATGCGGTCGAACACGACGATGGTGTCGTTCAGCGAGTACCCGAGGATGGTCAGGATGGCGGCCACCGTCGGCAGGGCGATCTCCACCCGAAACAGGGCCAGGAAGCCCAGGGTGACGAGCATGTCGTGGAAGGTGGCGATGATGGCCGCCATCCCGAATCGCAGCTCGAAACGGATGGCGATGTAGATGAGCGTCAGCAGGAAGCTGAAGAGGATGGCCAACCCCGCCTTCTGCTGGAGTTCCTCACCCACCGTCGCGCCCACCAGCTCCGTCCGCACCACCGTGAAGGTGCCGGCACCGAAGGCCGCCGAGAGCTGCACCTCGAGCTCCTCGGCCACCTGCTCGATGGAGACGCCCTCCTGGAGCGGCGCGCGGATCACGTAGTCCCGGTCCTGTCCGAAGCGGGTGATGGGCGGTGCCTGGGCCCCACCCAGCGCCTGCCGGATGTCTCCGGCCGTGACGTCGGTCTCGAAGCGCACCTCCACCAGCGAGCCGCCGGTGAAATCCACTCCGTAGTTCTGCCAGGATCCCTGGGTGATGACGTTGGTCACCATGGCCCCGACGCCCACCAGGAGCGCCAGCGCCGAGACGACGTACGCCTTCCGGCGAAGCTCGATGAACTTGAACTGGGCGTTCTTGAAGAATCTCATGGCGGGCCGGTCAGATGCTGATGGGGTCCGAGGCCTTCTTCCCCTGCAGGTAGATCAGGAAGAAGGACCGGGTGACGAAGAGCGCCGAGAAGAACGAGGCCACGATACCGATGCTGAGGGTCACCGCGAAGCCCCGCACCGGACCCGTCCCGAACTGGAACAGGATCAGGGCGGTGATGAGCGTGGTGAGGTTCGCGTCCACGATGGCCGAAAGGGCGTGAGCGAAGCCCTCGTCCACCGACGAACGCGTGGCCCGACCCGCGTCGAGCTCCTCGCGGATGCGTTCGAAGATGAGGACGTTGGCGTCCACCGCCATCCCGATGCTCAGGATGAGCCCGGCGATGCCTGGAACGGTGAGGGTAGCGTTGAGCCCGGCGAGTCCGCCCAGGACCAGGACCACGTACACGGCCAGCGCCCCCACGGCCAGCACGCCGGCCATGCGGTAGTATCCGATCATGATGATGAGGACGATGATGAGGCCCACGATCCCCGCCATCTCCCCCTGGTCGATGGAGTCCTGCCCCAGCGAAGGCCCGACGGTCCGTTCCTCGATGATGTTGAGCTGCGCCGGAAGCGCACCCGCCCGGAGTACCAGCGCCAGGTCCCGCGCCTCCTCCAGCGGAGTGCCTGCACCCATCTCGATCTGACCGCGTGCGCCGATGCGGTCACGGATGACCGGGGCGCTCATGACCTCCTCGTCCAGGACGATGGCGAGGTTGTCGCCCACGTGCTGGCCACTGAAGCGGCTGAAGAGCCGGCCGCCGGCCCGGGAGAGCTCGAACTGGACCACCGACTGGTTGAACTGCGGGTCCCGCTGGGCAAGCGCGTCCTCGAGAAATTCGCCCGTGAGGAACGGATCCTCGGTGAGGACGTAGAGCCGGCGGAAGTTCCGCGCCCCGCGACCCACCACTTCGGCACCCCAGTGGAGGGCGACGTCCCGGGGAAGGGCCCGCTGAACGGCGTCGGTATCCAGCAGGAGCGTTGCCGTGGGGACGTCCTCCACCGCCACGAGGAAGGTGCCCTCGATGTCGCCGAAGTTCAGGAGCGAGGAGAAGGGCCGGAGATCCGACTCGTCCTCCTCGGCCTGGCTGTCGGCGGCCGGGCTGTCGGCCGCTTGCTCGGCTCCGGCATCGGACGTCTCCGCCGTGGCGGAGTCACCGGACTCCGCGCTGTCTCCTCCGAACAGGAGCCCCTCGAGGTCCTCCCCGGAGGTCGTGCCGCCTCCTTCCACATCGCGGCCCAGCGCGCGCAGCGAGTCGGCGCCGAGATCCGCCACCAGCGCCCGGTCGATGCGGGGGAGCGCCTGCTCCACCTCACCCGAGGGCTGGACCAGCTTGAACTCGAGGAAGGCCGACTCCTGGATCAGGCTCTTGGCCCGCTCCTCGTCGTCGATCCCCGCCAGCTCCACGATGAGGCGATCGTCCCCGACCTTCTGGATGAGGGGCTCCTCCACGCCGAACTCGTCGATGCGCGTCCGGATCACCCGGTCCACGCGGTCGATCATGTCCGACTTGGCCTCCGCGGTGAGCGTGTTCTCCGGGTCGGCCACCTCGAGGACGACGTGCATGCCGCCCTGGAGGTCCAGGCCCAGCTTGAGCCCGTTGCTGTAGAGCTGCCAGCCGGCCACCCCCAGAACGAGGACGATGGTGATGATCCGGCTCCTGACGGATTTGAACATGGTCCCGCGGTTGGATCGGCGAAGAAGAAAGGCCCCGGCGGGGCCTGGAACGACAGCCTACTAAGCTGTCCGACGGGTCCGGGTGTGTCAATCGCGCCCGAGGCGCTTCGGAGGGTGACGGTCGCTCCCGACAGACGGTGATACGGCGGCCGCGCCGCGGAGGTCCCGCCCTTCTAGAGAAGCGCCCGGCGCAGCACGGCATGGACCCGGGCCAGGAAGCGCTCCGCGTCCACGGACTTCTCCACGTAGTCGTCGGCTCCGGCCTCCAGGAGCTCCGCCTCGATCTTCTCGCTTCCCGTCCCCGTGCGGATGAGGACCGGAAGCGCGGTCGTGCTCACCGAGCCCCGGATGTGGTCCAGGACCTCGCGACCGCTCATTCCTGGCATCTGAAGGTCCAGGATGACCAGGTTGTACTCCGGATCCTGGTGGAGTTTGTCCAACGCCGCATGGCCGTCGACCACCTCTTCCACCTGGTAGCCATCCTGCTCCAGGATGGTCCGGTTCACCAGGCGGGCCTCGGCGTCGTCGTCCACCAGGAGGATCCGCGGCGGACCCTCGTCCACCTCGCCCTGTTCGTCGTCCAGGGTCTGGCCCAGGACACGTTCCACCTCCACCAGGGTGGTCTTCCCCTCCTTCACCCACTCTAGACCCACCGCGTGGATGCTCCGCATTCCGCCCTGCTCCGCCACGCGCGTCAGCGTCGAGAAGCCCTTCCTCTGCTCGATGGCAGCCTGGAAGCGAGGCTGCACCACCAGGACCTCGTTCACCGGGATCCGGCCCCGGTAGCCTGTGAAGCCGCACGCCGGGCACCCGACGGCCCGGACCGCCGGTTCGATCCCGTGCCGGTCGGTCAGGCGCTGCTCGTCCGGGGTCAACCGACCCCCCACCGGCTCGGCGCAGTTGGCGCAGACCCGACGCAGGAGACGCTGGGCGATGGCTCCGCGGAGGGTCTGGGCGATGGTGCTGAACTGGAGCCCCATGTCCGCCAGCCGGGTGACGGCGCTCACGGCGTCGTTGGCGTGGACGGTGGCCAGCACCAGGTGGCCGGTCATGGCGGCCTGGGCGGCGGTGACGGCCGTCTCCTTGTCCCGGATCTCCCCCACCAGGATGACGTCCGGATCCTGACGCAGCATGGCACGGAGGGCGCCTGCGAAGGTCATCCCCTGCTTCGTCTCCACCTGCGTCTGCGTGATGCCCGGGAGCTCGTACTCGATGGGGTCCTCGACGGTCATGATGTTGACCTTGCCGTCGGCCATCTCCCGGAGGGCTCCATAGAGGGTCGTGGTCTTCCCGGAGCCGGTGGGCCCGGTGATGACCACCACCCCGTCCCGGTGGGTGAGGAGGGTCCGAAGCCGCTCCAGCTCCCAGGCCGGAAGGCCCAGGTCCTCCAGGGTGAAGGCCGAGGAGGAATCCAGGATCCGGATCACGCACTTCTCGGCGCCACCGGCAGGGATGGTGGAGACGCGGAGGTCGTACCCGTGGTTCTTGATGCGCACCCGGGACTTCCCGTCCTGCGGGCGGAGTCGGTCGGCGATGTCCAGCCTGGAGAGGACCTTGATGCGCGAGACGACCCGGTTGAGGGCCGCCATGGGCAGGTCCATGTGCTTGCGCAGCACTCCATCCACCCGATAGCGCACGGACCCGACGCTCCGCCCGGGCTCGATGTGGATGTCGCTCGCCCCGGCGTTGATCCCGTCCCGGAGGATGAGGTTGGTGAGCTTCACCACCGGCGTCGCGGCCGCGTCGTCCTCGGTGATCTGCTCCGGACCCATCTCCTCGACGAGCTTCACGGCCTCGGAGTCCACGTCCTCCATGTTCCCCAGCAGGCTTTCCACCGCCTTCTCCGGAGAGAAGCGGTCGTCGATGGCATCCTGGATCCTGCTCGGAGGCGCCATCTCGAAGAGCGCCGTCTGGCCCGAGGCGAATCCGAGGGCTCGCTCCGCCTCCACATCGGTGGGGTCGCAGGTCGCCACCACGAAGTGACGGTCGTCCTGCCGGAGCGGGTAGACATGGTGCTTCCGCGCCATGGTCTCGGAGATGATCAGCGAGGCGTTGGGGTCGGCGGAGGAGAAGTCCGCCACCTTCAGCCGGAAGTACTCCGCGACCAGGGTGCAGAGCTGATGGTCGTTGACCCGGTACGCGCGAGTCACCGCATTCCAGACGTCCCGAGCCTGGGCGCCCGGGGGTGCATCGGGCTGCTCGGTCTCCTTCACCAGCCGCAGCCCGGCCCGATCCGCGATGCGGACGAGCCAGTGGACGGCGCCGCTGCGGGGGGCCGGACCCGAGGAGACGGGGCTGCTCGCCGACTCGCTCATGCCTGCCCGCAGGGGGCCCGGCGAACCTCGACGAGGGCCCGACTCTGCTCGCGCAGGGTCTCGACCGGATCGACGAGGAGGACCTTGTTGAGCCGAAGGACCAAGAGAACAGCCCCCTGGGGGCGAGGCGTGCGCGTCTACGCCGCGGACGAGAATGAGCCGACCCGGCGACGGATCGCGAAGGAGTGTTCGATGAACTACGGGAAGGTAATGGCAGGGTTCCCTGCTCGCTACGCGCCCCCACCGCCCTCCTCTAGCCGCCCCGGAGGATCTCCTCGAAGAAGCTCACGACCTCCGGACGGTCTTCCTGGGCGAGCCAGAAAAGGGCCGACGCCCGGGTGTCGGCGTGCTCGGCCGTGCGTGCCAGCTCCATGAGGTGAGGGACGCCTTCTCCGTCGGGTCGCTGGGAAAGGGCGAATACTGCGGCCTCCCGGACCTCCCCGTCCTCCGCCTCGTCCGCCGCCACCTCGGAGAGCTCCGCGGTGACCACCTGCGTGGCCTCCTGACCCACCCAGAAGAGAGCGTCGGTGCGGACGTCCTCGGAGACGGCCCGGTCCCGGGCCAGGGCCAGGAGGGGCCACCAGACCTCGGCAACATCCGCCACCACCATGGGAAATACCGCCTCCTTCGCTCCGTCTCCCGTCCCAGCCCCGCGGGCGATCCAGCCCAGGAACGCCACCACCTCGTCGCCGGAGCGGAGGCCCAGCTCCACGGCCTCCGTCCCCACCGTCTCCTGCTCCTCCAGGTCGAGGATCTCGACGCCCCGCACCCGACCGTCCCGGACGAGGAGCTCCAGATGGATGGGCCCTTCCTGGCACCGGCGTTCCTCCCACCGACCCCGGACCCGCCACCGCTCGTCGTCGCCCTGACGCATCTGGAGGCCGTCGGTGCAGATCTCCACGCCCTCCCGCGCCGGGTAGTGCAGACGGGCGGTAGCGTCTCCGGCCTCCGTCACCCACCTCCGGAGCTCCTGGGCCGCCATGGGCTCCGGGCCGGCTCCGGGACCCCAGCCCACGACCAGCGCCGCCAGCACCACCCCGGCGCACCGCGCTGCGGCCCTCATCCCCGGATCAGGCTCAGGAGGAACTCCGGCACACGCGGGTCCTCGCTCTGCCCGAGCCAGAAGATGGCGTTCTCCCGCAGATCCGTGTCGTCCTCCTCCCGGGCCACCTGCATGAGGAAGTCCACCGCTTCCCGGCTCCCGAACTCCGCCGCCACGAAGATGAGCTGCTCCTTCATCTCGGGATCCTCGAAGCTCTCGTAGAGCTCCTGGAGGTCGGAGACCCCCAGGGCATTGGACTCACCGGCCCAGAAGAGGGCCTGATTCCGGATCTCCACATCCTCCGCGGGATCCCGCACCCGGTCCAGGAGCCATGCCGCGCTCGCGGCGTCCCCCGCCTCGGCCACGGCGAAGATGATCTGGTCCTTGAGCTCCTGATCGTCGATGCCGGGGTAGAGCTCCCGCAGGTAGGCGGCCCCCTCCGCTCCCCCGCCCTCCCCGATCCAGAAGATGGCGTTCCCCCGCACCTCGGGATCGACGTCGGGGCGCTCGGCGAACTCCCGGAGGAGGGCCGCCGCCCGTGAAGACTCGTGCTGGGAGATGGCGTAGACCGCCTGCTCCTGCAGCTCCGGGTCCGACGTCTCGGCCAGGATGGCGGAGAGGGCGTCCAGTGCCTCCTCCGACTGCACCTGGGAGAGCCAGAAGACAGCCTGCTCCCGGACCTCGGCATCGGGATCCGGATCCCGGTGGGCGAGGTCGATGAGGATGTCCACGGCGTCGTCGTCCAGGGTCTGCGCCACCAGGAACACCGCCTGACGCCGGAGCTCCACCGAGCAGCGGTCCCTGCTCTCCAGCACCTCCTCGAGAATGGGCCGGGCGCGGTCGGCGTGCATGTTCATGAGGGCGCTCAGGGCGGCGAGGCGAAGCTCCTGCTCCTCCCCGCAGGGCTCCTGCGCCTGTCGGGCGATGGATGCGGCAGCCTCGGCGTCCCCACGACGGGCTCGCTCGGCCTCGATGCGCACTCGCAGCGCCGCGGCGTCCTCCCGGGTGCCGGCGTCGGGGTGCTCCTCGGCCTGGACGGCCAGGAGCTCGGTGGCTTCGCGGAGCGCTCCCCGCCCGCCGAGGCGGTAGAGGGCGAAGGCCTCCCAGTAGTAGGAATCCGGGACGTAGCCGGACTCCGGATGCGCTGCCCGGAGGTCGGACATGAGCCCGGCGGCCTGCTCCCACCGTCCGTCGTTCAGCGCCTCCCGGGCGTCACGGTACAGTTCGGCTCCCGGGTCCTCCTGGAGCCACCCCTCCGGCATGACGTCCGTGCTGGAGACCCGAAGCACACCATGGACCTCCCGCCGTTCCGCCTCCACCAGGGCGTGGGCCTGGGCCAGGGCGGGACCCACCCGGGCCAGCGCCCGTTCCGCCCGTTCCATGGCAGGCTCCACCGCCCGGAGGGCCACCTGCGCCTCCGAGGTCGCCGGCAGCGCCGACACTCCCAGGAGCGCCAGCATCAGGACCCTCCCCGCCTGGGTCCGGCTCGTGGTCTTCGCGTTCGTCCTCATCGTCGTCCTCGTCGTCGGATTCATGGTCATCGTCCTCACGTTCCCGCCATCCCGCCGGACCAGCTCCGGATCCGCAGCAGCACCTCTCGTCGATCCATCCCGTCCAGGGCCAGATTGAGCTCGCTCTCCGTGCCGGGGCTCCCGGCCTCCACACTCACCACCTGGGCCAACACCAACTCCAGATCCTCCATGAGTCGACGGAGCTCCGGGTCTCCCTCGGGCGTCGCGTCCAGGAAGAGGCGGGTCTGGGTGAGCAGTCCCCGAGCAAGTCGCTGCACCTCCGGACTCAACTCCCCGCTCCGAGCGTCGCTCTTCACCAGCGACAGGAAGGTCTCCGTCCCCTGAAGGTGCCGGGCAGCGGCCCGGCGCATGGGGCCCGGATTCGTCCGCTCCGCCATCGCCGGCGCTTCGGATCCTCCGGTCGCAGCCACCGGACCCTGGGGCACCGGAGCCGTCATCCGCCCGAGTCCCACCCCCAGCAGGAGGACAGCGGCCGCAGCGGCCGCCGTGACCCAGAGACCCCACCGGGCTGGCATCTTCGGGGTCGTCCGCGCTCGTCGGTGTTCGTCCAGGCGGACGACCCGGTCCTCGGGCGAGGTTTCCACCCCGTCCTCGGCCAGGCCCGCACGAATGGCCGCCCACATCTCCTCCCGCGGCACCTCCGGCGGAGTGTTGTAGCTCCCCTTCAGGCGCCGGAGCAGTTCCTCGTCCAGCGGTTCGTCGTTGGCGTTCATACGTATTCTCCCATGGCTTCGCCCAGCGTCTCCCGGAGCTTCTCCCGGGCGCGGAACAACCGCGCCTTGGAAGTGCCCACGGCCACATCCATCGCTGCGGCGATCTCCTTGTGCTTGTAGCCTTCGAGGTCGTGCATCAGGAACACCGTCCGGTAGATGTCCGGCAGAGCGTCTACCGCCGCCTTCAGGCGGTCCTTCAGGTCCGGCTCGGGCCGGGACCGTCGCACCGCGATGGGCGCCACGTCGTCCAGGCCCCGTTCCCGCTCCCTCCGTCGATCCACCTTCCGCAGCCCGTTGAGCGCCACCGAGACCGCCACCGAATGGAGCCAGGTGGAGAACGCGGCGTCGCCGCGGAACTGATCCAGCCGTCGGAACGCCCGCAGAAAGGCCTCCTGCGTGAAGTCCCGGGCCAGCTCCTCCTCGCCTGCCATCCGATGGACGAGGCGGTAGATCCGGTCCACATGGGCGTCGTACAGCTCCCGGTAGGCGCGCTCGTCGCCGTCCCGGGCGCGTCGGATCAGCGTCTCTTCGTCCAACGAGCCGTCTCGGTCATGGCCGTCTTCGTTCCGGTCGAACGGAGGGTTCCTGTCCTTCTTCATGGGGTGGGACACGACCTCCCCGGGAACGGTTGCGTGTTCGGGACCTGGATTTGGGCGCGGCGGCCCCGGCGTCTATCTTGGCGGCGTCCGACGGGACCGAGCGAGCCACCCCCACCCACCGAGCCCACCACCATGCCGCCGTCCTCCCACCACCCCCGCGCCACCGCCCCCGCCGCGCGGTATCTGGCGCTGGCCCTCCTCGTGGCCCTCTCGGCGTGTGCCTCCGAGCGGCGAGGGGACCCGGACCTCCAGGTGGCCCTCTCGGTGGAGCCGGATCCGCCGCGGGTGGGCACCGCCGCCGTCCAGGTCCGAGTCGCCGAGGTGGACTGGTCCCCCCGGAACGGCGACCGGGTCATCCTTCGGGGTGTCCGGGACAGCATCGTCCTCACCCAGGATACCGCCGTAGGGCAGGGTGCCGGGCTGTACCGGGCCGAAGCGCTCCCGTTTCCCGTGGCGGGATCCTGGATCCTCACCGTCCGCGTGGAGGCCCGGGACGGACGCTGGGTCGAGGTGGACGAAACCCTCCGGGTGGAGGCAGAGGCGCCCTAGTCCGGGACGTCCATGGGCAGGATCATCCGGGCACGGGCGCCCCCTGCCCCGGAACGGTTCTCCAGGACCAGGGAGCCGCCGTGGCTCTCCGCGATCTGACGGGAAAGGACCAGCCCGATGCCGGACCCTCCGGGCTTGGTGGTGAAGAAGGGCACGAAGAGGTTGCCCGTATCGCCGAGCCCGGGCCCTTCGTCCTCCACCAGGATGTGGAGCTCGCGGCCCCGGAGCTGCCATCGCAGCACCACCGTCGCCTCGTGCCCGTCGGCCTCCAGGGTAGCGTCCACCGCGTTCCGGATGAGGTTGATGAGGGCCTGCTCGAGCTGGTCGGCGTCGGCCTGGAGGACCACCTCTTCTCCGTTCTCCGGCCCCGCCACCCGCACCGGCAGGCGCGTCTCCAGATGGGCCACCCGTTGGATGAGTCGGCCCACCTCGGTGGGGGTCCGCTCCGGCGCAGGGAGCCGGGCGAGCTTGGCGTAGGAAGCCATGAAGCGCCCCAGCGCCTCCGCCCGGGTGGAGACCACCTGGAGCCCCCGCTCCACGTCTTCGCCCAGATCCCCCGGGAGCTCCGCCCGCCCGAGCATGGCCTGCAGGGATCCGGAGATGGACTTGATGGGCGCCAGCGAGTTGTTGATCTCGTGCGAAAGGACACGGATGATGCGCTTCCAGGCCTGACGCTCCTCCTCGCGGAGCGCCCGGCTCAGGTCCGAGAGGGCGAGGAGCTGCAACGGGTAGCCCTCCTGCCGGACCACCGACCGGCGAAGCTCCCATCGACCGGTGCCGCCGGGGAAGTGCACCTCGATGGTGCGGGGCGCCACTCCCTCCAGACCGCCGTCCAACCGAAGCTCCTCCGCCGGCTTCCCGATGAGGCGTTCGGCGGGCTGGCCCAGGAGCCGTTCCCCGGCTCGGTTCACGATGCGGAGGGTCCGGTCGGGATCGAAGGCGAAGACCGCCACATGGATCTCTTCGAGGACCTTCCGGAGCGTCTCGGTGGCCTCCACCGCCCCCAGGCGTTGCTCCCGGAGTACCTCCTCCAGGGCGTTCACCTCCATGTAGGCCAGCGACAGCGGGTCCGAGGTCTCCCCGACCCGGGCCCGGATGCTGAAGTCCCCCTCGCGGAGGGCGGCCAGCATGTTGGCCAGGGTGCCCAGGGGTCGGGCCACCTGCTCCCGCAGCGCCACGGTGAACCCGATCCACCCCGCCAACACGAACAGGCTCACGGCTCCCTGCACGCGCGGGGCGTAGTCGCCGAGCCAGAGTAGGATCAGGGTGGCGGCCACCCCCGGCAGACCCACGGCGAGGGCCAGGAGCACCACCCGGGCGTCGTGGCTCAGGCTCCGCCACCAGGAGTTCACCGCGGGCTCCCCCGCCCTGCGAAGCGCCGCCGGAAGAGGGGCTCACCCATGGAGCTCACGCCTCGATGTCGTAGCGCTGGAGGCGGCGGTAGAGGGCGCTCCGGGAGAGGCCCAGCGACTCGGCGGCCTTGCTCACATTCCCCTGGGTGCGCTCGAGCGCCTTCTCGATGAGGAGCCGCTCGGCTTCGTCCAGCGTCATCTGCTCCATCAGGGGCGAGCCGTCGTTCCGACGTCGGAGGGCCAGGTCGGAGACCTCGATGCGCGTCCCCCGGGACATCAACAGCGATCGCTCCACGGCGTGCTCCAGCTCCCGGACGTTCCCCGGCCACGAATGCCGCATGAGGGCGTCCATAGCCCCCTGGGAGAAGCCCTCCACATCCCGGCCGTAGTGGTCGGCGTGGCGCTCCAGGAAGTGGGCCGCCAGGTGCGGGATGTCCTCCCGTCGATCCCGGAGGGGAGGCAGCCGGATCTCCACCGTGTTCAGTCGATAGAGGAGGTCCTCCCGGAAGTCTCCCTCCGCCACGGTTTCCGTGAGGTTGGCGTTGGTGGCGGAGAGGACGCGCACGTCCACCGTGCGCACCTTGCTCGACCCCACCCGCTGGATCTCGCCCGTCTCCAGGACCCGCAGGAGCTTGGCCTGCTGCTGGAGGGGGACGTTGGCGATCTCGTCCAGGAACAGCGTGCCGCCGTCGGCGAGCTCGAAGCAGCCCACCCGGTCGGTCTTGGCGTCGGTGAAGGCGCCCTTCACATGCCCGAAGAGCTCGGACTCGAAGACGCCCTCGCTGAAGCCTCCGGCGTTCACCGTCACCAACGCCGCCTCGGCGCGCCGGGAGACGGCGTGGAGCCAGCGGGCCACCACCTCCTTGCCCGTCCCGTGCTCGCCGACGATGAGGACGTTGGCGTCGGACGGGCC
>JGI12048J13642_10361501_pt1 | contig 15130 bp, 6 predicted proteins | sample ElkSlonscriptome_16_FD_13642 | JGI IMG/M metagenome (IMG submission 13642)
CACCCGACCGCGAAAACGCAGTGTTCGCACGCCACAAACGATCGTTAACACCGCGATAGCGATCAACGTTAAACCAGCGATCACGCCAATCACCAAGACCCAAGTTTCCGCTTCGGGCGGCATCGCATTTGCGGTCCCCTTCTGAGCCGCTTCGGCTCTCATTTCACTGAAAATCATTGGCATCAGTGCCGCATAAAACGCAACGATCCCGCCCATCAGCAGAATAAAGACCCCTTGTACGATCATCAGTACGCCGAGAATTTGGACCTGCCCCACCATGCCGCGTGAACTCAAATTCGCTGGATCGAGTGACCCCTCGCCTGGGATTCTCGGTGCCTGACCTGTCGGTGAGTACGGATTTGAATGGGTGGGGTCTGCAAAAGGATTATCCGATGACATATTGATGACTCGCGGTGATGCCGACGTATTGATAATGTTGATGATGGGTCATTTTGCTTGTTTCTTGAACGGTTTCAATCGATCAGCGGTAATTCATCGTCCCTCTGCGACGCCATGCCCTCTTTGAAGTGACGGCGGCAAACCGAGACGTAGCGTTCGTTGCCGCCAATTTGTATTTGATTGCCATCTTTGACGGGCTGTCCCTTGGAATCCAAACGCAATACCATCGTCGCTTTCCGTCCACAATGACAAATCGTTTTGATTTCCGAAAGACTGTCTGCCCAAGCCAACAAATGTTCGCTGCCTTCGAACAGATTGCCTAAAAAGTCGGTTCGCAATCCGTAAGCCATCACGGGAATATCGAGAAGATCACAAGCATCGCTCAATTGGCGAACTTGAAGCTTTGTCAAGAATTGTGCCTCGTCGACGAACACGGCATGCAGTGGCGTGGTTTGGTGCTGCGCTACAATGGTCGTAAACAAGTTGACGACTTGGCTAAAAACGGTGGCATCGGAGGAGAGTCCGATTCGTGAACTGACTTTGCCAACGCCATCGCGGTGATCAATTTCAGGAATCAGGATCATCGTGTTCATGCCTCGCTCACGATAGTTGTAACTGGCTTGCAACAACACGGTGGATTTACCCGCATTCATGGCAGAGAAGTAGAAATAGAGTTTTGCCATGAACGTCTATCCTGCCAGCACATCGCGTTGCTTTTGGGATAGCGTTTTTATTCCGTCGCGTGCTAGGCGAAGCAGTTCGGCAAGTTGAGCGTCGTCGAAAGTGGCTTCTTCGCCGGTTCCTTGAATTTCAACGTATTTTCCGCTTCCGGTCATGACAACATTCATATCGACATCGGCTGCGACATCGAGCGGGTAATCCAAATCGAGCCTGACCACGTCATCCACCACTCCGACGCTGATGGCGGCCACACTATCGCGAATCGGTCCGTCACCGATTCGGCTGCCGGGAACCGCGATCTCAACCGCTTTGGCCAGTGCGATGAAGCCGCCGGTGATCGCCGCGGTCCGGGTCCCACCGTCAGCCTGTAAGACGTCGCAGTCGACGGTAATCGAGTTTTCGCCGAGCAAATTCAAATCGATGATCGCTCTTAAACTGCGTCCAATCAAACGTTGAATCTCGGTGGTTCGGCCGTCAATTTTCCCGCCTCGGTCACGAGGTTTGCGGGGGCGAGTACTGCCCGGTAGCATGTTGTACTCAGCCGTCACCCAGCCTTTTCCTTTCCCAGCCATCCATGGTGGTACCGAATTCTCCAAGGATGCTGTACACAATACGATCGTATTGCCCGATTGGTACAATACGCTAGCTGGGTTAGCCGGAATATAGCCCAATTCAATCTGAACATCGCGAAGTTGGTCTGCTCTGCGGGGTGCTTGTGGCATGGGGATGTTTGTAAAACCTGTGTTGCGAACAATGGAAAGCTCTATTTTGAATCACGACACTTTGCCTTGAATCGGATAGAATTAATCGCGTCGATACCGAGTCATGGGTGTGCGATCTTTGGATCAAACCAAAAATCGGGGGCAATGACAACCACCTTGAAACCAACGATTGGTGAATGCGATGAGCGAAAGCCGAGCCAACGAAGCCCAATTAGCTGACGAGCGATTGGCTCAAGAGATCCAGCGGCGATTGCGGCAAGAAGACAGTGCGCAGCGTTTAAAAGCACGCTACGAAGCATTGTTGTTGGGAACGCGAAGCATCGTATGGACCACCGATCCCGAAGGACAATTCGTCGAACCGCAAATTTCGTGGCAGCGTTATACCGGTCAATCGTGGGATCGCCATGCGGGCCGAGGATGGTTCGATGCGTTTCATCCTGACGACCGCGTCGAATTTATCGATTTGTGGCGGTTAGCGGTAACTCGCAAGTCAAATTTTCGTGCACAGGGACAGATTTGGCACGACCAAAGCGGCGAGTTTCGACTGTTCGTTGCCGAAGCGGTACCCGTTTTTGACTCGCTTGGGAACGTCATCGAATGGGTGGGAACCGTCAGCGACATTCATGAGCAACGGGTTGCCGAAGATGCCCTGCGCAAAATCGAAGTTGAATCCAATCGCCAAAAGCACGAACTCGAAACGCTCTACGAGGCTGCGCCCGTTGGGATGAGTTTGGTCGATCGCAACCAACGCTTTTTGCGAATCAACCAAGCAATGGCAAGCATGAATGGATTGCCTCGCGAAGACCATCTCGGTCGCAAGGTCGGCGATGTTGTTCCGCAACTTGAAAAGACGATCGTCCCAATCTACAAGAAAGTTTTTGAAACCGCCGAACCGGCTCTCAACTTGGAACTAAAAGGGGCCCGCATTCGTGGAAAGCCTCAAAGGTGGTGGCTGTGTAGTTACTTTCCGCTGCTCGGAAACGATGGAAACGTCTGGGCCGTCAGCTCGATTGTGCAAGACATCACGCGCCGCAAAGAGCACGAACAGGAACTCGAAAAGGCGAACCAATTAGCGTTGCAGGCCAACTTGGCCAAAAGCGAATTCTTGGCAAACATGAGTCACGAAATTCGCACGCCCATGACTGCGATCATGGGTTATGCTGAACTATTGATGCGGCATTTAGAGGACCTCGACAACCGAGGAACGGTCCAGATTATTCAACGCAATGGTGAACACCTCTTGCACTTGATTAATGACATTCTCGATCTGTCGCGAATCGAAGCTGGAAAACTAGAAGTCAGTTTACACCCTTGCAACCTGCCACAACTAATCATCGACATCCGCGACCTGATGCAGGTGCGTGCCGACGAAAAACAGATCCGTTTCATCGTTCGCTGCGAAGGTCCGATCCCACAATTTTTTGAGACCGATGCTGTGCGAGTGCGGCAAATCTTGATTAATTTGCTCGGCAATGCGATCAAGTTCACCGATTCGGGTAGCGTCGAATTTGTCACCCGTTTGATTGACTTGCGCACCAAACCGATGTTGGAGTTCCGAGTCGTCGATAGCGGCGTCGGGATAAGTAAGGCACTACAAAAACGATTGTTTGAGCCCTTTTCGCAGGGCGACAATTCGGTCCACCGTTCCTTTGGTGGCAGCGGATTGGGGTTGGCAATTAGCAAGCGACTTGTCGGAATGCTCGGTGGTCAAATCTCGCTCGAATCATCCTCCGAAAAGGGGACGACTTTCTCCGTGCGCATACCGAGTGCCCCGCTCGCCCAAATGGATTTGGTCTACCCGACGTTACAAGACGGGACACTCCAAAAGCCTCGCAGCGAAGTGATCCCGCGAACGCTCGATTGTAACATTCTTATCGTCGATGACCGTCGTGAAGTTCGCCACATCAGCCAAAGCTTTCTCGAATCGGCTGGCGCAACCGTGATTGCCGCTGAAGATGGTCAAATGGCTCTTGACATCGTCAATCGGTCAATCAAGAGTGGCGACACAATCGATTTGATCGTTATGGACATGCAAATGCCGATCATGGATGGATATGAAGCGACCTTCACTTTGCGCAAAAAAGGATTCGCAAAACCGATCATTGCTCTAACGGCAAACGCGATGAAAGGTGACCGGGAACGATGCCTCGGACTCGGCTGCGATGATTACCTTACCAAGCCAATCGAAAGCATTTCGTTCATCGAAATGGTTGCCCATTACACCCAAGACATCAGCGAAGAAGAGTTGCGACAAATTCGGCTACATCGTGCGGCATCAACCGCTGGTAGCGAAGCAGCAACGACATGCCGCAGCCGTGAAGCGAAAATCATGGTCGTTGATGATAATGCGGATACTGCCACTCTGATGCGAATGCTGCTGTGCGCTGAAGGTCACGATGTCCAAATCGTCAATGATGGCAAAACCGCACTGCGAATGGCGAAGACGTTCCTCCCCGATGTGATCTTGCTCGACATCGGCCTTCCCGACATCAACGGTTTTGAGGTCGGCAAGAGGCTTCGCGAGAATGGCTTTCGCGGACGATTGTACGCCGTGTCCGGTCATGGTGAAGTCGATGACTTCAAGCGATCTAAAAAAGTCGGTTTCGACAAACATCTTGTCAAGCCAGTACCGGTGAACGAGCTGCTGCGTCTAATTGATTCGTGAGGCGAACCTGCGTAAGTCGAGAGTGACGGGGTATTCACATTGTCCAACCAACGTAGGCATCTGGGGGACGTCGATCCGTCCGCCAGTCATGGTCGAGGCTTCAAATTGAACCGTTCGCCGTGATTCCGCTTCCGCTGCATTGATGGGAAACGTCTCGTTGCTGCGCCCACCGGGATGGACGGCGTGATATCGACAACCGCCAACCGATAAGCGGTTCCGCATATCGATCAGGTCAAACTCTAGCGGTGTATGAATGCCAATCGTGGGATGCAAACATCGGGGAGGTTGCCAAGCACGATACTTGATCCCAGCGACGAATTGGTTTTGAACACCCGTTGCATGTAGCGGTACGCGGATGCCGTTGCACGTCAAAGCATAACGGGTCGGGTCCAAACCACTGGCCATCACCTGCATCCGCTCGAGTGACGAATCGACGTAGCGAGCGGTTCCGCCCGTGCCCGGTTCTTCACCCATCACATACCAAGGTTCGATCGCACTACGAAGTTCAAGTTCGATGCCCTGATAATTGATTTCTCCGATCATCGGGAAGCGAAAATCGAATTGAGGCGCATACCACTCGGGTCGCAAATTGGCACCATGTTGGTTGAGTTCGCCAATCAGTTCACAAAGATCCTGCCAAACAAAGTGAGGCAGCATGAATCGATCATACAGCGTCGTTTGCCATCGTGTTAAAGGATCGACGCACGGTTTTTCCCAAAAGGTTGCAATCACCGCGCGGATCAACAATTGCTGTGCCAAATTCATTCTCGGGTTTGGCGGCATTTCGAATCCGCGAAGTTCGACCAATCCTAAACGACCTGTCGACGAATCGGGCGAGTAGAGTTTATCAATGCAAATCTCGGTTCGGTGCGTGTTGCCCGTCAAATCGACCAACATGTCACGAAACAATCGGTCGACCAGCCATGGCGGACGATTCTCGCCGAGATCGTCGAGCTGGGCCAAGGCAATCTCCATCTCGTAGATCGCGTCGACCCGTGCTTCATCCATCCTCGGTGCTTGGCTCGTCGGGCCGATAAACCGACTACTGAACAAATAAGATAGCGATGGATGGTTGTTCCAGAAACGAATCATACTGGCCAACAAATCGGGCCGACGAATGAATGGACTATCGGATGGCTTTGCACCGCCGAGCACGATATGGCTACCACCACCGGTGCCGGTGTGCCGACCATCGATGTCAAATTTCTCTGCGCCCAAACGACTTTGCTTCGCTTCTTCGTATAACGTTTCAATCTGGTCCACCAACGCGTCCCACGATCCGGTCGGGTGCGTGTTGACTTCGATCACACCCGGATCCGGCGTGACTTTGAACAACTCGATGCGGTCATCGGGCGGCGGCAAATAGCCTTCCAAGATCACGGGGATGTCGAGTTTTTCGCAGGTCTCCTCGACGGCAGCGACTAAATCTAAGTAGTCTTCCAGCCGCTGCGCCGGAGGCATGAACACATGCAGTCGGCCGTAACGGCATTCCACGCACAAAGCCGTATTGACGACGTCATCGCTGGTCGGCAAATCGTCATCGACTTCGTCATCGAGCACTTGTTCATTGATGGGCAAAACGCGGGCATCGTCATCCACTTGCACAACCGATTCGTTACCTTTTTCCAACGGTGGCAGTGGCGAACGTGGCGCGAACGGGTCGGCCGGCGATGAGTAGAATGCACCTTTCGATGCGGCATCGCTCGGTAGTGTCGAGATTGGCAATCGCAACCCAATCGGTGAATCACCAGGGATTAAGTACAATTTCTCGCTGCGAATCGGCCATCGACCGCTAATCCAACCCGGTCTCGCTTGCCACCAAGCACGCCGCAGGGGCAAGACAAATCCGATCGGTTTGCTCAGTCCATTGGTAAACGTCCGCATCATCATCGCCCGTTCATTCGGGTCTTCTAATTTTGGATCCGTCGGATCGACATCCACCGGCAACCGCTGCTCTCGCCATAGATAGTGAAAAACGTCTTCGTATACAGGAAACGACATTTTGGCACTGATGTGAAGTTCGGCTGCCAAGTGCCGAACAAATCGACTTGCATCGTCGTGAGTAAACCCGTAGTCGGTTCCTTCGTCAGCGATATACTTCGGATCTATCCAAATCGGATGCCCGTCGCGTCGCCACATGCATGTCAACGCCCAACGAGGCAACGATTCACCGGGATACCATTTGCCCATTCCGTAATGCAGCAGTCCACCCGGAGCGAACTTGTCGCGAAGTCGGAGTAGCAAGACATTACTGAGCACGCGTTTTTCTTCGCCAACCGCGTCGGTGTTCCACTGTGGATCATCCATGTTATCGATCGATACGAACGTCGGTTCACCGCCCATTGTCAAGCGAACGTCGCCAGACTTGAGACGTTTATCAATCTTCTTTCCGGCGTCTAAAATTTCGGCCCACTGGGAATCGGAGTAGGGTTTTGTGACTCGCGGATCTTCGTGAACCCGAACGACGCTCATTTCATGTTCAAACTCGACATCACATGGTTCGTGCCCACCGGTGATCGGGGCGGCACCATCGTAGGACGGAGTACACGCCAATGGGATATGTCCTTCACCCGCAAACAAGCCGCTGGTGGGATCGAGCCCGACCCATCCGGCGCCAGGCAGAAAGACTTCGGTCCAGGCATGAAGATCACAAAAATCGGCAACGGGGCCCGATGGCCCTTCGATCGGCTTTTCATCGGCAGTCAATTGAATCAAATAGCCGCTGACGAAACGGGACGCCAAACCAATGTGGCGAAGCGTTTGCACGAGCAGCCAAGCGGAATCGCGGCACGAACCGCTGCCTTTTGTCAGCGTTTCTTCGGGCGTCTGAACTCCCGGTTCCATCCGCACTAAATACTTCACTCGCTGCTGAGTGAGCCGATTGATGTCGACCAGAAAATCGTTGATGCTGCTCGATGACTTCGGCAGTGTCGCGACCCAGTCTAAAAAGGATTCGGTTGGCTCAATGCAGGACAAATAGGGTGCGAGTTGCTGCTTCGATTCGTCCCGATAAGTGAACGGCCATTTTTCCGCATCCTCTTCGACAAAAAAATCGAATGGGTTAATGACCGTCATCTCGGCCGTCAAGTCGACCGTGACCGAAAACTCGGTGGCGCGTTTGTTGAACACGAACCTAGCGATCGGATTGCCGAACGGATCTTGTTGCCAATTGACAAAATGATCCTCCGGTTCAACTTTAAGATTGTACGCATTGATTTTTGTCCGGCCATGGTAGGCAGGTCGCAGGCGAACCAATTGGGGCCCAAGTGTGATTGGACGTGAATACTTGTACGAAGTTTTATGGTGAAGCGCGACGCGGATGGTCATAGAAGATTAGCCGGGTTGGTTAAAGTAGTCGTGGTTGAGTCGATTGCCGATTTCGTTCAGCTCGCTCTGTAGAAAATCGATAAACTGGTGCATTCCGCCCGCGAGTACTTCTTTGACATTGGAACGCGAGAGTCGATGTTTGAGTGCGGCAATCCGCTGCCTCGCCTCGCGCGGCACCGTTTCGTGTGATGAGTCACTAATTTCACCGAGCGACCAATCGGCACCGGCGACGCAAGACCGTATCGAACGTGGGAAAGTACGATGAAACAAGAAAAACTCCACGACTTTCTCAAGCTCGACCAAGTGATGCTCGCGCCGATAGGTCTCGAATCCACTAATCGCCAACAGCAATGTTGACCACTGTAAATCATCAATCGCGGTGCCGACATCGTCTAAACGCGGTAGTAGATTAAAGTACTTGACGTCGAGGATTCGCGATGTCTTGTCCGCGCGTTCGATCAATCGTCCCAGATTAGCAAAGTGCCAAGCCTTGTCGTGCGCCATCGTGCTATCGAGCGTTCCCGACCACATGATCGCGTAGCGACGAACGTTGTCATAAAACTCGACCGTCGGGTCGGTCAACTGAGCCTCGGTCGCTCCCGCAACAAAATGGTAGAACTCGTTGAGTTGTTCGAAAGATTCGGAGGATAAACTTTCACGAACGGATCTCGCGTTTTCCCGTGCCGCACGCAGGCAGGTCATCATTGAACTGTGATAGTTCAAATCGAACGCCAAGAATTTCACCACGTTTTCGGCGTTCGGCGGCCCGTAGGTCTTGAGGAACCATTTGGTATCGCCAGTGACTTGGACAAGGGGTTCCCAAGGGTCAACCAAGTTTTCAGGCTGATCCAGAATGAGGTTGAGTGTCACTTCGAGAAAGCGAGCATGGTTTTCAGCTCGCTCCACTTGGCGGCTCATCCAATAGATCGATTCGGCAACTCGAGAAAGCATGGGGCGATGACTTAGGGGAAAGAGGGCTTGTAAGAAAACTGTAGGATTGGAGTCCCGTCTTTAGACGCTCGATTGATTATTGTCAAAACAAATCGGCTAAAGCCTGGACTCCGACTCTCGCAAGAACGGCTAATCATTCACCGTGGCAACGGGTTGTCCTGCTTCGGCAACGACCCAAGTATCTTTGCTGCCGCCTCCTTGAGAGGAATTGACGACCAGTGACCCCTTTTTGAGGGCGACGCGAGTCAAGCCGCCGGGCATGACCCAGACATCGTCGGGGTTGCTGCAGAGGATGTAGGGTCTCAAGTCGACATGACGTCCTTCGAGTCCATTGTCGCTAAGGGTCGGCACGCGTGACAATTGAAGCGTGGGCTGAGCGACATAATTACGCGGGTTCTCTTTGATCTTTTCCGCAAAGATTGCTCGCTCTTCAGCCGTCGCATGGGGGCCGATCAAAATGCCGTAACCCCCCGATTCGCCCGCCGCTTTGACCACCAATTCGTCAAGGTGAGCAAGCACGTATTTGCGATCTTCCTCTCGCTGGCACACGTATGTGGGGACATTCGCCAAAATCGATTCTTCGCCTAAGTAGTACTTGATCATCGCAGGCACAAAGGCGTAGATCACTTTATCGTCGGCGATGCCGGTTCCCGGTGCATTGGCCAATGCGACGTTGCCCGCTCGATAGGCTCGCATCAATCCTTTGACGCCGAGCGTCGAATCCTTTCGGAACACTTCGGGGTCGATAAAGTCGTCGTCAATTCGCCTGTAAATAGCATCGACACGCTGTAGACCGTCGGTCGTCCGCATATAGACAAAATCGTCATTGACCACCAAGTCACGGCCTTCAACCAGCTCGACACCCATTTGTTGGGCCAGATAAGAGTGCTCGTAATAGGCGCTGTTGTAAACTCCAGGCGTTAAAACGGCGACCGTAGGATTGTTGACGTGCAACGGCACCATTGATCGCAGCATGCCGTATAATCGTGACGCATAATCATTGACCGGACGGACTCGCGAGGCACTGAACAGTAGCGGAAAATTCCGCTTCATAATGTGCCGGTTTTGAAGCACATAGGAAACACCCGAGGGGCACCGCAAATTGTCTTCGAGCACGTAGACCGCACCGGTGTCATCGCGAACCAAATCAGTGCCCGTGATGTGGCACCAAACGTCGGATGGCGGACGAAGCCCGACGCATTGAGGCAAAAACGAAGGCGCCGAGTCGATCAATTCCTTCGGGATGATCCCATCTTTGACAATTGCTTGCTCGTTGTAAATGTCGGACAGAAACCGGTTGAGAGCGCGAATTCGTTGCCGCAGACCTGCGTCGATGTGCTGCCAAAGCATGGCCGACACGATCCGTGGAATCACGTCGAACGGCATGATCTTTTCCGTACCTGCGTTGTCGCTGTAAACCGTAAAGGTGATGCCCATCTGGTAGAGCGACTGCTCAATCGAACGTTGACGACGAAGCAATTCTTCCGGAGGCAGTCGATTGATCAAGTCGACCAGCATTTCGGCATCGGGCCGAGCGATAGTTTGCTTGTCGACTAATTCGTCAAAGAAACCTTCCGGGTCGTACTGGCTCAACTTAGGAGCGGACAACGTTTGAGATTGTGACGGTGAAGTTTGGGACTGACTTTGGTTCACTATAGGGATACCGCTAGTGGAGAAAACTCGAATCACTCTAATTGGTTGCCCAGCCCGCCAGTACTGGATAGATCCAAAGAGTTTACCCCAGATCGGCAAAGATGCTAGTGCCGAATTTGGACGCGCTCGATTAGCGGCAGATCAACACCCGCAATCACAATGCCTGGCCCGCACGCAGTACCAAAACGGGGCGAGACAGCGATCCAGTGAAGCTCAAACCTGACGAACCACTCATTAGGCTGGAACGAAACGCCGTAAACCCATTAATAGCAACGGCTTAAATCCAGCACGCTAGCTTGGCTCGCGGAGTTGGGAAACGTGAAACGAGTGCAGTTGCCCTACAAGAACGCCCGTTGGGCGACGTTGTGTCACCGGCCTTCGGTTGTGTATAACGGAGACGATGATTCAACGTCGCTCCAACCAACAGGACGAACACCGTTACGATGGAAACTCCGACAATCGAAGTCCATACGCCCGAAGTCAAACCGTTCGTTCACCTGCATTGCCATAGCCATTACAGCCTACTCGATGGTGCCGGTGATATCGGGAAATTGGTCAACCGCTGCGTCAGTCATGGCATGAACGCAATGGCGCTTACCGATCACGGTAACTTACACGGTGCGTTGGAGTTTTACCGCAAAGCAAAAGATGCCGGCATCAATCCGATCATCGGCTACGAGGCCTACATCGCACCGGGAAGTCGTTTTGATAAAGGGGGCGCGAGCAGCAGTAAACAAGCCAGCTATCACCTGACACTGTTGGCCAAAAACCGAACCGGCTTCAAAAACCTTGTCAAACTTGCTTCCGCCGCCTCGCTGGAGGGGTTCTACTTTAAGCCGAGAATCGACAAAGAAATTCTGGAAAAATACAACGAAGGCATCGTTTGCTTGTCCGGTTGTGTGAGCAGCGAATTCAGCCGTGCGATCCTCAAAGGCATCGATACCGAAGAACACGAAAAAGAAGCTCGTGACATTGCGGGTTGGTTTCAAAAAGTTTTCAATGATCGTTATTTTATCGAGATCATGAACAACGGTGTCGAGATCCAGAGGCAGCAGCTTCTCGGAGCGGTCGACATTGCTCAAAAGGTCGGTATTCCACTTGTCGCGACCAGCGATTGTCACTACGTCGATCAATCGGATGCCGAAGCGCAAGACATCATGCTTTGCATCAACACCGGACGCTTCCGTACCGATACGTCGCGGATGAAGATGGAGAACGATCAGTTCTTTTTGCGCAGCCCGGAACAAATGTATGAAAAGTTTCCGGGTTTAGAACACGCTTGTGCTCGCAGCCAAGAGATTGCGGATTCGGTCGACATCGATATCGAACTCGGCAAACACTACTTTCCGAACTTCGAATGTCCTGATAACAAAAAGCCGATCGATTATTTGCGCGAGCTTTGCGTTCAGGGATTGCTTGAACGCTACGAGGGAGACCCGCAGCGGATTGTCGATGGCGAACTTTCCGACGAAGTCATCGCCCGTTTGGACCGCGAACTTGGCGTGATCAAAAAGCTGGGTTTCCCTACCTACTTTTTGATCGTCTGGGACTTCGTCAATTACGCACGCGATCAAGGGATCTCGGCGACCGCTCGTGGTAGCGGTGTGGGTGCAATCGTTTGTTACGCGCTGTACATGTCGCACGTGTGTCCGCTGCGTTACGACTTATTGTTTGAACGGTTCTTGGACGAAAGCCGTACCGAGCCACCCGATATCGATATCGACTTCGAAAAAGAACGCCGCGTTGAGGTGATCGATTACGTCAAACGACGATACGGCAGCGAAATGGTTTGCCAAATTGGAACCTTCGGGACGTTGGCTGCGAGGGCAGCGATCAAGGATACCGGACGTGCTCTCGGCGTTCCACTCAATCGCGTGAATCAAATCACCGAAATGGTGCCCGATGAGCTGAAGATCACAATCAAGAAAGCACTCGAAAAAAGTGCCGACTTGAAAATGACCTATGACGGTGATCCCGAAGTCCGCGAACTTTTGGATCTGGCGATGAAGATCGAAGGTCTCGCCCGCAACATCGGCACTCATGCTGCAGCGGTCGTGATCGCCGACAAACCGTTGCCAGAATACGTTCCGCTCACGCGAGTCCCCGGTAAACAAGACGTCATCACTCAGTGGTCGATGAACGATGTCGAAGCATCGGGCTTGTTGAAGATGGATTTTCTCGGGCTGCGAAACCTGACGATCATGAGCCGGGCGGTCAAGTTGATCGAACAAACCACGGGCAAAGCAGTCGATCCGCTCAAATTCCCCCTCGATGACAAGGCCAGTTACGCGCTGCTTCAGCGTGGTGAGACCAAAGGTGTCTTTCAACTCGAATCCGGCGGTATCCGCGACCTGCTGACTCGGATGAAGCCCGACCAATTTAGCGACATCATCGCGACCGCGGCACTCTATCGCCCCGGACCGCTTGAGGGAGGGATGGTCGACGACTACGTCAATATCAAACACGGTCGCCAGCAACCCGAGTACAAGCATCCGGTACTTAAAGAGATTCTCGAAGAGACCAACTCGATCATGGTCTATCAAGAACAAGTGATGCGGATCTTGAACCGGCTCGGTAACGTGCCACTGGCAAAAGCCTACACTTGCATCAAGGCGATCAGTAAGAAAAAAGAAGCGTTGATTAACCAGAATCACGACGTCTTCATCGAGGGTTGCGGCAAGAACGGACTAGGTGAAAAAGATGCCGAAGAGATTTGGAACCTAATTGTCAAATTTGCGGGCTATGGTTTCAATAAATGTGTCGTGGGTAATACGCAAATTGTCGACGCCGACACGGGCGTTCGTACAACCGTTGGCGAACTATTCGCAAAGCGGGCACTGATGCGGATACATGCCCTCGACGCGAACCAAAAACTGGTTCCACGCAACGTGACCGATGTCGTGTGGAATGGAATTAGGCAAACGTACAAGGTGCGTACGCGGTTAGGACATGAACTCACTGCAACGGACAATCATCCACTGCGAACGTTCGAAGGCTGGAAAACGATCTCGGAACTGACGGTAGGTGATAAAGTCGCCGTCGCCAGAAAGATTCAGATCAGAGACGGTGTCGACTGGCCGGATCACCACGTAGTGTGTTTGGGTTGGCTTCTTTCGGAAGGCAGTATGTGTCACCCGACATGTCTCTATTTTTATTCGAATGACGAGAAACAAATAAAGGATTTTGCATCGGCGGCGGAAGAGTTTCCTAACACAATTGCACGAGTCGATCAGCGAGCAGGTGGTCGATTCGAAGTGTGTTTGTCTACCGGACGTGACATGAAGTTGGGAAACCTCGACCAGGCAGGAGTTGGCACGGCGGTCGCCGCAAGACGAATCACCGGCGTTCGCTGTGGCGCGTTCGTATGGGCGAAGAAGCTTGGATTGCTAGGCTATGGAGCAACGAAGAAAAAGTTGCCAGAAGAGGCGAACAGACTGGGCAAGGATCAAACGGCATTGTTGCTCGGTCGACTCTGGGCTGGCGATGGCTATGTCGAAGAAACAGGTCAGCAGTCTTATTATGCAACGTCATCACAAGAATTGGCGTTCGATGTACAGTACTTGCTGAGACGACTTGGGATTGTTTCTCGCGTAACAGAAAAAACATTTCGGTATACCTACAAGGGCATCGAAAAGCCACGGATTGGCTTTACGGTACATTTAGTCGGGTATGAATCGTGTATCAGCTTTCTGAATATCGTTGGCCCGCACATTGTCGGGAAGGGATTGTCCGTTGAACGTGCGAAGCAGCGTTTATGTAGCAGGCTGGCGAAAACAACCGGCGACCTCATACCGACAAGCGTTCGAAAAATCGTTGCGGAGCATCGAGTTGACAGCGGGATGACTTGGCGGCAATTGGAAGCCGAAAGTCGGATATCAATACGTGAATTGTGTCGCACCAATGAATCAACCAAACGCGGCTTTCAGCGGTCAACCATTGGGCGACTGGCTCGGTTTTTTGAGTCTGAAGAATTGTTTTCTCACTCGGAAAGCGATTTGTTCTGGGATGACATCATCTCAATCGAACTCGCTGGCGTCGAAGATGTCTACGATTTGACAGTTGAACACGATCATAACTTCGTGGCAAACGGCTTCGTCGTTCATAATTCGCATTCAACCGCTTACGCGTTGGTCGCGTTTCAAACCGCTTATTTGAAAGCGCATTATCCGGTCGAGTTTATGGCGGCGCTGTTGTCGAGTGATATCTCGGGACGCAACTTCAAACGCAAAGATGCGCTCGTCGAACACATGGAGGACTGCGATCGCATGGGGATCGAAATTGTTCATCCCGACGTCAACACCAGTGCAGCGGACTTTTCGGTTGCCGATGGGAAAATCTTCTTTGCATTGTCGGCAATCAAAGCTTGCGGCGGTTCCACTGCGATCTCGATTGAAGAAGAACGAAAGAAGAACGGGCCGTATAAGGACATCTACGATTTTTGTGAACGAGTTGACCCGTCGGCGTGCAATAAATCAGCGATCGAGACGCTGATCAAAGCGGGAGCGATGGATAGTTTCGGTGCCAAACGAAGCCAATTGACCGCTGTCATTGAAAGAGCTCTGCAAGCGGGGGCGGCGATCCAAGCGGATAAAAAGAGTGGTCAAACCAGTTTGTTCGGAGCGTTCGACGAGGAAGAGGAAGCGGACGTTGGCAAATCAACCACCGCTCCGATGCCAGAAATGGACGAATGGATTGAACGCGAGAAATTGCTCGCTGAAAAAGAAGTCTTGGG
>JGI12048J13642_10051524_pt1 | contig 15097 bp, 13 predicted proteins | sample ElkSlonscriptome_16_FD_13642 | JGI IMG/M metagenome (IMG submission 13642)
TCTGAAACGGGCGATCGCATGACTTTATGCCGCGATTAGAGCGAATTGACGTCAGAGATACATCTTTTTGGCGTTAGCTTCCGTATTGTTATGAGATCGTCATGTTCTAAGTTCTCTTTGAGTTCGTTCTCTTTTAACCTTTGCGGCTCTGGTTGGCTCAGGTTTCTGAGGCCAGTTCTGGAGAATTCTGAATGTGACGCACCCTATTCAACGCGCTATCGCTGGCTCATGCAAAGCTCTTTTGAGCGGATTATCACAGGAATCCTCTTCTTCGTCATCACGGTTGTTCTAGCCGTTGTTGGATATTCTTGGCTGGGCTGGGATTTATTTGATGCTTTCTATATGGTGGTGATCACCATTTTTGGTGTTGGGTATGGCGAAGTCAAACCCCTAGATACTCCCAGCGAACGCATTTTCACCATCATTGTCATTTTTGCTGGGTTTATCTCAGTTGCCTATATCGTCGGAGGATTTGTGCAAATGATGATGGAGGGCGAAATCAATCGAGCTTTCGATGCCCATCGCAAAACTCAAGAAATTGGGAAGCTAAAAGACCACGTCATTATCTGTGGATTTGGGCGGATCGGGCAAATGCTGGCTCAAGAGTTACAGGAGGTGAAGCGTCCTTTTATTGTGATCGACAGTTCTCCTGAGCAAGTGACCAAAGCGGAAGAACTGGGCTGTCTGTCTCATTTAGGAACCGTTACCGATGAAGACGTGCTGCAATATGCAGGCATTTTGAAAGCGAAGACCTTGGCGACGGTGCTGGCCGACGATGCGCTCAATGTATTCATCACGCTGACGGCTAGAGGATTGAACCCCAGTTTGGCTATTTTGGCGATGGGTGAGCTGCCCTCAACGGAAAAAAAGCTGCGGCTAGCAGGAGCTGACCACGTGGTACTACCTGCGGCGATTAGTGCTCAGCGGATGACCAATCTGATCACGCGCCCCACAACGGTTGATTTTCTCGACCAGAATGGAGAGCGATCGCACCTTGATAACATGCTGGATCAAATTAGTTTGCGCATCGACGAGCTGACGATTCCAACCGATTCTCCTTTAGCCGGAGCGACCCTGGACGACATCGAAGTTCAGGGCGATCGCAGTTTCATTATTCTCGCGGTTCGCTGTGCTGACCATACGGTCGTCAACCGCCCACCGTCAACATTGGTGCTCAAAGGCGGCGATACTGTGATTGTCTTGGGTCAAAAAGGAGCCATTCCAAAACTTGCTCGCTTCTACGATCTAAAGCGAAACTTGCGCTATCGAGGAGCGCGGGCATAATTACAAAAGGTTGAGGCCAAGGAGCATAAAGCACGAGGCAAATAAAAGTGCTTAGAAAGCGATCGCCTGCTGATCAGCTCCGAAGGGCTCGTCGCTTCCGATCACCATAGGACGTGGCCCGACAAAACAAGACGACACCTCGGATACCATCGCAGTGTCTTCCGAAATGAAATGAACGACCTGAAAGATTTGTCGCGGTGAGTCTTCGTTGGTGGTGTTGCGAATACCCATAAAAAGCCCGTGGGTGGCATCGTCGTATGAGAAGGCGGTCACATACTCACCCGAGCGATCGCCATCAAGGGCTGTCCACTCTGGGTATGTAACTGCTGGAAACAAGAAGATAGGCGGTTCTTGGTTGTCCCGCAGGGGATAGACGTTGTGAGTTTCTAAATTCGGCAACAAAGAATTCGTAATCGTCAAAATCCAATCACCCGCATGGTCATTGGAGACGGGAAGCATATTACCCGCATCGTCAAATTTGGCAATGCCGCTGAGCCAGTAGGTGTAGCGATGTCCCCACTCTATGGTGTCAAGAGTGGCCGTCGCCATACAGTTCACGACTTGACGTTCAAGTTCAGGTTCGGGGGCTTCAGGATCAAGTGCTGGCACGTCTACTTCTGGCTCCGTGTCTTCCGGTTCCGTGACTTGCGCTATGGCTGAAGCCGTTCCTACGATCCCCATGGTCGCGGTTAGAAGGGCGATCGCTGCGCCAATTCTGAATCTGGAATTGCGATGAAGCTGAGTAGGCCAATGTTGTTGAACCATCGGGAGAACCTGCATGAACGTTAATCGTCTCAAACCCATCACTCATTCTATTCGTATCCAGCATATAAGCAACATCTACGGATGCGACAAGGCACGAAAGTGATGAGAAAGTGAGTTTAGCGTTCTGGAGTTGACATCCTCCTGAAGCACCGCAATCCTGCTCTGACTAGCTCATTACGATAATCTACTGACAGGAGTGTGTTTGCCTCAGCAAAAGGGCCGTGATGTTACCTCCTAACTACAAACAATGGCCTGGAACTGCTGCGCCTTCATCCACCTTGACCATGGCTCGGTTGACATTTAAGAGGATGTTTGAAAAGTATTAGACAACACGCTGGAACAAGACTGATCCCCCTAAATCCCCCTTGAGAAGGGGGACTTTGATTCCGGTTCCCCCCTTTTTCAAGGGGGGCTAGGGGGGATCTGAAGTCGCATTGACGACTTCTCAAACATCCTCTAAGTGTCTGGTATCATTTGATGCGTTGATTATTATTTGATGCTTTGATATAACAATGCGCAGATAGGTTAGGACAGATATTGATGGAGAAGCCGCGCGGTGCGCGGCTTCTCCATCAACTATTGGTTTTATATCAGCGCGTAGCGCTATGTTATTTGATGCGTTGATACTGTCTTCTGATTAGGAGACAACTCATTTGGCTATTCTCAGATTCTAAGGGGGCGATCGCGCGATCGCCCCTTAGAATCTGAGTTCTTTTACGCAGCCACTCCAGCCTCAGCAGGTTTGCGAGCGACCCAATACTTGCTAGCAAAGTGAACCTGAGTTTCTACGACCTCAAAGCCTGCTTGTACTAATCGCCCAGAGATGTCGTCTTCGGTGTAGTTCTTGTAGAAAGGCTCATGGAACATGGCTGGAAAATTCTCCAAAAACACATCCATGTCAGAGAAATCGCCGCGCTGAATGGAATCGCAAATGACAAAGACTCCACCAGGGCAAGTGACTCGGAAGCACTCGTTGATGATTGCTTGCCGAACCGGAGCTGGCAGCTCGTGGAACAAGAAAACGCTCGTCACTCCCTGGAAATAGTTGTCTCTGTAGGGGAGAGCCTCTGCATTCGCGTTCAATAATTGGGGAAGTTCTCCCGGAATCTCCGATAGGTTTTGGTTTGCCTTGCGCAGATAGGCAGGCGACAAATCAGTCCCAAATAGTGACACCTCTGACAAAGCCCCACGCAACATCCTCAATGTGCGTCCTGTGCCACAGGCTACATCGAGTACACGAGTCTGCGGAGCATTCGGAATACCTGCCTTCGTTAGCTCCTGTTTAAGGGGAGCCAGAATCCGCCGCCGCATTGGATCGGCAGAGCCGTTGAATAAAATCTCGACTTGAAGATCGTAAAGATCGGCTGAGCGATCGCTCAGATATCCATCAGTTTGGTTATGGAACGTGCGAGCGTAATACTTAGGGTAGCCTTCTGTTTTGACACCGGGGCCAAAATCGTAGAATCGGTCATTGTTCGCCCGATCCCAAGTCGAGGGCATATCTAGCCACACCATGGGGTAAAAGCGAAAGAAATCTTCCCAAGGGTTGTCAAACAGTAACGCGCTGGGATAAACGCCATTCTCTGCGTCCTTCCAATCGGTGTCTAAAAGGTCATTAAGACGTTCCCGAAACTTTAACAATGTGCGGGTCTCAATGGGTTTTATTCGCTCCTGAGCAGGGGGAGCAACAAGCGATCTCAACTGAGTGCTCAAAGTTTTGTGCGTCAGACCAAAATAGCTTTTGCCTTGCTGAAAGGTTTGATATGCCAGCTTTGCTAGAGTGCTCTCCATGGGAATATGTCTGGTGTTGTGAGTGAACTGAATTGAACAATCTTCTTCGGAAAGTTGGCTAAGATTGCCCCACAATGGACTAGGCTTCTCTGCGATGAGCGGAAAGAACACGACTCATAAATATCGCAATGTCCAGTGAGTGAGTGTCGCGATGTGACACGTGACTAGCGTTGAACTCAAGACTCATTGGGAGACAAACTCAGACCTATTGCATCTGAACGGTCAGTTAGAACATAGAACATTTAATTGCAGACAGTTGCCCGCTCAATTTGCATGAGCTGTTTTGATGCCCTGACCTCAATTTTCGGTTGCTACAAATCCTTAGAAATCCGCTGCAAGCTATCTGCTTGCAAAGTTGTCGGGGGCCAAATGCAAACAGCCTCTTATTCTTATTGTAAACAACTGTAAATAAAATTTCATAAATTGATCCAACACCGGATTATTCGTCTCGTGCTGACCACACGCCAGAGATAAGCATCACCATGCCGCCCGTAAAGATGGCGATCGCAAATCCTGCTGGGATAACACTGCTCCAGTCGATTGATTCCATGTCTTTTAAGTGTATTTATGCGTCAGTGCGGTGCGGATAACCAGGGAGCACCGTCCCTCCATTTGTTCTGACTTAGCTAGCTAAAAAAATCTTAGTGAAACCCATGCTAGCCCTTTGGATCATCAGCCACAATCACCACCGTAATATTGTCGCGTCCGCCTTTTTCTTTGGCCGCGTTGATAAGCGCTTCAGCCACCTTGTCACAAGAGCGAATCGTTTTCAGTTGAGACGCGATCAAGTGATCAGACAACTCTTCTGTCAATCCATCGCTGCACAAAAGCAGGCGATCGCTGGGCTGGTAATCGAAAGATGAAATATCAACTTGCTTTAGGTCTTCTCTTCCCAAGCATTTTGAGAGAATATGTCGCCAAGGATGAACTCTCGCCTGAGCCGCAGATAAGTCTCCTATCTGCATCGCCCGTGCAACCCACGTATGATCTTCTGTAATCTGGTCTAGCTTCGCACCTCGAAGCCGATAGAGACGAGAGTCACCAATGTGGGCACACCACGAGGTGTCATCCCGAAACATAAGCACCACAACGGTGGTTCCCATGTCTCCTCTTTCTGGATGAGCCATCTGATCCTGAAGAATGGCCGCGTTTGCTTTTAAGATCGACTCTTGCAGCAGTTGAGAAGATTCATCAGGCGTTTCCCATCGAGCGGCTATGTAATCACGAATAACCTCAGTGGCGATTCGGCTTGCTTCTTGCCCACCCGCGTGACCACCCATACCATCGGCTACGATAAAAAATTGCCCCTCAGGGTCAATGTAGTAGGCATCTTGGTTGGCGGATCGTACAAGACCCGGATCGGTAAGACCCGTGAAGAGGCGTTTCATATCTCGATTGTTTCAGCCCTAGCTTGGTGAATATCGGCTTAACAAAGCTTGCCACAAATGCAGTGCTTTAAGCATAAGAGCAAATGCGAAAAACAGGCACTCTAAAAAACACCGAAAACCGAATAGAGTTTTACGTCATTCGATCATGTCGATTGATCCGAAACATCAGTCGGACGAGCGCAACCCCTGCAGTGATCGCCATCAGAGCCGCCAAAATGGAAAGCCACACAAACTCATTGACCAGCAAAATGGTCGCGGAAAGGGTAAATGTTGCAATGAGTACCGTGTAGTTAGTGCCCATATTGACACCGCTAAGCTGTCGCAACGTGCGATCGGTCTCAGTCGCTCGAACCCGAAGTCGAATATCTCCTCGTTCTAGCTTCTCTAAAGTGTCTTCAAAACGTCGAGGTAATCCAAACGCCGTCGTGCCCACTTGCGCGGCTTGACGACTCAATTCGTCCAAAATTCCACTGGAGCCACCGGATGGAGACTGATTATCACTCATAAGCCGCATTGCAAAAGGTTTTGCAACCTCCATGAAATTAAAGTCAGGGTCAAGTCCTTTTCCAACTCCTTCTAGAGTCGAAAAAGCTCGCATTACGAACGTAAACGTTGCTGGAAATCGAAACGGCTGATCGTAAGCAATCTCATACAGATCGTCACTAATGTCGCTGACCGATTGAGCTTCAAACGGCTGATCCATAAAATGATCCAGCATGTACTGAATGGAGCGACGCACTGGCCCCATGTCTTCTACTGGAGACAAAGCGCCTAGCTCAACCAAAGAAGCGACAACTCGTTCAGCGTCTTTTTGGGCAATTCCGAAGAAAGTTTCCATGAGTCGTTCGCGGGTCACCGCTTGGACATGACCCATCATGCCAAAGTCGTAGAAGATAAGCGAACCTTCAGGACTGACAGCAATATTGCCAGGATGGGGATCAGCATGGAAAAACCCATCATTAAGCAATTGCTGAAGATAAGCCTGAGCTCCCAATTGAGCAATCTGTTTGCGGTCGAGTCCTGCAGCTTCGAGAGCTTCGTAATGACTAATTTTGATACCCGGCATATATTCCAGGGTCAACACTCGTGGCGAAGTATATCGCCAATAAACGCGCGGAACTCTGGCCCAATTTGCTTCTCGAAAGTTGCGGCGGAACGTATCCGCGTTGCGGCCTTCGTTGAGGTAGTCAATCTCTAGCCATAAAATGCGGCAGCATTCCTCATAGATGCCCAACCAGTCTCGTCCTCTGCCCCAGTCGGGATGCTTTTGGAAGTAGCGAGCGATACCCTTCAGAATGCTGAGGTCAATTTCGAACAAGCGCTTTAAGCCAGGGCGCTGAACCTTGACCACCACTTCTTCTCCAGAGTGAAGCTGTGCCCGATGAACTTGGCCTAAGCTCGCTGCGGCAAGAGGGATGGGATCGAAATTACGAAACAGTTCAGGAACCGCTTTGCCAACATCTTTCCGGATAATGTCTTCAACGAGTTCGTAGCTGAAAGCGGGTACGCTGTCTTGAAGTTTCGATAGCTCTTCAACGTATTCAGAGGGAAAGAGATCGGCACGGGTCGAGAAAAGTTGACCAACCTTGATAAAGGTAGGCCCCAAATCAAGTAGCGTTTCTCGAATCCAGATGGCTTGACGTCTGCGTCGTTGAGCTTTTGCCTCGTCGCTCATCTCGCCCTTGTAGCTCCAAGGCTTCTTGTAAAGCCATTGAGCGCTCATGAGCTTCAGTACGAACGACCAAATATCAACAAACCGCTTGTTTCTGGAATAGTTGCGACGGCTCCAGCTATAGTCCTTTGCGGACGCATAGCTTCTAGGAGAGTAGTTGTTCAAGAGATTGTCTTTCATCTGAGCGACCTCAGGTGGCAGATGCTCGCCCATAAGAGAAGGAGGAGCAGACAAAGGTTGCTGCTCGGAGTCTAAAGAACTTGAAATAGGTTGATCGGATGAAACTGACACCTATAGAAATCTCAAATCGTCTTAATTAAAAAAGTTGAATCAAAAAAAGCAGGCTTCTGTGGCTCCATGATCCAGGAAGGAAGGCTTAAGAGACTATTTTTCGATTGTGACCCGAGTGTTCGAGCGTCTCACAGTATTCAAGCCTCACTGAATCTGATGGACTCCCAGCATCTAGGGTTCCCGATATGTCTTGAGCGCAACTCTCACCTGCGCAATCTCTGCTCTCAGCTCATCAATGACAGTCTGCAGATCTTCGGGTGTTGATGGCACAGTAACCGGATCAGGAGTGTCAGAAGGAGTGCGATCGCGCTTAGCGAGTTCTTCAGCAACCACTGCCTTTTCCATCACCTGCTCTGAGAATGCACGGAGGCGCTCTCTTTGCTCGGCCTCAAATTTACCAATCTCGCTCAGAGTCTGGGTTAACTTGGCTTCAGCTTGCTCTCCGATCGCTTCGGCGGCAGCTCGTCCGACAAAGAAGGCTTTCAACAAGGGGTCGCTCATAAAACACGCACAACTGGATATATATGTTTGCAAAAATTATAACTTGTCTATTGTTTATCATGCCTTGAATTGTGGCAGCTTGCACAGGAGGGAGAAACTTTCTGAAGGGTTTCTGTTCCAAAAGGAATACTCCACTGAGCTTTTGAGGCGGGCCTGCGATCTGTCCGGAGGGCTGATGCGATCTCGATATATAGATGTATCTGCGGGCACTATAAATTGGGGCAAACCCAAAATTGGGGCAAACTCAAGCCTGTTTCAAGCAAATCCGTTCAGTGGGACATTAAATCTAACGTTACGGCTTGGGTGTGGCTGGCGAATTTGGGAGTGAACACCGCGCAGATCGACACTGAGAATAGAACACAGCGGGAATAAATTCATGAAGTGGATGCAGCGATGGGCCATGTCTCTAGAGCAACGTTGGGGCATTCCGTCATACAGCGGCTGGATTTTGGTCGGACTATCGATTTTCTTCTTTGGGGCCGCTACCAATACAATGGCGGGATGGCTTTATGTTATTAGCGGAATTACGGCAGGGTTATTGATTGTCGCCGCTACGTTGCCAAATCGAGCGCTAAAAGGCATTCAGGTCACTCGACGGGCGATCGCCCCAGTGATGGCAGGTGAGCCTCTGACCGTCACTATCGTGTTGACCAACACCACTCCTCGCGGCAAAGAACTGCTGCTGGTTGGAGATGAAGTTCCTGAAGCACTTGATCTTTGTCCAGTTAAAGCCATTGAAGGGCTGCCGCCACACGAATCGATGACGTGGAGCTATCAATGCTTGGCAAACCATCGGGGGATCTATCGATGGAGTCGCCTTTATCTGAGAACAGCAGCTCCTCTGGGTCTCTTTTGGTGTCGGCGCGATCGCTCAGTTCCCGCTCGGGCTGTGGTCTATCCTCAAGTTTTGGAGTTAAGCCAATGTCCTCTCCTAGATGAGGTCGGCCAAGATTCAAATATTCAAGTGTTTCATCGACATCGAGCCCAGCCTTCAACCGAGGGACTGACTCGGGCGTTGCGTCCTTATCGCTGGGGAGATCCAACCCGTTTGATTCACTGGCGGACGAGTGCTCGCTATGGAGAATTGCGGGTTCGAGAGCTAGAGGTGTTGTCAAGTGGAGAAACCATTCTCATTGCTCTAGATACCGCTACAGCTTGGACATCAGCAGCATTTGAGCAGGCGGCGATCGCGGCAGCGTCACTTTTCACCTATGCGGTGCGCCATGAAATGAATGTCACCCTGTGGACTCCAGAATTTGGTCTAGTTCGAGGTGTGGTGGATGTCCTTGAAACGCTTGCTGCTGTTCAACCACAGCAAGGTGATGTCCAGAAGCAACCACCTGCAGATTTTTCGATCGTCTGGCTGACTCAGTCTGCGACCCGATCAGAGATAGTTCCGTCACAAAGCCACACGTTGCTGTGGGGCGATCGCTCCATCGCAACCCGCGCTTCCAACTCTGAATCTGCAGGTTTGATTCTTGCTATGGATGAAACGCAGGATTTGCGATCGCAGCTTTCTGATTCACCCTCTCCCGTGTTGAGATAACCCATGTTGGGATAAGCTGCTTGTGGCCAAGCGTTATCTCCCACCTGAACCATGCCCGAATCTCCTGTTCCTGTTGAACTCTTGCCCTGCGTTGAACAATTCAACCAAAAGCAGTTTTATGAATGCCACGACAGTCTAGAGGCATTGTGGATGGAAGCGCCAGAGCCAGAAAGAAATTTCTATCAAGGCATCTTGCAAGTTGCGGTCGCTTTTTATCACCTCAGCAATCACAACTGGCAAGGTACAGTTATTCTTCTAGGAGAGGGACGCCGACGCTTGCAATCGTATCAGCCGACCCATGCAGGGCTTGACCTCGATGCTTTTGTCAACCACGTGACGCATACCTTGATGCAGCTACAAGAAGCGGGTGCAGATCAAGTGGAAGTTATGGCACAGCAGGTTCACCCCCCGACTTTGAATGTTGTTTCGTGACGAAGCTCGTGACGAAGCGAAACTCATTTGGAGAAAATACGTCTGGGATAATCTGGGGCTTAGAAATGGGGCTTAGAAAATGTGTTTCTCCAAATTTGCGGACTGGAGGTGTCTTAGACTGAAGAGTATTTCATTAGGCTTGCTCTTGCGCTAGTGTTGAGATACGGACTCATCTAGCACGCTTCTGATCTAAATCTTTTTGACTGAGTTGAGGTTGACCAAAACGATCGAATTCGTGTCTTCTTCTGATTCGCCGATGTATGATAGCTCAGCACTATGCTGAGGCGATCGCCCTTTAAGCATTGACCCGAATATCCGCTGCTGTTGCGCTTTTTCTCATAACCTATGCCTGACTTTCCTTTGCGCTCTTTTCGTTTACCTGCTGTCTCCAAGCTCTCGGGGGCAAGGTTGACAGCGGCTCTTGCGGCGGCATTGGCTCTTTTTGCCCCAACAGGCTTATTTCTGGTCAATCGAGCGGTTCAAGCGCAAGAAGCCGCAGGCCCATCGCAGCCCATTACCTTGCTATCCGATGTGCAAGAGGCAAACGCTATTACAGGCGTAGTGACTGCCCGAGGTAACGTGCAGATTTTCTATCCGGCGCGAAACATGCAAGCTACGTCGGCGCAGGCTCAATACTACAGCCGAGAGCGGCGAATTGTTCTGAGCGGAGATGTGTTTGTGCTGCAAGACGGTAATTCGATTCAAGGCGAAACCGTGACCTATCTGGTAGACGAAGGACGGTTCTTGGCTCTGCCCCCGGATGGTGAACAGGTTCAGTCGGTATATCTGCTGCCAGATGACCAACCTGCAAACACTCCGGTCTCGGCCCCAACAGCAGACTACAATCCTAAGCCTGAGTTCAAGGAACCTGTTAGTCGATAGCACCGTGGTAATGCAGTCCGTTTGGTAAGATCAGGTGCTGTTGCCCCTACCTCTATCTACTGGGTGAGCTGAACCTGTGAAGATTGCTTTAGAGAATATTCGTAAATCCTACGGGAAACGTGTTGTTGTCAACCGGGTCAGCCTCTCAGTGCTGCAAGGAGAAGTCGTTGGATTGCTGGGGCCAAATGGAGCAGGCAAAACTACTACCTTCTACATTGCAACCGGGCTAGAGAGACCCAACGGTGGTCGTGTTTGGTTTAACGATGTTGACATTACATCGCTGCCAATCAACGAGCGCGCGCAACTTGGGCTGGGCTATCTTGCTCAGGAAGCCAGCATTTTTCGGAACTTGAGCGTTCAGGAGAACATTCTTCTGGTGCTACAGCAGACCAATGTTCCTCGTCACGAACATGGCGATCGCCTGCGATCGCTCCTGAAAGAATTTCGGTTAGAACGGGTGGCTAAGACTCTAGGCAATCAGATTTCTGGTGGAGAACGTCGCCGCACCGAACTGGCTCGTGCTCTTGCTGCCGGAATTGATGGCCCCAGTTTTTTGCTGCTCGATGAGCCTTTCACCGGAGTAGACCCCATTGCAGTATCAGAAATTCAGGAAATCTTGTCAAAGCTTTGCAAAGAACGCAATGTGGGTATTCTGATTACTGATCACAATGTCCGGGAAACCCTAGCTATTACCCATCGGGCTTATATTATGCGAGATGGAGAAATCTTGGCGGGAGGGAGTTCTGAGGAACTTTATAGCAATCCGCTGGTTCGGCAATATTATCTCGGCACCAATTTTCAGCCCTAATCGCCCAAATTTGCGTTTGGTTTAGCGTAACGTCCTATGGCATCTAGCGTCACTCGCCCGACAAACAAACCTTTTTCTGGATGGAGCTGGCTCCCCAGAATCTCTGTGATGGATCGCTACCTTTTCACAGAGCTAATTTTTCCGTTCTTGTTTGGAGTAGGTGCCTTCTCTTCTCTAGGGGTCTCGGTTGGTGCTCTGTTTGAACTGATTCGACAAGTCTCTGAGTACGGGCTTCCCCTATCCACAGCCTTTCAAATTCTGATTCTAAAGCTACCTGAATTCGTTTCATACTCGTTTCCGATGTCGGTGCTGCTGTCTACCTTGATGACCTACAGCCGCCTTTCCAGCGATAGCGAGATGGTTGCCCTTCGAGGATGCGGAATCAGCGTATACCGCATTATCATGCCCACCCTCTTCTTTGGTTTGGTCGTCACGGGCATGACGTTTATGTTCAACGAGCTGATTGTGCCAGAGGCCAATTATCGAGCGTCTATTGTCTTGGAAAATGTTTTAGGGGAAGAGCGGTGGCCTGCGTTTCAGAAGGAAAACATTCTTTATTGGGAATATGCAGACGAAGATGACGAGGATTTGCGTCGCCTCTTCTACGCGAGAGAGTTTGATGGCGAAACAATGTACGGTTTGACGATCTTAGATTTCTCTAGAGACCGTCTAAGTCAGATCATCAGTTCTGGATCGGCAGTGTGGAATTTTCAAGAGGAAACGTGGGATTTCTCAAATGGAACAATCTATCTCGTGTCCGATGACGGATCGTACAGCAATATTCTCCGCTTCGAGCAGCAGCAGCTCGAACTGCCTCGAACACCTCTAGATATTGCCTCTAGCGAACGTCGAGACCCCGATGAGATGAACATTTCTGAATCTTGGGATCAAGTCAAGTTGCTACAACAACGGGGTAGCCGCACACGTTTGAGGCGACTGCTGATTCGGATCCATGAGAAATACGCGTTGCCATTTGCTTGTGTCGTTTTTGGATTGGTCGGAGCTGCGCTAGGGAGTCAGCTTCGTCAAACGGGTCGATCGACGAGTTTTGCGATTAGCATTCTGGCTATTTTCGGCTATTACTTAACTTATTCTGTGTGTAGTGCGTTTGCTCATTCAGAGATTCTTTCACCAATAGTTGGCGCTTGGCTACCCAACATGTTTGGTTTCTGTATCGCTACCTTTTTGCTGGTACGGGCTAATCGATAATTTGCCATACTGAAGCATGAAGCAAGCTAAGAACATGAAGCAAGCTAAGAACATCAATGTGGACTAGAAGCTTTTGGGGGTTGAAGCAACGATGGTGATTCCTCGTAGCAAACGAGTGCTAATTCGCTCGATGAAAGCGAAGCTGTCTATTCTCAAACGACCTATGGTTTGGGGATCGGCCACTGTGGTGTTGCTGGCTAGCTATGTTGGGTTTGAGTATCTTACTCATCCTGAGCGCCTGACTTTTTCGGGAAATGAAGGCGAGGAGACACGCGGAACGGTGCAATCTCCTTCCAACAGTCCAATCGGTGCAACTGCGGGCGATCGCCCTCTTCCCCCTCCAGAAGACAACGGCATTGGAGCTGACATTGATAGCTTGTCACTGTTGTTTAGTGAAATTCAAGCTGCTGATGTGAGTGCTGATGCAGAAGACGGTGAACTCTCTGCTGATAGCGGGGCAAATCAGGATAGATCAGGAGGTTCTCTCTCGTTCAACACTCCTTACGATTTGCTGACAGGGAATAACGTTTCCAACAACGCCCCAGAAACCTCCAGTTCCTTCTACAGTCGTTTGTTTTCGGGTTCTTCTCCATCCCGAGTTGGTTTGGCACCTTCCAATTTTGCTTTGCAGGGAAGCCAGGTGACCAGAGCCGAAAGTTCTTTCCCTGCGCCTAGCTCAGGCATCCCACCGCGATCGCCGTCTCCGTCCCCATCCGTTGCTTCTTCGTTACAGCAATCAATTAGACAGCGCTCTAATCAATCGGAGCAATCTGGGTTTGGCATGGCACTACCCAATGCAGAGGTTTCTGAGACCACACCTCTACGCTCTGAACCGCTCAATCCTGAGTTTGCTTCTAGCCCCATTTATCCAGGAGCTGTCTCGTCTCCCTATCCTGGAACAACAGGCTATACTTCCCCTGCTGCGCTGCGATCGCCCAACAATTCCTACACTCGACTCACCAATCCGGCTTTTACCAATTCGGGAACGACCGTCGCACCCGCAACCCCAAATACAGTTAGTCCTGGTGTCGCTGTTCCTCAACCTGCTCCTTATCTATCCCCACCCTATCGGTCGCACTATCCAAGCTCAGCTTCAGGAACGACCGACCCAGGAGCGACTGTTCCAACTCAACCATATTTACCGGGAACTGTCACGTCGCCAGATAGACAGCCTAGCTCTCCTAGTTCGTCGAACTCCAGTCGTCGCTATACAGGCGGTGGCAGAAACGGGGAAATTAACACGTTTTCGAATCCTTGAGGGTGTGAAGTTGCAGGGTTCGATTGCTGAAGCTTGCGTTGCGGCTCTAGTTGGCTCGCTGCCACAGGCGAATAATCTCTGAAAGAGTTCTGTTTAGGAGTCGCAGTTGCCTTGACAGATGAGTCTACGCTGGCTCCTGGAATATTCTGAGCCCAAGCACTATTCGATACGGTAGGCTAAGTCAATGTCGGAACTCACTGCTCGAAACCCAAACTGTACGAAGGTTTCCTGCTGTCGAGGGCTGGACTAAGAAGTTGAGAAATGCCTGTGCCGCTTCATCGTTTGGCGGTCGATATCACGAGTGGCGATCGCCGCTGTTGAAACTGTTTCAACTTCGAGTTTCTCAATGCGTCCTACATACCTACTCGCAGCGCGATCCTAAACTGATTCCACTGAAATTCACCACTAGGGAAGAGTACACTGCCACGTTTTGGCCAAGTGACGGCAAACAGCATGGTTTTAGCGATCGCCTGTGGTTCTCCATAGAACGCGGCTGAACCGTCTTGGCTGATCTAGCGATCGCGCAGTTCACCCAACAGTTCTCCATTGGCAGGAATCAGCACCATGGGGACGAAGGCATTGTTGTCGTCGAGGTAGTTGTTGATGATGTCGTGGGAGCCATGAAACGTTAGCTCTAAGTCAATTGACGACAATTACGGTCTGCTGTTCTCCAGGAAGGGATGTATATGCAAGGGCGAGTCCAACTCCGATAAAGCCTAGCGAGAATAGGAGGAATCGGGTTCCTGTGCCATGACGAATATCTCCCAAAAATTAGGGGGCGACGTTACCCCTGATGAAATCGAGCCGTACTCACAGGTATAGCAATGCGCAGATAGGTTAGGGCAGATATTGATGGAGAAGCCGCACACCGCGCGGCTTCTCCATCAACTATTGGTTTTATATCAGCGCGTAGCACTATAGTCGGCAATTAGGAACCCTTGTGATGTTTAAAGTTTTACTTCCTTTTGATATCAATCAGTTAGACGCTAAATTAACGTTTTTAGACAGAGCTGTTGACTACGTTAAGGCGTTTGAAGGTCAGTTTGTCGTGATGACCGTTATGGCAGATTACGGCGCTTACTTTGTCAGTTCATTGCTGCCAGAAAACTTTGTTGATAAGCGAAGACGAAGGCGCTGGAATCTTTAGAGACTTTTACGAGTCAACATCTTCCAGCCGATTTGGTCGCTGGGTTAAGCGTTCGGCACGGCCTCACTCATACTGAAATCTTGGCTGTCGCTGAAGAAGAGCAGGTGGATTTGATCTTCCTCG
>JGI12048J13642_10016137_pt1 | contig 15090 bp, 15 predicted proteins | sample ElkSlonscriptome_16_FD_13642 | JGI IMG/M metagenome (IMG submission 13642)
CTACTCTTGAATGATTTCCATCAACTGCTGGAGGTTTTTCAATCCTTTCAGGGTTCCGGCTTTACTGGCATTCACGAGTTTGGCGCCCACCGGACTGGAATTGTCGATCACCGCCAGAAGGGCCACATTGCCCATATCGCCGGTATCCAGGCTGACATTGTGGCTGGTTCCCTTATCATCTAAAACGGTCAGGTTGACATCGCTGTCTTTAAAACGGGCGGGAGCACCGTCTTGGATTTTACCGTAATCCCAACATAACAGCCAGACATACTTCATGTCGTCCAGCTTAGTAATGCGCATTGTCTCTTCATTATCGCCGCCGGTATCCCCGACCCCTTCGTCTCCACTGAGTTGCATGAAGGGAAAGGCATTCAGATCTCCCAACTCTCCAAAATAGATCAGCCCCTGCTTTCCGTTTTTATCTTCATAGGCGGATGCCAGATCAAAATCGGCTGCGGTGGTCCATTTCATGGATACCATCAATTGTTTAAAACCGGCTACGTTGGCCTCGGACCCTTTCTGCTTTAATTCCATTACTCCCTCCTTTTTTTAACTGCGGATTATCACATCAAAAAAAACGAACCGATTCTCATCATTAACAATTGTACTATATATTTTTCGAGACTTTAGAGTCAAACAAAAAGTCTAAAAGCTGGAACCCGCCGTGACTCAGGTACCCACTGAGAATGAAGCCGGCTAAACAGCGCATAAATAAGCCCGCTTCAGGCTCAGAATCCGTTTTACGCAGGCTTGGTTTTTAAAATGAAGATCTTCCGTCTTCCTCCATTTATTCAATATTGCCTCGTAAGCCGTCTGTATGGCGGGACCCGCATGACAAATCAGGGCGATGTCGATCTCCGCCGGCAAAACCCGCTCTATCACCATATGAATATCAAAAGAGTTGCGGATAGCCCCCATATCCAGGTCATCGGTCAATACCAGTCCGTCATATCCCATTCGGCCTCGCAGCAGATCACGGGCCACGGCAATCGATATACTGGCCGGCCACTCGGCATCCAGACCCGAATAGCGGATATGGGACAACATTACACCGGCCACCCCCTTCTGAATGGCTGCGGCAAACGGCGGGAGTTCGAATCTTTCCAATTCCGCCGGGTTCGCATCAAAGGTGGGTAAATCCAAATGGGAGTCGAGAAGGGTTCGACCGATTCCCGGAAAGTGCTTGGCTACCGCCATAATGCCGTGGTTTTGGAGCACTTCGATCACTCGGCAACCCATTCGGGCCACCTGTTCCGGGTCGCAGCCGAAAACCCTGCCGGCCATTACACTTTCACCCTCTTGCGGCGCCACATCCATCACCGGGGCCATATCCATGTTAATTCCCATTTTCGTTAATTCCGATGCGGTGATTCGGGCGAATGCCTCCGCATCGGATTCATCCTTCATGTGGGGATTTCCCGGGAATTGAGTAAAGGGCGGTTTCAACCGGGCCACCTCCCCCCCTTCCTGGTCGATGGCGATAAACAGCGGCGGTTGACCGGCGTTTCGCGCCCACTCCTGGATGGAACCGCAAAGGGCCTGAAGCTGAGGCGGATCCACGATATTTCTGCTGAAAAGAATAACCCCGCCCACCTTAATGGTATCGATCAGGCCCTTCAACTCGGCATTCAAATCGGTTCCGTCAAACCCCACCATCAATCTTTGTCCGGCCGCTTGGGCATCGGTCAGTTCTGAAAAATTCACTTGCGGCTTCTCTTTCTCAGTTGGTACTTGCGGACCGCTCGGTTGTGATTCGCAAGATTGGTTGAAAATTGGTGAGTGCCGTCTCCCTTGGATACAAAATAAAGATATTTGGATTCCGCAGGAAAAAGCGCTGCCTGAAGCGATGCTTCTCCGGGATTGGCGATGGGGCCCGGGGGCAGTCCTGTCTTGCGGTAAGTATTATAAGGGGTGGCGGTATCCAGATGTTGCCGGGTCAGATCTCCCTCATAATTCTCGGCCCCATAGATGACGGTGGGATCGCTCTGAAGCCGCATCTTCCGTTTGAGTCGATTGTGAAATACCGATGCAATGAAGGGGCGTTCTTCCGGGACACCGGTCTCTTTTTCAATGATTGACGCCAGGGTCACCACCTCATGAATCGAGAGATCGAGTGCTTCAGCCCGCTCCTTCCATTTCTCTGAAAATATGGATCTAAAATGGTCCAGCATGGTCTGAATCAAGGTTTCCGCAGCAACGCCTTTGGGAAAGTGATAGGTATCCGGAAACAGATATCCCTCCAAGGTCTCCGCCTCAAGGCCCTGCTTTCGAACGAATTCATCATCGGTAGCCGCCGCGGAAAGGACTCCCGGCTTCAGAAGACCGGCCTCGGCCGCCAGGGTATCGATCTGCTGAAGAGTATATCCCTCCGGCACCGTCAGTCGCCGAAGATAGACCTTTCCCCGACTCATCATTTCAAGAATCTCGACCGGAGACATATCCGAAGAGAGAAGATATTCTCCGGCCCGAACCCGCTTGTCGTATTGCCCCAGTCGGGCGATCACTTTGAACCGAAACGGATATTGGATGATATCGGCCGCTTCCAACCGTTTCATCACCTCATCAAAGGGTTCACCGGGATGTACAGTGAACAGGGTCTCCTTGGATTCCCCCTTGGATTCCAATGATAAGGGCGTTTCTGCATACCCTTTCAGGTCCAGAAACCCATAGACTCCGCCGGCCGCGGTCAAGACCAGAATACCGAATAGAATATATATGAGATTTTTCACTAAATCGTTCCCCTCCAGATTTGCCACTCATATGCGAAACCGGATCTCTTGTCAAAGAGAAGTTCCGCTCCTTTATACCAAACCTGTTGAAGATCGAAATTTCCTGATTATACTGTAGGTTTCAATTCGATTGTCTATTCATTTTCTGCAAACATGAACGAGGAAAGAATGACCTCCACTGAAAAATCGGAAAACGATACTTACACCGGGTTCGAGCAGGGTCCCATACGGCCGCCGAGTGAAGCGGACAGCTTGTTGATTCGGGTGTCCAGAAACTGCCCTTGGAATCACTGCACCTTCTGCCCGGTCTACAAAGGGGCCCGTTTTTCCCTCCGCCCCTTCGATCATGTAAAACAGGATATCGATCTGGTCCATAAACATGTCGAGCTGCTCCGAACCCATTCGGATGCATCCGAGCCTATCACTCAGAAGACAGTACAAAGGGTGTCGGCATCGGTTCCACCCGAAGAAACCGATGCCTTTCATGCGGCCCTGCGGTGGTTTGCCGGAGGCTTGCGATCGGTGTTTATCCAGGATGCCAACAGTCTGGTGATCAAGCCCGGGGCCCTCATCGAAATCCTCAAGCACCTGAAAAAACGGTTTCCCTGGACCGAGCGTGTGACCTCCTATGCCCGGTCTCATACCATCACCCGCATCAGCGATACCGATCTAAGAGCCATGCGGAAGGCCGGGCTCAACCGCATCCATATCGGCATGGAATCCGGGTCCGACGAAGTACTCAAACGGGTGCGTAAGGGAACCACGAAAGATATGCATATTAAAGCCGGGGTAAAGGTCAAGTCCGCCGGAATAGAATTGTCGGAATATGTCATGCCCGGATTGGGCGGTACGGAACTCTCCGAAACCCATGCTCTGGAGACCGCCGACGCCGTCAACCGGATCAACCCCGAATTCATTCGGCTTCGCACTCTGGCGATTCCCAACCGGGTGCCTCTTTATGAAGAATACCGGGAGGGTCGATTTCAAAAGCCGACCGATCTGATGATGACTCGGGAAATTCTGCTTTTTATCGAGAATCTGGAAGGAATTTCAAGCACCCTCAAGAGCGATCATATTCTCAACCTCTTTCAGGAGATCGAAGGCGCCTTTCCCGAGGATAAGGATAAAATGACCGATCTGCTCAACTCTTTTCTGGGAATGAACCCCGAGCGCCAGTGCCTTTACCAGGTCGGGCGCCGGCTGGGATATTTTTCCCGGCTGACGGATATGGAATCTCCCCACCGACTCAAGAAAGTTCAAAAGGTCTGCCGGGAAAACAATATCACGCCGGATAATGTCGATTCGGTGGTCGAAGAGATCATGAAACGATTTATATAGACCGTCATCCCCTTTTCCTTGACTTCACGGTCCAAAGTCACTAAGGACTCGAATATCAGCCGCGCGGTCAAAAAACCCCGCCTGAACAGTTCATTGGAAGAGACTTAAAGCCCCGGACCTGGAACCGGCTTAACTATAATGAGGTATGGTGAATGGCCAAGAAAAAACAACTCAAGGAACACCGCATCGAGCGAACCTGGTGCAAGGGGTGCGGCATCTGCGTTCATTTCTGTCCCACCCAAGTACTGGAGCTCGATGAAGAGGAAAAGGTGTACGCAGCGCGCCCCCAAGACTGCATCTGCTGCAGGCAATGCGAAATCCGCTGCCCGGACCTCGCTGTAGAGGTCCTCACGGAGGAGGGAGATTCCGAATAATGACGGACGGAAATATAAAATTTGTCCAAGGTAACGAGGCATGCGTGGAAGCGGCCCTGTATGCGGGGCTCGATTTTTTTGCAGGCTACCCCATCACGCCCTCCACCGAGGTGGCGGAGCACATGTCCTCCCGGCTTCCACAGATCGGCGGCAAGTTCATTCAAATGGAGGATGAAATCTCCTCCATCTGCGCCATCATCGGGGCCTCCCTGACCGGCCACAAGGTCATGACCGCCACCAGCGGGCCGGGGTTCTCTCTCATGCAGGAAGGGCTCGGCTACGCCATCATGGCGGAAATCCCCTGTGTCATCGTCAACGTCATGCGGGGGGGACCCTCCACCGGCCTTCCCACCTGCCCCAGCCAAGGGGATGTCTACCAGGCGCGTTGGGGGGCCCACGGCGACCATGCCATCATTGCCCTGACCGCATCCAACCACCAGGACGCCTTCAATATCACCGTAGACGCCTTCAACATGGCCGAGACCTACCGAACCCCGGTGATCCTTCTGTTCGATGAGGTGATCGGCCACATGCGGGAACGGTTGACCCTTCCGGAACCCGGTGAAATACCGGTGGTGGACCGCCTCAGGACCTCGGTCAAGGCCGGCATCGATTATCACCCATACCTGCCCCGGGAGGACGGACGGCTCCCCATGTCTGATTTCGGAGCCCAACACCGCTACAACGTCACCGGCCTGGCTCATGACATGTGGGGATTTCCATCCAGCAATCCCAGTGTGGTTCACGGCCTGCTTCGCCATCTGGTGGACAAGATCAAAAACAACGTGAACACCATCACCCGATATAAAGAATATTACCTGGAAGACGCCCGAACCGTCCTGATCTCCTACGGATCATCGGCCCGTTCGGCGCTTCACATCGTGGAAAACCGGCGGGCCCGAGGCGAGCGTTTGGGGCTTCTCGAACTTCAGACCATCTGGCCGTTTCCCTATGGCCTGGTGGAGGAAAAATGCGAAAAGGCCCGGCATATCGTGGTGGTGGAAATGAACATGGGCCAGGTGCTTCGGTCGGTAAAACGGGCGGTCCATCATCCCGAACGGGTGGTCTTGGCCAACCGCATCGACGGCGTCTTCATTACCCCTACCGACATCAAAAACATCCTTCGGCTCATTGAAGGAAAGGGAGTGTAAGAGAATATGGCGATCAAGGACTATATTCGACAGAAATTTTTCCCGCACATGTGGTGCCCGGGGTGCGGACACGGCATCGTCCTCAACAGCATGTTGCGGGCGGTGGAGGAGCTGGGCTTCAGTAAAAATGAAATCGTCATGGTCTCCGGCATCGGCTGCTCCTCCCGGATTTCGGGGTATGTGGATTTTCATTCACTGCACACCCTCCACGGCCGGGCCCTGGCCTTTGCCACCGGGGTGAAAATGAGCAAGCCCGAACTGAACGTGATCGTCCCGATGGGCGACGGAGACGCCCTGGCCATCGGCGGCAACCATTTCATCCATGCGGCCCGACGGAACATCGCCATGACGGCGGTGGTCATGAACAATCGGATCTACGGAATGACCGGCGGGCAGTATTCTCCGCTTTCCGGATACGGCACTAGCGCCACCACCGCACCTTATACCAACATCGACCACGACTTCGATATCGTGAAGCTGTCCAAGGCGGCGGGCGCCACCTACGTGGCCCGCACCACCACATACCATGCCCAGCAGATGACCAAAATGCTCAAAGAGGCGATTCTGCACGACGGGTTTTCGGTAGTGGAGGTGCTGACCCAGTGCCCTACCTATTTCGGTCGGAAAAACAAGCTGGGCAGCGCGGCGGATATGATGGAGTTTTATAAAAAGAACACCACCCCCATCGGCTCCAAAGCCAAAGCGGAAAACCCGGAACTGCTCGAACGGGGGGTTTTTGTAAGAAAGGATTTACCCGAATACTGCAGCGAGTATGACAAAGTGATCGAAAAGGCGATGAAAGGGCGTTCGTAATGGAAAGATGTCGATTGGTTTTTTCGGGCTCCGGAGGTCAGGGTGTCATCACCGCCGCGATCATTCTGGCGGAGGCGGCGGTTCTATATGACAACCTGATCGCCACCCAGTCTCAGGTTTACGGCCCCGAGGCCCGGGGCGGTGCGACCCGGTCGGATGTGATCATCGCGGATACCGAAATTCACTATCCCAAGGTGACCCAACCCAATGTCCTGGTCTGTCTGACCCAGGAGGCCTACACCAAATTCTATACGATTGTCCGACCCGGCGGCATGCTGATTACCGACTCGCGGTTCGTCAAAATGTATACCAAGGTGGATGCCCGACAGGTGCAGCTGCCCATCTACCAGACGGTGATGGAGCGCATCGGCAAACCGATCGTGTTCAACATCTGCATGTTGGGAGTGGTCATCGGGCTCACTCAGGTGGTGGCATCCGATTCGATCCTCAAGGTCCTGGAAAAACGCATCCCCGCCGGCTTTTTAGACATGAACCGACAGGCATTGGAAATCGGAATGGAACTGGTGGCTCAAGTCAAGTTGTAAATCCGGTGATCCGGTATTATCAAAAAGCCCCGGGCCTTCCCGCCGGGGGCTTTTCCATGTTCTCGGTCCAACCGGTTTGCTGATTGCGAACAATCGATTCGGCGGCTTTGTGAAAAATCCTTAGTTCAATACCTGTACATGGACCCGTTCCCGTGGGGTTGAATTCGGCCCTGATGGACCCTGATCCGAAAAGTCTCTTCGGACAAGCTTCAGACGGCCTTCCGAAAACAGCCGAATGCATTCCGGATACAGCTTCCATTCCTCCTTTAATCCTTTTTCACGAACCGCATCCAGGCTCTCCCCTTCTTCAATAGGGAACGGACGCTGCCCGATGATGGGTCCGGAATCCTCTCCGTAATCGATGAAATGGACCGTGCACCCGCCGACCTTGCAGCCGTATCGATAGGTATCGCCATAGCCGTCCACACCGGGAAAAGCCGGCAGCAGGGCCGGATGGATGTTCATGATGCGAGGATGATCGGGATCGGTGTTGACCCGGTCGATAAAATAAGGAGTCAGGTTCCGCATAAAACCGGCCAGCACCAGAAGATCGAAAGGATAAGCGTCCATTTCATGCAGCAGCGCCGCCTCGGCAGACGCCCGAGTCCGAAGAAATCCATCCACCCGGGCCGGATCGGCATCGGCATGGAAAAGGTGCTGCTTGGCCCGAACATCTTCAGGATCGAAATCCTCGGGGATCGAAATATCCCGGGTATTCTGCCGGTATCGACGTATAATGGACCCGTAATCGACGATGAACCGGGGAATAGAATGGCGCTCAGCTCGCGCCAGTCCCTTCGCCCGGGGGTTGTCGGTGCCCACGAACACCATTTTACCATTGATCCCTCCTGATTCACAGGCATCGATAATGGCCTGAAGATTGGACCCTCCGCCGGATATGAATGCGCCGACCCGAATTTTGTCTTGCATAATAGTGACCTCCTGTTCGTCGAATCATCACGGACATCAGGTATCAGAACCCGAAAAAGGTGTCAATCGGCCAGAAGGAACTCGTATGACCTTCGAACTGTTCGGTTGACAAGGGTGTCTCCGGTTACTATAATTTCTTTATTTTAGCTCGAATGCCATACAAAAGAAGATCGAGTTGATTTGTCGGTTTTTTGAATCGACTCCATGCATAACCTGCTTTAGAAAGGTCCGTTCTGAAGATCCGCTTCAGATATTAGAATTCAGAAACTTAAAGAAAGGATATCAATATTATGGCCGAAGGAATTATGGAAATCAGCGACAGCAGTTTTGAATCCGAAGTGTTGGAATCCGATAAGCCGGTACTGGTCGATTTCTGGGCCCCTTGGTGCGGACCCTGCAAGGCGATCGGACCGGTGGTTGAGGACCTTTCCAAGGAGTACGGCGACAAGATCAAATTCGCCAAATGCAATGTGGACGACAACCCGGTCACGCCGGGGAAATACGGCATCCGAGCCATTCCGACCCTCATCTTTTTCCGAGGCGGGGAAGTCGCGGACCAGATCACCGGCATGGTCGCCAAGGCCAAGCTGGAAGAAGCCATCGGCAAACTCCTGTAAATTCAGTTAGGAAATTAAATGGGCAGCGTCGATTATGATCTTGTTATTCTCGGCGGTGGGCCGGCCGGGCTCACCGCCGGATTGTATGCGGCACGCGCCCGCTTGAATGCTGTACTCTTCGAACAATCCTTGCTCGGCGGGCAGGTTCTGATCACCGACTGGATCGAAAACTACCCGGGATTCCCCGAGGGGATCACCGGCCCTCAGATGGTGAAGCTGATGAACGATCAGGCCGAGCGGTTCGGACTCAAAATCGAATCCGATGAAGCGATGTCGGTCGATTTTACAGATTCGATCAAAAAGATTCGACTCAGCGAAAAAACCATAACCGCCCAAGCCGTGATCATCGCCACCGGCGCCGGCCCCAAACGCCTGGGCGTGCCCGGAGAAGAACAGTTCTTCGGAAAAGGAATATCCTCCTGCGCCACATGCGACGGGCCTTTTTACCGGGATCGGGTCGTGGCCGCGGTGGGCGGCGGAGATACGGCGGTCAAAGAGAGCATTTTCCTCACCAAATTCGCCAAAAAAGTGTATCTGATACACCGACGCGATCAATTCCGAGCCGAAAAAATTTTTACGGAACGGGCCCTGGCCAACGACAAAATCGATATTCTCTGGAATACCGTGGTTACCGGGGTCAGCGGACTCGACCGGGTGGAATCGGTTCATGTTCGAAACGTCAAAACCGGGGAGGCCAGCTCTCTTAAAGCGGATGCATTCTTCGTCTGGATCGGCATCCTGCCCAATGCCGACTTTCTTGGAGATGCCGTCAAACGGGACGAATTCGGGTTTATTGATGCGGATACCGATATGGAAACCTCGGTCCCCGGTGTTTTCGCCGCCGGAGATGTACGGGTCACCAGTTTGAGGCAGATCGCCACCGCCGTCGGAGACGGGGCTGTTGCGGCCCATTCCGCGGAAAACTACATTGAAAACAGGGTCCAATGAAACAAAACATTATTTTTTGCTTGATTCTGGTATTTGCGTTCTCAGGATGTGCCTGGTTCCAGGCCCGGGACGAAAAAACCGCCTATGAACTGGCCGAAGAAGGCATGAGCGCCTATGAGGACGAAAAATACCGAGGGGCCATCGAATCCTTTGAAAAGCTCAAGGACTGGTATCCGTTCAGTGAATATGCGAGCCTGGCCGAACTGAAAATCGCCGACGCCCATTTCCATTTGGAAGAATATGATGAGGCCATCTTCGCCTATGAGGGATTTGAGACCCTTCATCCGCGCAATGAGGCGATTCCCTATGTTATTTATCAGATCGGCACCGGTTACTACCGCCAACGGGACACCATCGACCGGGACCAGAAAACGGTCCGCCAGGCCCTGGATACCTATCGACGTCTCATCCGGGATTATCCCAAGAGCGAATACTCGGTCAAAGCCGAAGGCCATCTCAAGGAGTGCCTGAAAAGCCTGGCCGGGCATGAGTTTTATGTGGGGCTTTTTTATTTCAACAACGAAAAGTATGAACCGGCCCTGAGCCGCTTCAAGACCATCCTCACCGAATATCCGGATGTCGGTATTCATCAAAAGGCGCTCCACTATCTGGCACTCTGCGAAGCATCCCTTAAAAAACAGCGTCAAAACAATTAGGTCCTTCCCCTTGAGTCGTCGTTGCTTCGGGTAAAACCGAAGCGACGGCAAAAACCGCTTTACACCCACTTCGATTCGGTTTATAGTTCTCGTTTCTGTTTTTTAAAGTCTTACGGGTGAAAAAACTCGAATTATCTGTTTAAAGGAGAGATGAAATGTCTAAGATATGTGAAATCTGCGGAAAAAAGGCCCAGGTCGGCAACCATGTCAGCCATGCCCACAACCTCAACAAACGCCGGTTCAAGCCCAATCTTCAGCGGGTGCGAGCCATGGAAAGCGGCCGGGTGACCCGAAAACTGGTCTGCACCACCTGCATCAAATCGAACCGGGTGGCCAAGGCGCCTTAACTGTCGATTCGATGCACTCGGGTGATCTGTTTCACCTTTTTCAAGGCCGAAAGGACCCGATTGAGGTGCTCGGTGTCCTTTACGGCCAACGTAAAAATACTGTCCACGGTTTTGTCGTCCCGAATCTCCGAATGGGCATTGACGATATTGGCGCCGTTTTTGCTGATATTGGACGCCAGGTCCGCCAGCAGCCCGACCCGGTCCAGAGAGCGAATGTGAATCTTGACCGGGTAGGTTTCGTTTGAATCATCAGTCCAAGAGACATTGATCTTGCGGTCCGGACTCATCTGCAGGGCATTGACGCAGGTGGCCCGGTGGACGGTCACCCCCCGGCCCCGGGTGATATACCCGATGATCGGGTCGCCGGATACAGGCTGACAGCAATTGCCGAACCGGACCAGAATATCATCCACGCCTTTGACGGTGACACCGGTTCCCGATTTTTTCCGCCGCACCCGGTGAATGATTTTGTCGAGAATATTTTCCTGCCCGTCCTCGCCCTCTCCTTCCTCCGACTCACCGCCGCCGGCTTTACTGAAATACTTCTTCGCCACCTGGAGCGGAGTGATTTTCCCGTAGCCCACATTGGCGATTAAGTCTTCCAGGGTCTTGAATCCGAATTCCTCCACCACCTGATGCATTTCATCGGATTTAATCAGTCCGCTGAAGCTGATTTTGTATTTTCGAAAGGCCTTTTCGCACATCTCCCGCCCCAGGGTGATCGACCGCTCTTTTTCCTGGGTTTTTATCCATTGCCGGATGCGGGACCGGGCCTTCACCGTTTTGACGAAACTGAGCCAGTCTTTGCTCGGATGGTGGTTTTTAGAGGTAGTGATTTCCACCACATCCCCGGTCTGGAGTTCATGCTTGAGCGGAACCATGCGACCGTTGACCTTGGCCCCGGTGCACTGGTTGCCCACCTCGGTGTGGATAAGGTAGGCGAAATCGACCGGTGTGGACCCCTTGACCAGAGACCGGATCTCTCCCCGGGGTGTAAACACATAGACCTCGTCGGGGAACAGATCGATTCGAACACTCTCCAGAAATTCGTCGGGATCATTAATGGATGCCTGATTCTCAATCAGGGTTTGAAGCCAGGCGAACTTCTGGCTGATGTTTTCATCCACCTGTTTGCCCTCTTTATACCCCCAATGGGCCGCAATCCCGGCATGGGCCACCCGATCCATCTCATAGGTGCGGATCTGAATCTCCACCCGCTCCCCGTAAGGACCGATCACCGTGGTATGCAGGGATTGGTACATATTGGGTTTGGGCCGACCGACATAATCCTTGAATTTGATGTCGATGGGTTTCCAGAGGGCATGCAGCACCCCGAGGGCCTCATAGCAGTGGGATTTGGTGTCGGTGATGATTCTGAAGGCCACGATATCGTATACATCCTCGAACTCGAGATTCTGTTGAAGCATCTTCTGATAAATACTGAAGAAATGCTTATATCGCCCGGTCACTTCGCAGGGAAGGTTCGCATTTTCCATTTCCTGTCGAATCAGGTCCCGAACCGTTTCCAGGTAGTTCTCGCGCTCCGCCTGGTCCTTGCTGACCAGTCCGCGGATTTTGGAGTGTTCCTCGGGATGGATATACCGGAAGGAGGTATCCTCCAGCTCCTTTTTCATCCAGTAAATTCCCAGTCGGGAGGCGATGGGCGCATAAATATCCAGGGTTTCCTGGGAAATAGACTGTTTCTTTTCCTCCTTCCGGTGGTATTTGAGGGTGCGCATGTTGTGAAGCCGGTCGGCCAGCTTGATCAGTATCACCCGAATATCGTCGGCCATGGCCAGAATCATTTTCCGAATGCTTTCGGCATGCCGCTCCTGGGCGCTGTGGGAGTGGACCTTGCTGAGCTTGGTCACGCCCGAAACGATATGAGCGATATCCCTACCGAAATCCGCTTCGATCTCCTCGACGGTGGCGTGGGTGTCTTCGACCACATCATGCAAAAGCCCGGCCGCAATACTGATCGGGTCCAGCCGCATATCGGCCAGGATATAGGCCACCTCCAGGGGATGAGACAGGTAGGGCTCCCCTGACAACCGCACCTGTCCGTCATGGACCCTGGCCGAATAGATATAGGCTTTGTCGATAATGTCCAAATCCGATTCCGGATTGTTTTCCAGGACTTTATCGATAATGTCGCTGATACGAATCATCATTTAAAAATCAGAATACCGATAAAAACGAAAATGCCGGCCCTGCGCATATGGAAGGACCGGCATTTCCGAAAAGCATCATTAATAGGCCTTTGCAAACACCACCCGTTCATGGCTCTTTCCACCGCAGCAGATACAGGCCCCCTCTTCCGAATGCGGGGCCAGGGGAATACACCGAATGGTCACCTGAAGGTCCTCCTTAATTTTGGCCTCGCACTCATCGGAACCGCACCAGTGGGACAGGGCAAAGCCGCCGTGAATCTCAGGCGTTTCCCGATTCTCCGGGGTAAAATAATCATAAAAATCGCTCTTTTCATCGATGTCTCGGGTATTTTCCTCGCGAAATGCCTTGGCCCGAGCAAAGAGATTGGCCTGAATTTCATCCAAAATATCGGTGACCGTCTGAACAAACCGGTCCCGGGGAATGGAGGTCCGATCCCGGTGGGCTTTGTCCCGCCGGCCCACGAAAACCGAATTATTTTTGATATCCCGAGGGCCGATCTCCACCCGAAGGGGAATCCCTTTCTTGATCCATTCCCATCCCCGGGCCCCGCCGATGTCTCGGTCATCCACCTCCACCCGGAGCCGGTTGTGATGGTAATAAAGATCCCGGAGTTCTCGGGCCAGAGAATGGGTGAATTCCATGACCGCGCCCTGTTCCTCGGGCTTTCGAAAAATCGGCATCAGTACCAGATGGGAGGATGCCACCCGGGGCGGCAAAATAATTCCGTCGTCGTCCCCATGGGTCATGATCACCCCCCCGATGAGCCGGGTGGAGGTTCCCCAGGAGGTGGTCCAGGCATAGGCCTCGGTTTCCTGCGGCGTCTGAAACTTGATTTCGGATGCTTTGGCGAAATTTTGACCCAAAAAGTGGGATGTCCCCGCCTGAAGCGCCTTTCTGTCCTGCATCATGGCCTCGATGCAGAGGGTGTCCACCGCCCCCGGAAACCGCTCCGATGCGGTTTTTCGCCCTTTGATCACCGGCATGGCCAGACAATTTTCGGCAATATCGGCATAGACATCCAGCATCTGCATGGTACGCGCCATGGCCTCTTCGTCCGTGGCATGAACCGTATGGCCCTCCTGCCATAAAAATTCGCTGGTCCGCAGAAAAATCCGGGTCCGCATTTCCCACCGAACCACATTGCACCATTGATTGATCAACAGGGGAAGGTCCCGGTAACTGTTCACCCATTTGGAGAAAGAATCCCCGATAATGGTCTCCGAGGTGGGTCGTACCACCAGCGGTTCGGCCAGTTCAGCCGCCGGAATCAATCTGCCTTCCGGACCCTTTTCGAGCCGATGGTGGGTAACCACCGCGCATTCCTTGGCGAACCCCTCTACGTGCTGGGCTTCCTTTTCCAGAAAACCGAGCGGGATAAACAGAGGAAAATAGGCGTTCTTGACCCCGGTGGCCTTAAACGCATCATCCAGGTCCCGAACGATGTTCTCCCAGAGCGAGTAGCCCCAGGGCTTGATCACCATGCAACCCCGCACCGGCGAGCGGTCCGCCAGATCCGATGCCCGAATGACCTGCTGGTACCATTCCGAATAGTCCTCTGCCCGTGTCGGCTCGATCGCCGTTTTCTCCTGTTTCGCCATGTCGTCCTTTCTCAACTCATGCACACAATTATACGAATATTCAAACTTGTTTTTTCATGAAGTCTCATCGAGGGAATCTCCAAATTCCCGTACCGCCTCCAGCAGCACTTCCACAATCCGTTCCCGAGGAAATTTCCGAATCACCTCGCCTTTTTTGAAGAGAATGCCCTCTCCGTCACCGCCGGCCACCCCGACATCGGCCTCTCTGGCCTCCCCCGGTCCGTTGACCACGCATCCCATAATCGCCACTTTAATGGGATGGGGATTTGACAGCAGTGCCCGCTCCACCTGTTCCGCGATGTCGAAAAGATCGATTTTACAGCGCCCGCAGGTGGGGCAGGAGATGATTTCCGGACCATGCCGGCGAATCCCCAGTCCCTTCAGAATTTCATACCCGACCCGAACCTCCTCCACCGGATCACGAGTCAGGGAAACCCGCAGGGTATCCCCGATCCCCTCGGCCAGCAGCATACCGATACCCAGGGCGGATTTGACGATGCCGGCATACAACCCCCCGGCCTCGGTCACTCCCAGATGCAGGGGATAATCGCTCTGTTCCGACAGCAGGCGGTAGGCCGCCACCGTCCGTTCCACATCCGATGCTTTCAGGGAAATTTTTACGGCACAAAAATCCAGGGCCTCCAGGATTTCCACATGCCGCAGCGCACTCTCCACCATGCCTTCGGGGGTCGCCCCATTATATTTCTTCAGGATGTCTTTTTCAAGAGACCCGGAATTGACCCCGATGCGAATGGGGATATTCCGCTCGCCGGCGCAATCCACCACCGCCTTCACCTTATCCGTACCGCCGATGTTGCCCGGATTGAGCCGAAGACCGTCGGCCCCGGCCCGGGCCGCCGCCAGCGCCAGGC
>JGI12048J13642_10675301_pt1 | contig 15089 bp, 10 predicted proteins | sample ElkSlonscriptome_16_FD_13642 | JGI IMG/M metagenome (IMG submission 13642)
CCAGCGCCGATTTCCCTGGTCCTGTGCGGCGCGGTGCTCGATATTCCCGCGCCAGCGCTCGATGTCGTCCCTCGTGGCCCAGTACGAAACCGTGATGCCGAGACCGCCAGCGTCGCGCGCGCTCTCGATGCCGAGGAATCCGGGCTGCCCTGCGGCCAGCGCCTCCATTTTCGCGGCCATGTCATCGTAGCCGTCGGTATCGACGGCAAGGCGGGAGGTGAAGATCACGGCGTAGTACGGCGGTTCGGATTTCATTTGAGGGTGCACGCGAATCGACAGTGCGTCGTGGGGTTGTAGGGTGGATAAGCACAGCGCATCCACCATTCATGTTGATCGGCGGTGGATGCGCTGCGCTTATCCACCCTACGGAAGCGAACGAGAAAGCGCGGGGCTTGCGTTTTCTCAATCTTCGACCCGCTCGAACTCCAGCCGCTGAAGCGACGACTCTCCGCCATGCGACACCATCAGCTCGACGATCAGGCGGTCGTCCTCGGTCAGGCGGTAGGTCAGCCCGTCGAACCTGGCGAAGTCGGGACCGGTTTCGCGCAGCGGGAAGACGACGAAATCGTCCCGGCCTTCCCAGCCGGTCAGGTCGGGATGAAAATGCTTCAGGCGAATCGCCGGACCGTCCTCGAATTCGTCGAGCACGAAGATCTCCGACATCGTCTGCTTGCCGTCGCCGTCGATCATCTGGAACATGCCGGTCAGCCGGCCGTCGGGCGCTTTCATCCAGCACTCGCCGACCCGGTTGCCGAAGCCTGTGCCTTCCCAGCAGCCTTCCAGCCAGGCAAGATCGGAAAGCTCGAGTCGGGTCGCCGATTCGTCTTGCGCGCTCGTACTGCTGGCGACCACAAGGGCTGCCAGCAGCCATACGAAGGTTTTCATTCGCGCATCTCCCTCACGGCGAAGCCTTTGCGATGCCGGCGTGGATGTCGTTGACCTTCATCAGCGCCGCCGAGCCGTACCAGGGGTGGAGCTCCATCACCAGGCTGCCGGCCTGTACGGCGGGATCGGTGGCAGTCAGCGTTTCGGCCTCTTCGACGCTGTCGACGGCAAACACGTAGATGCCACGAATGCTGCCGCCATCCATGAACGGCCCGGCCAGCACCAGCTTGCCTTCCTCGGCCATGCGACGGATGTTGTCCAGGTGCGCGCGTTGCAGGGCCTGCGCCTCTTCCGGATCGTCGGGCCGGTTCGGACCGGACTTGAGAAACGCCATCACGTAGCGGCGCATGCCGTAGTCGTCGGCGCCAAGTTCGGCGGCGAGTTCGGCATTGAAGACCGGTGCTTGCGCCGGTTCCCGCGCAGAGGCTGGCGCGAAGACCAGCACCAGGGCCATGATGGGACAGACGAGATAAGAAAAGCGTAGCGACATGATCGGGCTCGGCGGAAGATGTTGCAGAGATTCTACGCCGGGCGCCGGCCCGTGGCAAAGCGCGCGGCGGACGACGTATAGTGACCGCTGAAATCAACCCCGGCCAGACATCCATGACCCGCAACGCAGAGTTCACCGGCACCACCGTCGTCATCACCGGCGCCTCGCAGGGCGTGGGCGCCGCCACCGCCAGGGCGTTCGCGAAGCGCGGCGCCAACCTGGTGCTGATTGCGCGTGGCCGGAAAAAGCTCGACGCGCTGGCCGGGGAACTGGACATCGGCGACCGGACGATGGTCGTGCCGCTGGACGTAACCGATATCGAAGGCTTCGGCAAGCTGCTGGCGCGCGCCGACGAAGTGTTCGGCTCGGTCGACGTGCTGGTCAACAATGCCGGCTTTCATGCCCGCGGCAAGGTGGATTCGGTGTCGGCTGACGACATTGGCCGGATGATCGACGTGAACCTCAAGGCGCCGCTGATGGCCACCCGTATGATGCTTCCGTATCTCCGACAGTCGAAGCATCCCGCAGTGATCAACGTCGCGTCGCTGGCCGGTCGCACCCCGGTGCCGGGCTCGGCCACGTACTCGGCCACCAAGTTCGGGCTGCGCGCGTTCGGCCTGGCACTGGCCGAAGAAATCCGCGAGTCGAACATCAAAGTCGCCAGCGTGTCGCCGGGCCCCATCGACACCGGTTTCATCATGGAAGACATCGACACCGTCACCGACCTGACTTTCTCCCAGCCGATAAGCACCGCCGAGCAGGTGGCCGATGCCATCGTGGCGCTGGTCGACAACACCACGCTGGACAAACCCATGCCGCGCATCAGCGGCTACCTGACCACCATCAGCTACCTGTTCCCGCGCGTCGGCCGCACGCTCCGTCCGATGCTGGAGAAGAAGGGCCGTCGAACAAAGGAACGGCTGAAAAAGGAACGCGGTCAGGACAATTCCGACCGGTAATTACGCGAGCACGGCAATACCGTTCCGTCCTTCAGCGGTTCGGGCCGATCGTCGCGCGTATCCAGCCAGCGGGCCTCTCCCTTGAGGCGACGCAGGACAAAGCGGTAGCCCTCGATCAGGAAGACCACGCCGATATAGGTCCGGACGTCCTTGAGGTACTCGTAGAACAGCTCGCCGGCCCAGGGGCCGAATGAATAACTGCCGCCGGCCAGCGCGTAGGCAGCCTCGCGCATCGCCACCATCAGGATAACGTGCGCAATCGAATACTCGTCGTGCCGAGTTTCGCCTGGTTCGCGGTCATCCACTGGCTGGAACCGATCTTCGGCGACAGCAAGGCCCTTTTCGGCGACTGGGCCAACCACGCCAGGTATTTCCGGGCCTTCCTGTTCGGCTTCGCAATTGCCCGGCCCGAGGATTTCTGGTCGGCGCTTAAGGCCGCCCGGCATCGGGTGCTGTCGATCGCCGCGGTCGGATTCGTGCTTTATTTCGGCCTGCGCATTCTGGGCCGTGTGATCACGCCCGATGCCGCAGCCACGCTGCCGGACTGGAACTGGCGCGCCATCTCCGACGCCGGCCACGCGATCTATGGCTGGTCGGCATTACTCAGTTGTCTGGCCTTTGGCGCGGTCTGGCTGAACAAGCCCTGGACCTGGCTGCCGCAGGCCAATCGCGCGGTCTATCCCCGGTACATCCTTCACCAGAGCCTGATCGTGCCGCTGGCCGCCCTGCTGATCCCGTTGAACCTTCCAGGCGCCGTCGAAGCCTTGCTGGTGCTGATCAGCACCTTGGTCGGCTGCGCGTTTATACACCGTTTTCTGGTGCTGCGTGTCAAGTGGCTGCAGCCATTGTTCGGGGTTCAAATTCGTCCGGAGCCGACGGCTCGCACACCTGCCGGGCAAACGGCGCGATAAGTCGCGCGGCCGGGGGGCGCAAAACCAACTGCGCGTTCGGTATCGGCGCCACGGCACCTTCGACGCACAGGCCGCACGACGCACCGTTGTCGACACGGACCCGCCGACCCTGGCCGACCACATGCTGCGGCCGTTCCGGCAAGCCCGGCGCTGAAAACCGCCCGGATTTCGCAGGGGTCTGCACGTCTCATATCCGGAATCCGGAATCCCGGATTCGAAGCGCCGACCGACCGTGATTGGCGCGGCGAGCGCGTCCGATGTGTATATTTTCTTTTAATAATCAATTACCTGTATGGCAGCGAGGATTTTTGGCGCGGTGCTTGCAAGCAATAGGTTGCCCAGACAAGACGCAAGGCCGGCGACCAGTCTGGATCTTTGCCGATCAGCAACGGGCTCGCAGCCCCGCCCGGCGTCTATGACCCATGGAGATTGTCATGTCCGGATTACTGCAAGAGCTTCGAAACGCCGCCTTCCGCCTGAAACGTTCTCCGGGCTTTTCACTGCTGATCGTGTTCGTGCTGGGCGTCGGGCTCGGTGGCGCGATCTTCATGTTCGGCGCGGTCAAGGGCTATTTGCTGGAACCGTTGCCGTTTCCCGAAAGTTCGGAGTTGATGCATATCGAGAACCAGGACCTGCCCGGCGGCAATGACAGCCTGGAAGTGCGGCCCCTGGATTTTCTCGATTACCGCGCAGAGCAGAGCTTGTTCGAAGGATTGGCCGGGTTCTACAGCGGTACGGTTAACCTCAGCGGCGCAGGCGCCGATCGCCCGGAACGCTACGACGGCGCGTTCGTCAGCGGCAATACCTTTTCGCTGCTCCAGCTCGATGCGCACAGGGGACGCCTGCTGCAACCGCGCGACAGCGAGCCGGGCGCCGCGGACGTTGTGGTGATCGGCTACAGCGTCTGGATGCACCGCTACGGCGGCAACCCCGACATCATCGGACGCTTGATCCGGGTCAACGGCCGCGAAACCACGGTCGTCGGCGTGACCCCGCCGGAGTTTGCATTCCCGATCAACGAGCGGGTATGGGTGCCCCTTCAGATCGATCCGGCAACCATTGACAACCGCGACCAGGGAACGACGCTGGAGGTCTTCGGCCGGATGATGGACGGGGTGACGCGCGAGCAGGCATCGGCCGAACTGAATGCGATCGCTGCAAACCTTGCCAGGGAATATCCCGAAACCAATCAAGACCGTACCGTGCTGGTCAAGCCCTTCGCCCATGAGTTCGTCGACAAGGGCGCGCGTACCACCATCCTGACAATGTTCGCCGCCGTGGTTCTGATCCTGATCATGGCCTGCGCCAATACCGCCAACCTGGTCCTGGTCAGGGCCACCCGCAGCGCTCGCGAGCTCACCATCCGCAGTGCCTTGGGCGCCAGCCGGCGACAGCTGGTTGTCCGCGTGCTGGCCGAATGCCTTTTGCTGTCGGCGCTGGCGGCAGTGTTCGGCTGGTTTCTCTCCGGGGTCGCCGGGGAAGCGATGATGTCGGCGCTTAGCGCCGGCGACGCGCAGATGCCGTTCTGGGTCGACGTTTCTGCTGATTATCGGGTGTTCGTATTCACCATAGGCGCCGCTACGCTGACCACCTTGATGGCCGGGCTGCTGCCGGCGCTTCGGGGCACCCGAATCAACCTCAGCGAGTCGTTGAAGGACGGCAGCCGGAGTTCGGCAAGTACCGGCATCGCTCGCGGCCTGGTCATATTCGAAATCTCGCTGGCCTGCGTCTTGCTCGTGTGCGCCGGCCTGATGGTCAGAAGCATCGTCAACATCGACCAGCGTGACCTGGGTGTGGATTCATCCAACATCCTGCTCGCCCGCATGGGATTGTTCGAGGACGCCTATCCTTCCGGGGCTTCGCGACAACAGTTTTTCGAAACGCTGACCGACGACCTGGCGGCAAGGCCCGGCGTTACGCACGCTTTCGCCGCCACCGGCCTGCCCGGCGGGCTGGCAAGCTGGACCAAGGTGGGTGTCGCCGGCGAGGGTCTGCTGGAAGATCAGTTCGATCGCGGCACCTGGGACCGCTTCACCGTCGTGACGCCGGGGATCTTCGACGCCTTGTCGATTCCCCTGGTTGCCGGCCGCACGCTGGACGTGCGCGACCGTGCCGAATCGGAGCCCGTGGCCGTCATCACGCGCACCCTGGCCGAATCCCGCTGGCCCGGGCAGGATGCGGTCGGGCGGCAGATTGCCGTGAGTTCGAGCACCGAGCCGGCGCAACTGCGCACCGTTGTCGGCGTGGTTGAAGATGTCCACCTCGGTGATGTCGAAGAAACCCTGAGCGGCGCCGTGTTCGTACCCATGAGCCAGAACGCAGTGCGTTTCGCCTACGCCGCGATCCGCACGGCCGGCGATCCGCTGGCTTATTCCGAAATCATGCGCGAGGCGGTGCTGGCACTGGATCCCGATTTGCCGGTGTACTTCGTGCAAACGCTGGACTACTGGATCACTTACGGCGCATGGACAAGCCGGGTGATTGCAGTCAACTTCGAGATCTTCGGCGCAATTGCACTGGTGCTCGCGGCGGTCGGCATGTACGGCGTACTGGCCTATTCGGTTGCCCAGCGCACCCGGGAAATCGGCGTCCGCCGCGCGCTTGGGGCGGCCGACAGGCGCATCGTGGGCCACATGGCGCGCGTGAGCTTCGGCCAGCTGGCGCTCGGGCTGCTCATCGGCATGGCGCTGGCGTTCGGGTTCGCGCAGGTCATGCGCGGCATGCTGGTCGACGTCAATGTGGCCGACCCGCTGACCTATCTTGGCGTCGCGATCCTGCTGATCCTGATCACGGCGATCGCGGCCGCACTGCCGACCTGGCGCGCGCTACGTATCGACCCTGTGGTCGGCCTGAGGCAGGAGTGAAGTCATGCGGATAACGGTACTGATTCGCGAAAGCGCCAGGCGAATCCTGAAATCGCCGCGAATCTCGAGTGCCGTGGTGCTGTGTATCGCGCTCGGCATGGCGGCTACCGCTTCGGTTTCGACGCTGATCAGCCTGACAAGTCTGCGCCCGTTGCCTTTTCCGGATGCCGAGCGACTGGTGCGCATCTGGAACGTCGAGCAGGGCACGGCCCGGCAGGACTCGCTTGCGCCGGCCGATCTGGCTGATCTGAAAACGGGCATGAATTCGCTCGACCGGCTCGAAGCCACCGCACGTTCGCGGCTGATCTGGGATCGGCCGGGTGAGCCGGGTCGCCGGGTCGAGGGCGAGGCGGTCACGTCAGGTTACTTCCCGCTGCTTGACGTCAGGCCTTTCATCGGGCGCCTGATTACGGCCGACGAGTTTTCGCGCGGCGAGCCGGTGATGCTGCTTTCGCACGAGACCTGGGGCCGGGAATTCCAGTTCGATTCCGACATTGTCGGCAAGACTGTCCGCACCCTTACCCAGGACCAGGAAATCGCCACCACCTACTCGATCGTCGGCGTACTGCCGCCGGACTTTCACGGCACGATCGAGGACGACATGCCGGATCTCGAGTTCTTCATTCCGTTCCGCGCCTATCTGGACGCCGACACCCGCAGCCGGCGCGATTTGCGCAACGTGCTGGCGATCGGCCGACTTGCCGACGGCGTTGCACTGCCTGCCGCGCAAGCCGAAGCCGATGCAATGGCCGAAACGCTTGCGCCGGACTTCGCCGACATCACCGAGGGCCACGGCTTTCTGGTCGCGCATCTGGGTGCAAGCTGGCGCGCAGGATTCAATCGGGCCAACGGCCTGCTGGCCGGCGCGGCGGCGCTGCTGCTGGCCATCGCGGTGCTCAACGTGGCGATGCTGCTAGTCAGCCGCACCGTGGAAAGAAGGCACGACCTGGCGATTCGCGGAGCGCTGGGCGCCGGCCGAGGCCGCTTGCTGGCCCCGATCATGGGGGAGACACTGCTGTTGTCGCTGGTCGGCGGCCTGATCGGCTGCCTGGTGGCCGCACCGCTGCTGTCCGCATTTCTGGCGGTGGCGGGTACCGATATTCCGAGTTACATGACGATCGAGATCGACGGCTACACGCTGGCGATCGCGTTCGGCGCGATGCTGATCGGCGGATTGCTGGCGGCCTCTCTGCCCGCCTGGGCCGCAAGCCGGGTGAACGTCAGCGACTCGCTGCGCGACGGCTCCGGAAAGATGGCGGGCTCACGCACAGCGTCGCGCTGGGCCCGGTGGATCATCGGCGGCCAGGTGGCGCTCACGGTCACGCTGATGCTGGCCGGCTCGCTGCTCGGCCGCGCATACCTGGAACTGGGCAACCGGGACCTGGGCTTCGCGACCGAAAACCGGCTGCGGATGGGCTTGTTCATCAGTGCCGAGGACGTGCCCGACGAATCCGCGCTGCCGGCATTCGTCGACCGGGTCGAAGCCGAACTGATGGCCGAACCCGGCGTGCGGGACGTTGCACTGCTGTGGCCTACTGTCCCGATGCCGAATCCGGTCACCGGGCGCCTGGCCTGGCCGGAAATGCCGGCGGCAGGCGCCGCCGACGGCATCATGGTGAGCAACTACATCGTCGACGACGGCTTCTTCGACGGCCTGGACGTTCCGCGCGTGGCCGGCCGACTGTTCGATTCACGCGATGCCGGATCGAGCATGCGCAGCGCCGTCGTCGGTCAGTCGCTTGCAGACCTGATGGGCGGATCCAATGACGCACTGGAACGGGAAATTTCGCTCAACGGCACCGCCTATCGGGTGGTCGGCGTGGTCGGGGATACGCGCTTCGGCGGTCCCGACGGGTCGGCGGATTTCAACCACCAGATCTACCTGTCCTACGCGCAGATTCCGCGCCGCGTAGTTTCCCCCATCATCGAGGTCGACGGCAACCCGGCCGATTACGCGCAGCAGCTCAATACCGCGCTGGCCCGAATCGCGCCCGGCTCGGCGGTCGACTGGGTGGAGCCGGTGGATGAATTCATTGGCTGGCTTTATCGCGACAGCACATTCCGGCTGGCGCTGGTTGCGGCGTTTGCGTTGAGCGCGCTGGCACTGGTTTCGGTCGGGCTTTATGCCGTGCTGGCCCAGCAGGTTGCTGCGGCCACGCCGGAGATTGGACTGCGCAAGGCAATGGGCGCCAGCAACCTGAACATCCTGTCGAGAGTAGTCGGTCAGGGGTTGCGTGTCAGCATCACCGGGCTTGGCGCCGGCCTGCTGCTGGGCGCGCTGTTCATCCGGTTCCTGGAGGGCATGCTGCACGGCGTCAGTCGTGCGGATCCATCGGCCTGGCTGGCGACGATCGGCCTGGTGCTCGCGATCGCGCTGACTGCCTGCCTGCTGCCCGCTCGGCGGGCCGCGCGGGTCGAGCCCATCGAAGCACTTCATCACGAATGAGATACCGAACATGGACCTGATCCCGAACATCCAGAACAGCTTTCGCCAGATTCTGAAACAGCCCGGCTTCGCAGTGGCTGTCGTGCTTACGCTGGCGCTGGGAATCGGCGCCAACAGCGCCATTTTCAGCATGATCAACGGCATCATGCTTCAGCCGTTGCCCTACCCGGACGGCGAAGACCTTGTCGTGATCCACAACACCTACCCGAAGAGTGGGCTCGACACCGCCAGCGTCTCTATTCCCGACTACATCGATCGCCGCGACCGCACCGATTCCTTCGAGTCGACCGCGCTGTTCACATGGGCCGGGATGAACCTGACCTCGACCGATCAACCGCGTCGATTGCTGGCGCTGAAAACCACGCCCTCACTGTTCGACGTGCTTGAAATGGCGCCCATGCTGGGCGCACCGTTTTCGGTCGCTCGCACCCAGCCGGGCAACGACCGCGCCGCGATGCTTTCCTATTCGCTTTGGCAGAGCGCTTTCGGCGGCCGCGAGAACATCGTCGGCGAAACCGTCCAGCTCGACGGCGAGGCCTACATGGTCGAGGGTGTCATGCCTGCCAGCTTCGTGTTCCCCAATCAGGACATCCAGCTCTGGGTGCCGTTCGCTTTTACCGAGGAGCAACTAAGCGACGACGAGCGTGGCAGTGAGTATTCGATGATGATTGCGCGGCTGGCGCCGGACGCGACGATCCAGCAGGCACAGTCGCAGGTGGATCGAATCCACGAAATCAACCGGGAAATGGCACCGGCCGAGGTTGCGGCATTCTGGGAAAACTCCGGATTCGGCGGCCGCGTCTCCGACTACCGGAAGGAATTGATAGGCGACCTGACCCAGCCCTTGTGGCTGCTCCAGATCGCTGTTGCGCTGGTACTGATTATCGCCTGCGCCAATGTGGCCAACCTGATGCTGGCCAGGGTGACGGCGCGCCAGGGCGAGCTCAACATTCGTTCGGCGTTGGGTGCAGGCCGTCGCCGTCTTGTCGCCCAGCTGCTGACCGAAAGCATGCTGCTATCTCTGGCCGGAGCCTTTCTCGGCATCGGCGTGGCCTACGTCGGCCTTCAGTTCATGATTGCGACCGGGCTGGGGTCGACCAATGCGCTATTCGAAGTGCAACTCGATGCGAGCGTTCTGGCATTCACGCTCGGTCTCGGCCTGTTGACCGGGATCGTATTCGGCGTGTTTCCGGCGCTGAGCGCCGCCGGCTCCGATAACGCCGGCACGCTCAAGGAATCCGGTCGGACCACTACCGGCTCCAGAGGCGCACGCGCGACACGCAGCGGGCTGGTCGTCGCACAGGTTGCTATCGCGGCCGTACTGCTGGTCGGGTCGGGGCTGCTCATCCTGAGCTTTGCCAAGCTGCAGAATACAAACCCGGGCTTCAACCCCGAGGGCGTTCTTACCGCCTCGCTGTCGATGCCCGACAACGCCTACACGACCACGGCTGCGGTCCAGGACTTCCACGCCCGGTTGATCGGCCGCCTGGGGGCTATTCCCGGGGTAACCGCTGTCGGAATGACCAACCGCGCTCCGTTTGCCGGCGGCAATTCGCAAGCAACGTACGACATCGAGGGTTATACACCGCCGCCGGGCATAAGCCCGCCGCACGGCATGATCAGGCAGGTCGATGCCGGCTACTTCCAGGCGCTGCAAATCCCGCTATTGCGGGGCCGGCTGTTCGAGTCGGCGGACGATGCCGGCGACCCGCCTGCGATCATCGACGAAGTGCTCGCCGAAAAATACTTTTCCGACATCGATCCGATCGGCCGGCGGATCGGCTTCGACGACGAGGAGAACCCCCAATGGTTCAACGTTGTCGGGGTCGTCGGGGCAGTCAAGCACGAAACGCTGGCGCGAACCGTCGAAAAGGAAACCTACTACCTGCCGTTTCGCCAGTCTTCGGTAAGCAGCCCGACCATAGTGATCCGTACGGCCGTCGATCCGGCTTCGGTAATCGAGCAGCTTCGCGAGGTCGTGCATTCGGTCGATCCGAATTTGCCGCTCGGCCAGGTCCAGACCATGCAGGCGTTGATCGACGTTTCGCTTCAGGTCCGCCGGGCGCCGATGATGCTATTGATCATATTTTCGGTAATCGCCCTGGCGCTGGCCGCGATCGGCCTGTACGGCGTGCTGGCCTACTCGATCACGCAGCGTACGTCGGAACTCGGGATGCGAATCGCGATGGGCGCGCGCGTGGGCGACATCATGACGCTGATGTTGCGCCAGAGCGGTGTGCTTGTGGCCGCCGGTATCGGGCTTGGACTGGTTGTAGCCGTCGGCCTGACGCGTCTGATCGAGAATCAGCTCTACGGCGTCGATCGGCTGGAACCGGCGGTGTTCGGCGGCGTGGCGCTTTTCCTTGTCGTTGTCGCGACCGCTGCCTGTCTTATGCCGGCCCGGCGCGCCGCCAGAGTCGATCCGATCGAGGCGCTTCACCACCAATGACGATCCGAATCCGCCATGTCTGAACGCTTTTCCTCAAATCACTTTTTCCGGAGACCTCGATGAACCCGTTTTCCGACGATCTTCGAACGGCGTTACGCCAATTCGCCCAGGCACCGTTACTTACGATGACCGCGGTGATTTCGCTGGCCGCAGCACTGGGCGCCGGAACGCTGCTTTTCAGCGTCGTCAATTCGCTGCTCCTGGCGCCGGTCGCCGGCGTTCCCGATGCCGAGCGCATGGTCGATATCGGCCGGACCACGCAATCGCACGGCTTTGACTCGCTTTCGCTGGCCAATCTGCGCGACCTGGAGCAGCGATCCACCACGACCGAGGCGTTATACGGCCATTCGGCGCTGACCATGAACTTGCTCGGGTCGGAAGGCCCGATTCGCGTCAACGGCCGGATGGTGTCCGGCAACTACTTTCGGGCCATGCTGCAAGTGCCCCAGGCGGGTCGGTTGATTCAACCCACAGACGATCGTCCCGGCGCGCCGGCGCGCATCGCCGTGTTGTCCGATCGCATGTACCGGGATCGCTTCGGCGCGGATCCTTCAGTGCTGGGTTCTACGTTGACGGTCAACGGTCTGAGCGTTTCCGTTATCGGCGTCGCGTCACCCGGTTTCGGCCATCCGGGCCTGGGTGCGCCGACCGATCTCTACCTGCCGCTGGGCCTCGCCGCCGATCTGGGCCGACTACCGGCCGGTGCGCTCGATTCGCGCGGATCACGCTGGATGATGGCGGGCGGGCGGCTGGCGGAAGGCCGCAGCCTGAATGAACTCAACGCCGAGCTCGTCTCGCTGGGCAATCAGCTCGAGGCCGCCTGGCCCGTCGCCAATCGGGGAATAGGCTATGCCGCGAAACCGATGCGCGCACTGCCGCCGCCGGCGCGGATGTCGGTGACTGTTTTCGTCGGCATGCTATTCGGGCTTGTCGGCGTTGTTCTATTGGTGGCCACCACCAACGTTGCATCGCTGCTGCTGTCGCGCGGCGAGGATAGACGGCGCGAAATCGCAATGCGCCTGGTGCTGGGCGCCGGTCGCGGCCGGTTGTTGCGCCAGATGCTGATCGAAACTCTGGTGCTCGTGATGGCCGCCGGCACCCTGGGTGCGGCGGCAGCCTGGATCGCGAAAAGAGCGCTGGAGGGCATCGAACTGCCGGTGCCGGAGCCTATTGCCCTGAACCTCAATCTGACCTTTTCGCCGATGGTCATGGCTTTCCTGGTGGCGATGGTGCTTCTGACGACGTTGCTTGCCGGTCTTCTTCCGGCCTGGCGCGCAGCACGCTCGGCGCCCAGCCAGGTGCTGGCCGGTTCCGGCCGCTCTGTCGCCGGCGGGCGCGGTGGATTCAGGATGGTTCTGGCAGGCACCCAGGTAGCGTTTTCGCTTCTGCTGCTGGTGCTGGCGGGCATGTTCGTCAACGCCGTACAACGAGCCGGCGATGTCGACATCGGTTATCGCGTCGATGGCGTCTACACCGCCGGCGTGGACCTGAAACCCACAGGATTCGACTATGACCAGCGCGTCGCACTTATTGAGCGCTACGTTGACGCGCTCGAAGATCACCCGGGATTCGACTCGGCTGCGGCCGCCGCAGTGGTTCCGTTGAGCATGAGCCGAATGGGGCTGGGCGATTTCATACGGGAAGACGGCGACGCCGTTTCTGCCGACGTCAACGTCGTTTCAGGCGATTTCTTCGAGACCCTTGAAATCCCGGTACGCGGACGCGTGTTCGATGCACGTGACCAGCAAGGTGGTGAAGCTGTGGCCATAGTCAATGAATCGCTGGCGCGCCGCCTGGCACCGGATGGCGAAGTGCTGGGCGAGGTGTTCGGCTTCGGCAGCGCGAACGAGAATCGGCCCATGCGCGTTGTCGGTATCACGCCGGACGGTCGCTACCGCGACATCAGTGATACCGGTACCGGCTTCGTCTATCTGCCCTATCGCCAGAACCCGCGCAGCAACATGCACGTGTTCGCGCGAAGCGACGCGGGGCTGCGCGAGGTCGAGCGGCAAATGACCGAAGTACAGATGCGTATCGACGGACGCCTGCTCAAACCGCTGGTCCAGCCTCTCGAAGACATCGCATCGCTGACGCTCCTGCCGCAGAAGATTGCCGGCGCGCTGGCCACCACGCTGGGCGTGCTGGGGAGTCTGCTGGCGGCGATCGGCCTTTACGGCATGCTGGCGCAGCTGGTGGCCAGCCACACCCATGAAATCGGCATTCGCATTGCGCTCGGCGCCGCGCCTGCAGCCATTCGGCGTCACATGATATGGATCGGTGCGAAGCCGGCCGTGTGGGGCGCAGCGCTGGGCGTGCTGCTGGCCGGACTGGCCGCCGGTGCGCTGGAAGGCTATCTGTTCGGCGTACGCGGAAAAGACACGCTGGCCTTCGCCGCAGCATTGGTCCTGATTGCGCTGATCTGCGCGGCGGCACTGACCCGGCCGGCGCTCAGGGCCGCGCGGGTTCTGCCTTCGGAGGCCCTGCGCGATGAATGATCAGGGCCAGGATTCGATCGACGCCCCAATCGTATCGCTTCGCGGCGTTTCGAAATCGGTAAGGCACAAGGGCGAGCGCGTGGCACTGCTGGACAACATCGACCTCGACCTGCGGCCCGGTGAGTTCCTCAGCATCGTCGGTCCATCCGGCTCGGGCAAGACCACGCTGCTGAACGTACTCGGCATGCTCGACCACGACTGGACCGGCCGATTCCGCCTCGGCGTGCATCAAATCGACAAACTCAAACCGGCCGCGCGCCAAAAGCTGGGCCGTGAATCGATCGGCTTTGTGTTCCAGCAATACCACCTGCTCGACGACCTGGACGTTTCGGAGAACCTCGAGCTGCCGCTGACCTACCGCGATCTGAAACGCAGCGAGCGGAAGGCTCGGGTGGAAGCAATGCTGGACAGGTTCGAAATCGCGGACAAACGCGACCTTTATCCCGCCCAGCTGTCGGGCGGCCAGCAGCAGCTGATCGCCGTGGCGCGTGCGCTGATCGCCCGGCCTCGGGTGATCCTGGCCGACGAACCGACCGGCGCCCTGCATACCAGCCAGGGCGAAAAGATCATGGACCTGCTGACCGAACTCAACGCCGATGGCGTCAGCATCATCCAGGTTACCCACAACCGCGACAACGCCGCGCGCGGGCATCGTACCGTCGAACTGATGGACGGGCGCATCCAATCGAATGCGACGGTTGGGGCGTCTTGAAGGCAGCTCGCAAACTCGTGGCAAAGCGTCGGCTGTGCCGGGGCGACCTGCGACACACCGGGGACTGGTCAGACGAGCTGTGCAGTAGGTCGGGGCGGCGTCCCCGACGATCTCCCGGTCAACGCCTGAACCGCTCCAGCAAACCGTCAAGTTCGTCGAGGCTGGTGTAGCGGATCGTGACCTGTCCCTTGCCGGAAGTCGAGTGCTTGACCGAGACTGGCGCACACAGGTTTTCGCTGAGTTCCTGCTCCAACCGCTCGATATTCGGGTCCTTGCGCTCGGCCGGCTTCTTGTCGGCACCGCCGGCCTTCAGCCGCTTGACCAGCGCTTCGGTCTGGCGCACCGAAAGATCGAGGTTGACCACCTGTCGCGCGGCGTCCAGCTGGGCGTTGCCCGCCAGGGCAAGCAAAGCGCGGGCGTGGCCCATGTCGAGCTTGCGCGCGTCGACCAGCTCGCGCACCTTCGGTTCCAGTTCACGCAGACGCAACAGGTTGGTGACCGAGACGCGCGATCGCCCCACGTTGGCCGCGACCTGTTCGTGGGTCAGCTCGAACTCGTCGATCAGCCGCGCCAGCGCGCCGGCCTCTTCCATCGGGTTGAGGTTTTCGCGCTGGATGTTCTCGATCAGCGCCATCGCCAGCGTAACCTCGTCGGGCACATCGCGAATCACCGCCGGGATGTCGTGCAGCCCGGCCTTCTGCGAGGCGCGCCAGCGACGTTCTCCTGCTATGAGTTCATAGCCGCCGGAGGCCAGCTTTCGCACCACCACCGGCTGGACCACGCCCTGCGCCTTGATCGAGTCGGCCAGCTCGTCGAGGCGGTCCGGGTCCATGCCGGTGCGCGGCTGGTACTGGCCGGGCTGGATCTGGTCCAGCGGC
>JGI12048J13642_10027864_pt1 | contig 15080 bp, 12 predicted proteins | sample ElkSlonscriptome_16_FD_13642 | JGI IMG/M metagenome (IMG submission 13642)
CAAGCCGCGAAACCACCCACCGTTTCCCACTGAACGTTTCCCACTGAACGTTTCCCAATGAACGTCGAAAATGAAAATTGTAATCATCTGTTTGATGGCGTTGTCCTTCACGGTACCAATTTTTTCGGCTGGATTGGTTTCAGCGCAGGACTATTTGTCGCCTAGCGATTTGATCCTTTCTCGTGACAAAGAAACGTTGCATGTACTCGCATCGACGGGAAAGCAGTTGATCGATTTCGATTTGCAGGAAAACAGAATGCTTCGTTCGCTGGAACTGCCAGCGGAGCCAACCGACATGGTAATGTCCCGCGACGGTGAGACGCTGTATATCGCAGGCGGCGGCCCGCAGGGACGTATTTGGATCGCCAACTCGGGTTCGGTTGTGCGTGAAATCAAAACGGGGCATACGCCGATGTCACCCATCGTGTCGCCCGATGAAAAAAGGCTGTACGTCTGCAACCGTTTCGACAACGATGTCTCGATCATCGATTTGGAATCAGGTCAGACGATTGTCAGGGTTGCCGTTTTGCGAGAGCCGATCGCGGCGGTACTCACACCCGATGGCAAGCGGTTGTTTGTCGCCAACCATATCCCAGATGGCCGTGCGGATATCGAATACGTTGCCTCAAAAGTCTCGGTCATCAACACGGAGACCCAAGAAGTCAAAACGCTGCCTCTGGTGAACGGTGCCGAAGGGATGCGAGCGATGGCAATTTCCCCCGATGGAAAGAAAATATTCGCCACGCACTTGATCGCACGTTTTCATGTGCCAACCACGCAGCTTGAACGTGGCTGGGTTTCCACCAATGCGCTCAGCGTCATCGACGTGGCCAGCGAGACTCTCCAGTACACCGTTCTGCTGGATGATATCGAACAGGGGTTTTCCAATCCTTGGGCAATTGGTTTTTCCGAAGATGGAAGAACATTAGTCGTCTCGTCGACCGGAAACCAAGAGATTTCTCTCATTGATTTGCCCGCATTGACAACAAAGATAGGCTCTCAATCAACTCAGCTAGAGGGAGAAACTCATTGGTACGCTCACAACGACTTGTCATTCCTTTCCGATATCCGAAAGCGGGTTAAACTAAAAGGCATCGGACCAAGATCGTTGGTCGTCGATGAGCATGTCGTTTATATCGGCAACTATTTTTCGGATGCCATCGAAGTCGTTCGCTTTCTTTCGAGTGGGCATACCGAAAGCAAACTGGTACAACTGGGTAGCGAACAAACAATTACCCCTGAGCGACTCGGAGAAATATATTTCAATGATTCTGCACTCTGTTTCCAAAATTGGCTGAGCTGTGCGACTTGTCATCCCGATGCACGCACCGATGGGTTGAATTGGGATTTGATGAACGATGGCATTGGTAATCCCAAGAACGTCAAGTCGATGCTTTACGCCCACCAAACGCCGCCAGCGATGTGGCTCGGTGTACGAGCCGATGCGGAAACGGCGGTTCGCGCTGGAATTCGTCACATCCAATTCGCCGTTCGACCGGAAGAAGACTCGCTGGCGATCGACGCCTACCTGAAGAGTCTGAAACCGATCCCCAGTCCGCATTTAGTGGATGGCAGGCTAAGTGATTCCGCCAGACGGGGAGAAAAACTCTTCGAGCAAGTCGGCTGTGCCCATTGCCATCCCTCTCCGTTGTTTACGGATTTCCGACTGCACGACGTTGGTCTCACGTCAGGTCCCGACGAAGGCAAAGCGGTTGACGTACCGCATTTGATCGAAGCATGGCGAACGGCTCCCTACCTGCACGATGGCCGTGCCGCAACGATGAAGGATGTTCTGACCACGTTTGAGCACGGCAACACCCAGGGCAAACTTTCGGAACTATCCGACGGTCAGATCAATGAGTTGGTGGAATACCTATTGTCTTTATAAGCTTGGTTCACTCACGTGAGCAACAAAACAATCGCTTGGCAGAACTGGAGCGATGTTCGTTCGCCGTTCCGAAATGCCGACCTCGTTGGGAATTGCGTGGTATTCAACATTGGCGGCAATATGTTTCGGTTCTGTTGCGAAGAGAGTTGGCAAGAAGGTTCGAGTAGCGAAACGGTCGAGTAAGGGAAAGAAAGATGGCAAATAAAGCCAAATTTAGATTGAAAGCGAAAGACCGGGATTCGTATCTCGAACTCGTTCAAGCATTTGCACTCGTGTCTATCGGGTCCGACGAACATCTTGAAGCGGCTAGCGATACCGTCGATCAATTGATGGCGAAGGACAGTCTCGATCATGGCGAAGAGATGTACCTTGATGCTCTTAGTGACTTGATCGCTACCTACGAAGATCGGCATCACGGTATCGAGCCAGCTTCCGATGCTGACATGTTGCGTCACTTGCTTGATTCAAAGGGCGTGACGCAGGCTGAAGTTTGCTCGGTAACGGGATTGCCCAAGTCATCTCTTTCGGAGGTCCTATCAGGCAAGAAACAGTTCAGTCGCCAAATGATTCGCAGTCTCGCAGGCTACTTTCAGATTGATGCTAGCGTGTTGACTGCGAATTTCTAACGTCTTAGATTTTAGTCCAATGCAATTACAGGTTCACCTTTGCCATCTAGGGTGGCTATTGGCATTCCTCTCGTCGGATGATGACGGAAACTTCGATTTCGATTTGCCTTATCCGAACAAATCAGCGGCTTATCCGAACACTTATCCGAACACGCCAATTCTTGATTTGTTCAAAAACGCTGGAAATTGCGGCATTTCCAAAGAAAAAAGGCACTTGGCGACGAATCGCAAAGTGCCTTTGAGTGGAGGATAACGGACTTGAACCGATGACCTACGCGCTGCCAGCGCGTCGCTCTCCCAACTGAGCTAATCCCCCTCTAAGAGTTCCTTTTTGGAATGGTAGGACTTTAGTTCGTCGACCGGCAAGTCGTCAAGTCCAAAGATAAACACTCGAGGGACATTTTTGCTCCATTTGCCCTAATTCAGCGATTTCCCTACCGTTTCAAACCAATAGAAGGCTGCAAAATGCTTTCCAATTGATTAAACTCGCCCTTTCCCTGCCCCCCTTTCTTCAAGGAACAACGATGTCTGTGAAGCTCACGATTGTCTCCGTTTTGACAACTTCGCTTTTTGTCTCGACCCTTTATGCCGATTCGCCCACCATCGATCTGTTTAATGGTCAAAATTTATCGGGCTGGCACGTCGATGTCCCAGCGAAAGATAAAGACACCAACGTGCCAGATTCGTTTATCGTCCGCGATGGTCTATTGGTTAGCCTCGGCGATCCTCGCGGCCATTTGATTACGGACAAAGTCTACAAAGATTATCGTCTGGAGGTCGAGTATCGCTTTGCAGCCAAACCAGGTAACTGCGGTGTCCTCGTACATGCCTCCAAACCACGAAGACTTTACGGCATGTTCCCGCAATCAATGGAAGTACAAATGCAGCACCAACAGGCGGGTGATTTTTGGTGTATCGGCGAAGATATCGCAGTGCCAAACATGGTCGAGCGGCGCGGCCCCAAAGAAAACTGGGGCGTCGATGGCAATAAAACTCGGCGAATTCCTAATTTGACCGATGACTCCGAGAAGCCACTAGGCGAGTGGAATACGATGATCATCGAGTGCGATGGGGATAGCGTTAAGGTTTGGGTCAATGGCGATCTGGTTAATCATGGAACGGATTGTACTGCCAGCAAAGGCCAAATCGCGATTCAAGCGGAAGGCTCCGAAGTTGAATTCCGCAAGGTCGAATTGACACCTCTACAGAAGTCGTAGGCGGTATTAACCCAGCCTTCGCAGTGGTTGCCGTCGCTGCTAAAATTCCGGCATGAGTACTACCCCCAATATCTCGAACATTGATGCTTACGACTACGACCTGCCTCGCGAGCGGATTGCTCAAGAACCGTTGGCGGTTCGCAGCGATGCGCGGTTAATGATCGTTAATCGTCAAGATCATTCGATTGACCATGCCTATGTCCGTGATCTACCACAATGGCTGACGCCGGACGATTGCTTGGTCGTCAATAACACTCGCGTGGTTCCTGCCAAACTGGTCGGCTTTCGAACGGAAACCGGCGGACGTTGGCAAGGACTGTTCTTACAAGCCGATGCGGCGACTGGCGTTTGGGAGGTCCTCACCAAAACTCGCGGTACGCTGCGGCCCGGTGAGACGATCACCATCCAAGATCGTGAGGGTCGCGAGGGGATGCGGTTAGTCGTGGTCACACGTACCGACGAGGGGCATTTAGTGGTGACGCCCACGATGCCCAAAGGCGACCATTCGGAGCCGCCGAGCGAACCGTCGCAGTGGCTTGAGCGTTACGGTCGCATTCCGCTGCCACCCTACATTCGTGACGGTCAAATGGTCGACTCGGATGTCGAAGACTACCAAACGGTCTATGCGGAACATCGCGGTAGCGTCGCGGCTCCAACCGCCGGGTTGCATTTCACCGAAAAGTTACTCGATCAAATTCGTCGCTCCGGCACCGAGATCGCTGACGTGACGTTGCACGTCGGCATTGGGACATTTCGCCCCATCGCTGTCGAGCAACTTGACGATCATGTGATGCACAGCGAATGGGGAAGTCTCGACGCGAAAACGGCAGACAAAATCAACGACCGTCGTCAACAAGGTCGCTGTGTCGCCGTCGGGACGACAAGCGTTCGAGTTTTGGAAAGTGCCGCTGCTGCAAATGATGGAAAGCTAGCCACCTGGACCGGTTCGACCGATTTGTTTATCAAACCTCCGTTTGATTTCAAAGCAGTCGATGCGCTGATGACCAATTTTCATCTACCGCGAAGTAGCTTGTTGGTCATGGTCAGTGCATTCGCCGGTCATGAACTGATCATGCGAGCCTACCAAGAAGCGATCGCAGAAGAGTATCGCTTCTTTAGTTACGGCGACGCAATGTTAATTCTATAGTGAGCCTACTTCAAACGGCGGAGACCTACTCCGATACCGATGCCACCGCTTCGCACAACTCAGGCATCGTGTCCTCGTTCATCCCTGCAACATTGATTCGGCCACTGCCGACGATGTAGATGCCAAACTTTTGCTTTAGTTCATCAACTTGCATCGCAGTCAAACCGCTGTAGGAGAACATGCCTCGCTGTGGCAATAGGAACGAAAAGTCGTGTCCTTTGCCCGTCGACTTCATCGTTTCGACGAACTGAGTTCGCAATCGCGTGATTCGCCCGCGCATTTCTTCGACTTCGCCTTTCCACATTTCGGTCAAGGCAGGGTCATCGAGAACACATGCGACGATCGCACCACCGTGCCGCGGCGGATTGCTGTAGTTCGTTCGCACGATTTTTTTCAGTTGGCTCTGCGATGCTTTCATTGCACTGGCATCGGCGGCGACTAAGCAAATCGCTCCGACTCGTTCGCTATAAAGACCAAAGTTTTTCGAGAACGATGTGCAAACGATTGCTTCGTCGACCGCATCGAGAACGGTATGCAAGCCGACCGCATCTTGCTCAAGCCCATCACCGAAACCTTGGTAAGCAAAATCGATCAACGGTAACAAACGCCGCTTGGCGACCGTTTCGGCGATCGCCTTCCATTGCTCGGTCGTCGGGTCGATCCCGGTCGGGTTGTGGCAACAAGCATGCAGCAAAACCGCATCGCCGGGTGACGTTTTTTCGTTCAAGTCTTGCAGCATCGCATCGATGTCAAACGATGTTCGATCGGCGGCCAAGTAGCGATACGTCTCACTCGGCAAACCCGCCGCTTGAAAGATCGCAGGATGGTTGGCCCAAGTCGGCGATGACATCCAAATGCGAATCGGTGAGAGTTGGGTTACCAAAAAGTCCGATGCGACCCGCAACGCTCCGGTGCCGCCAGGCGTTTGCAGGACGGCAATCCGATCCGAGTCGATTCGATCACGAAAAACCAACGAACGGACGTGTTCGCGGTAGCTCGGCAAACCGTCAATCCCAAGGTAGCCCTTCGTCGTTTCCTCTTCGAGCAGTTTTCGTTCGGCTTGCTTGACACATTCTAAAATAGGCGTTTTTCCCGAAGCATCTTTATAAACTCCGACACTCAAATTCATCTTATTCGGCTTTGTGTCGGCGATAAAAGCTTCGGTCAGTCCGAGGATGGCGTCGGGCGGAGCCATCGCAATTGTGCCGAATCGCTGAGCGGATGAGGTGGATGCCGAAAAAGTGGATGAGGTTGTCATAGGAAAACCAGGCGTAAAAGGGTTGCCAAATGGGAGGGGATTGTGCAGAAACAAACACCAAATCGTAATCCAAAGTTGCTAGGACGCCTAGGGCTTTGTCAGTGCTCGATTTGGGCACCGGAAAAGGCGTCAAACGTTTCGTCCACGCTGGAAAACGAAAGTCGTTGACGACTTCCGCTACACGCGCACCCCGAATGGCAATCGCTGGCAAACCGTCTGGCTAACGGGATTCGACATGCGTTAGGAAGACCTTCGCGTGATTGAGCAAAAGCTCATCCGGGGCTGCGGCTCCAGGACACGAATCATGAATCATCTCGCCCGATGGCGAAATCGGAGGTGAGATCAACGCTGGCGGCGAATTTAGCGAGGTTGGCGAAAGTCGCGATACCACGCTCGCGACCGCGTTTCCGCTGCAATAACGCATCGTAAAAATGTTGTCTTCAGCGTTGTAATCCGTTTCCAAGTTCGCGTCACAAAGCAATCCCGATTGACGCCATGCTTTGCGACGTTGGATCAGGGAGCGATACCAATCCAAAGTTTGCTGGTCCCCTTGGTCCCGTGGTCCGATCTTGGAGGATTCGAACGCCATCGGTTCAATCGGCAAGGTGCCTTCGGACCAATCATGTTGTGGGTACTCGCGATGCCGACCCTCGACGACCGCTTTTCGCATCGCTTCGTCACCAAAATCGACGAAGAATGAAAAGGGGTTTTCGGAGGCGAATTCTTCACCCATAAATAGCATTGGAATCGCTGGACTTAATAGCAACAACGCTGCCGCCGCTCGCTGAGTCTCGTGCGACGTCAGTTGATGCAACCGTTTCGCCAACGGATGATTGCCAATGAAATCGTGATTTTGGATCGAATAGACCAACTCGTTCATTCGAACCCGTTTACGATGCTCCGGGGCTCCATCAGCCGGTTTGCTACGAAAACGCACTTGAGTCAGGGTGCCTTCGTAAACGTAACCTTGCGATAGCGTTTGAGCCAAATCGGTATTGGGATAGTAAGTTCGATTGGACAGTTGCTCTCCAGGACGCACGGTTGCAAAAACGCTGTGCAGAAAGTCGTCACACCACATCGCATCAAAACCAATCCCGCCGTCGTCAAGCGGCTGCGTCATCTCAGGATCATAGACGTTTGACTCCGCGATTAAGATCGTCTTTCGCTTCGACGCTTTGCTCCATTTGTGGATCTGCTGATTCATTTCAGCGATCACATGGGTCGACGAATCGTCTCGGGTGCAATGGACTGCATCCACACGAAGCCCATCGATGTGGTATTCATCGAGCCAATAAATCGCATTGCTGATAAAGAAGCGACGGATGTCAACAGCGAATCGAGCATCATCAAAGTTCGGGGCATCGCCCCACGGGGTCGCATGTTTCTTTGAATAGTAAGGTGCAAACTCGCCCAAATAGTTTCCTTCGGGGCCGAAGTGGTTGTACACGACGTCGACGATCACTGCTAAACCCTTTTGATGGGCGGCGTCTACCAGCTGTTTCAAGTCGTCAGGTGAGCCATAATTGTGATTAGGAGCAAAGAAACCGACACCGTCATACCCCCAATTCCAGCGGCCTGCCGATTCGGCGAGCGGCATCATTTCGATTGCGGTGACACCAAGTTCGACGAGCTCATCAAGCCGATCGATCGCCGATAAAAAGGATCCCTCTTCGGTAAACGCTCCGACATGCAGCTCATAGATAACGAGCGATTCCGCTTTCGGCGGCTGCCAAGACTGATCATTCCATTCGAAGACATCGCTACAAATCTCGCTCGGTCCATGTACCCCACGCGGCTGATAACGCGACGCGGGATCGCATCGAGGTTCGCCACCATCGACCGAGAACAGGTATCGTTGGCCAATCCCGCATTGCTCGACCAGGGCTGAAAAATAACCCTCGCTGTCGCGACCGAGCGGAATCCGACGGTCTTGATCGATTAGCACCACGTCGACCGAATTCGCGTGAGGCGCCCAAACCAAAAAACCTGTCTGGTCGCCAGAAAACGCGTGCGCCCCCAAGTGGCGATGCAGTTCAATTTGTGGGATCGATCTTGGCTTCATGGGTATAAGCTGAAAGAGAAATGTGGTTAAAATAATCGGGTACAACGATCTTGGCTATCCGATCTTGGCTATCCGATCGATGTACTGAAAAACAGACACCATTTAAATGTCCTCTGCAATCCCCGTGCTTCGCTACCTTCCCTTTGGCAATTGCAATGTCGCTGCGTGTTCTATTGATGATCAGTTCGATGCGCGGAGGCGGCAGCGAACGGCAAACGCTGTTACTACTAAAACATCTCGACCGGTCTCGCTTTGAACCTCATTTGTATTTGACGGAAGCGAAAGGCGATTTGTTGTCATCGGTTCCCTCGGATGTTCCGATTCACTCGTTTGACCAACACCCATCGTCGGCGGGGTTGTATTATCCCGGACGAAGACTGAACCAGCAAATGGCGAGCCTACGGCAACTGCTTGACTCGGAAAAAATCGATGTTGTTTACGATCGAACGTTTCACATGACTTTGATCGCTGGCAAACCGTGTCGAGAACTTGGTATCCCCAGAGTATCGACGATCGTCAGCCCGCCGCACCAAGCCGTTCCGATGGTCGAACGACGATTCGTTCGTTTCAAGCGTGCCCGGTTGGCGAAAGCATATAAGGAATCGCGAACCGTTGTCGCCGTCAGTCGCACGGCTGCCGAATCGGCGGAAAGATATTACGGGCTTGTTCCCGCAAGCGTGCAGGTGGTCTACAACCCTGTCGAAGTCGCTGACGTTCAAGTCTCGCCATCACCTTTCAAGGATCTGTCTAGCCAGAAAATACGTTTGCTATGCGTCGGCAGGATGAGTAGCGAAAAGGGCCATGCAGACTTGATCAACGCAATGACTTGGATCGAATTGCATGAACCGCGCTTGGCATCGACCCTATCGTTGACATTGATCGGTGACGGTCCGCTGCGTGAATCGCTTGAAGCGTTGGCAAAGAGATCGGTTCAAAGCGAGCGGATCGAATTTATGGGTGTCGATCCCGATGCTGGCAAATGGATCGCAGCAGCCGATGCTCTGATTTTGCCATCCACCTTTGAAGGGATGCCGAACGTTGTGCTTGAAGCGATGGCGTTGCGGACTCCCGTCATCGCCACGCGAGCGGGCGGAACGGTTGAATTAGAACGCGATGAGCCGACGATCGAGTGGGCGGAGCCAAATGACCCCGAATCGTTGGCCAAAGCAATCCTCCGGTTCGTTCAGCACCGAGACATTGCTAAACAGAAAGCGCAGGCGGCTTACCAATACGTACAAGAGTATCACAACGTTGCCAAGACGATGCAGAAAATTGAAAGCTTGCTCTGAGGCGGCGATTGTCGCTCCGCTCAGACCGCAGCGAGAGATTCTCGATCGCTTAACCGTTCGCGGGTGCGAAGTTGGTGCTCCAAGACTTCCAAGTCCGCATCCGACGCATCGGAATTCTCGGCCATTCGTCTTTCCATACGGCGGCGTAGTTCTGGTTCCTCTGTCTCACAATCGATAATCTGAAACGGCACGCGGAATTGATCGGCCAAGCGTTGAAACCGAGACCGCTGCTGTTGCTTCAAAAATGTCGCATCGACGATCACCGAGATACCTGCGTTCAAAATGTCGGCTGTCAATTTCTCAAGTCGTTGATAGGTGGCCTGTGTTGCCGTCGGACCATAGAGTTCGGACGTTTGTTGCTCCACCGGACGATCGGTAGGTGACAAACCATATAGACGCTTTCTTTCCAAATCCGATCGCAATCGAATCGCTTGGCACGTTGAAATGAATTGCTCGCTCCTCGTCGTTTTCCCGCTTCCGCTGACACCATGCGTGATCCACAACGTAGCGGAAGTCGGCTTCGAAAATGCTTCGGCTTGTTCGATATGCTTCACGCATTCATCCAAATCATCTTGACGCTCGTGCTGATCTGGATCACGTTGGCGAGCGCGAATCATGGCAACTTTGGCTCGAACCAATGCTCGATAGACCAAGTAAAATCTTAATAAGCGAATCGCTTCATAATCGCCCGTATGTTCGAAATAGGTGTTCAGTAAAACGCTACCTAAGTCGGTTCGATCATGAGCGGCGAAGTCCATAACCAAGAAGGCGATGTCATTGATCACATCGATCCAGCGAAGCGATTCATTGAACTCGATTCCGTCGAATGGAACAAAATGGTCGCCGAAGTGGACAATGTTTCCGGCATGCAGGTCTCCGTGGCATTCGCGAATGAAACCGTTGATCGAGCGGGCTTTGAAACGGTTTTCGTGGTTTGCAAAAAAGTCGTGTGTCCAAGCTTCAAGCCGATCGATCGTTTTCATGCTTTCGCCTAGATCGACGCTCTGCAACTCCTGGAAATTATCGATCGCATCCGATAGAACGCGGTCGGCGGTTCCATAGGGTTCGAACAAGTCACTTACGGCTGCGTTCGTGTGGAAATTAGCAATTTTGTATGCCAAATCCTTCACCTCCCGTTGCGATACATTCCCCGCCTCCAAGCGTTCCACCAACAGGCTGTCATGGGGGAAACGCCGCATTTTTACCGCATACTCGATCGGTTTACCCGTACCTTCGACTTGAACCGTTCCTTTGTCGAGAGTGATCGGAACAACGTCCAAGTACAAATCACCGGCCAAACGACGATCGAGTCGCACTTCTTCTTCGCAATATCGCTTACGGTTTTCCAGCGTTTGGTAATCTAAGAAGTCCGTGGCGATCGGCTTTTTGACTTTGTAGGCATGGTCACCCACCAAAAAGATCCAAGAGATATGCGTTTCATGAACGGAAACTGGAGCGGCACGAGTCAGTCGATAGGATTGCCAATCGCGAAGCTGTTCCACCAACTCCTCGGGTTGGATGGATGTTTGAATCGTAGACATTTTTTCGATCCCTTGATTTGTTATCTCGCACGATAGAGGTCGCAACATCAAACGAGGCGACTACGGATAGGGGGATGCAATAACAGGACCAAACATGAAGTATCGGTGGCGATTGCTGGTTTTTTAGCGACTGCCAGCAAGGAGGGCCATGTTTTGGTTGGAAGTTTGCCTGCCGAGTGGGCGGAGAAGCACGCAGATAATGAGCCCAAACAGCGCAGCGACAATCGAGGTTCTCAGTAGCGGAAGTCGTCAAGACTTTCGTTTCATTGGGCAAAACCACGCCGCGACGAAACTCTTGACGCTTTTCCGATAAAAAGATTCACAAGCTCCGAGGGCAGAGCGGCACCGCTGGAGAAGCCATTCCCACACTTTTAGCCCCTGCGACCGTTAATTCCGTTAAACTTCGCGTTTCCAGGTGACGATAAACGAGAATGGCAAAGTAGCTCCGCCTCTCCGAGACGGAAATTGCAGCTCTCTCGAGTCTCTTAGAGACTCGTCTACTACGGCAAATCGCTATGGAATTTGAATGTGTTGGCAATTGAATGGACAACAAAGGATTTTGCTTGTCACCACATTCGTTCTGTTTTGCCATCTGGCAAACGGCCAATCGGTAGAACTGCCGGATGACGCCTGGGCTCAACCAGCGGTCTACTGGGATGGATTGATTGACGAGCCAGTGATTCCCGCAGCGTGGTCCTCCGCTCCGCTTCTGGATGCCAATCGCCCGCTGAGCGATTTTCGTTCGGACCAGTTTGACGGTGATTCTGGCTTCAATCTGGCAAATAGCTTCAACGCGTTTCCCGAATTCGAAGGTGGGATCAGTATTGTAAATGATAAAGTCGCGATGAAGATCGGCGGCTACGTGAAAGCGGATTTGATCAAAGATTTCGACGCAATTAGTTCAACCGACGAGTTTGATACGACATCGATATTTACCGATGGATCACTGAGCCGCAACGCTCGCTTTCACGCCCGACAATCACGCCTAAGTTTCGACACACGTTGGCACGTTAACGAGCGAGTCGTTCGCGCGTACATTGAAGGTGACTTTTTCAGCGGCGACGACAACGGCACTAGCAATTTTCGCCTTCGTCATGCCTACGGAACGCTTGGTCGCCTGACTGCCGGACAAACTTGGACCACGTTTGTCGATCCATCGGCTGTCCCACCCACGCTTGACTTCGAAGGTGCCGTGTCGAACGTCAATCGCCGGCAAGGCCTTGTTCGCTACGAACAACCCATCATGGACGATCGTTTGACATTTGCTGTGGCGATCGAGGATCCCGAATTCATTTTTACCCAACCCGAAATGGTAAGTGGGAAAGACCAGACCCAGTCGCCAGATTTCCTTACCCGGCTTCGCTTGGAAGACGATTGGGGATCGTTTCAGGTCGCTTTGGTTCTAAGACAACTGGGGTTCCAAGTCAGCGATGGCCCGCTAATCGAAGAGTTGGCTTGGGGATTCAACTTTAGTGGGTCCGCTCGATTGCTCGAGCGTACAAAAGGATACTGTCAAATCACGTTTGGCGAGGGAATTGGTAGCTATCGTGGTTCACCTGATGCCGTCGCGACGGGACCAAACACAGCGGCTATCTTGCCCGTCTTCGGATGGATGGTCGGCGTACATCATGAATGGACCGATCAATTAACTTCCAACGTTACCTTCAGCAAATTAACGTTAGAAGATCAACCGGGACAATCACCAGCCAATCTGGCCGATACGACTTATCTGGCTGTCAATCTGATCGCCAATCCCTACGAGCGAGTCTTTTGCGGGATCGAGTATCTGTATGGTATCCGGCAAGACGTCAGCGGCCAAAGCGGCAGTGCCAATCGCTTGCAGATATCGTTCGGCTTCTATTTGCCTTGAGCCATTGTCTACGCGCGAGGATGAAAACTTTGATGGACCTTTTTGAGTCGTGAATGCTCGACGTGTGTGTAGATTTGAGTTGTCTGAATACTGGCGTGACCGAGCATCTCCTGGACATGCCGCAAATCGGCACCGCCCGCTAACAAGTGAGTGGCAAAGCTGTGACGTAAACTATGAGGACTAATCGACGGGTCGATTCCGACTCGCTTGGCATAGAACTTGACAAGCCGCCAAAGCTGAATTCGGTCGAGGGCTTGACCACTTCTCGACAGGAACAACGGTTCGGGTGGATGCGGACTTTTGGCAGCGAGCTTTCCGCGAATCTCTTCACAGTACCGCTCGATCGCTTTGATCGCTCGGGTTCCGATGGGGACCATTCGCTGCTTGCCCCCTTTTCCCTCGCACTTCAAATGCTTTTCCGACAACGATAGATCACGAACGCGAAGCGAGCAAACTTCGGAAGCTCGGCAACCGGTCGCGTAAAGGACTTCTAGCATTGCTACATCCCGCTGCCAATAGGCATCGTATTTTCTTGGTGAACGCAAAAACTCTTCGACTTGGCCCCGTGACAAGACGCCAGGCATCCGTTGCCACATTTTCTGTGTCACGATCAACTCCGCAGGATTCGATTCGACGATCCCTTCGAGTTGTAGATATTTGAAGAACGTCCTCGTCGCGACCACGTTTCGAGCGATCGATGCCGGGGCCAGTCCTTCACTGGAAAGCGATGCGATGTAATCCGACAAATCGCTAATCGACAATTGATTGAGTTTGCGGTCCCCCACGTGGGCGGTAAACCGTTTCATGTCGCGTCCATAGGCGTCGATCGTATTGGCCGCCAAATGGCATTCGCTGCGCAAGTAGTCCAAAAAGTCGCTGCACATCGACTCCGTCGCCTGACACGTTTCTTCGGGCGAGCCGGTTTGGGCAAGCATCTGCAGTTTTGTGGGCCGTTTTGCCATCGCATTTCGCTCTTGGTGCTGGTGGAATTCGTCATTCGCCTTTATCCTATTCGACGGTAGCGATGGCGTTTGAACGCAAATAGAGCGGTTCCAATCGCGTTTCGTTGCTTTGATGTTTCAACCGTTCCAAGTTTTCTAAGAAGTACGATTACCATGAATGTTCTAGTGGTAGGGGGTGCGGGCTATATCGGTTCGCACGCTGTCCGTTTGCTAATTGAAGCTGGCCATACCGTTACCGTCTTCGACAATCTGTCCCGCGGCCATCGAGCGGCCGTGCCCGAAGGGATGCTTGTCGAAGGCCAATTATCGGATCGCGATTTGGTCGTCAAGACGCTCCGCGACAAGAACATCGATGCTGTGATGCACTTTGCTGCATTTGCATTGGTGAACGAATCCGTCAACGATCCAGCGTTATACTACCGCAACAACATCATCGACGCCGTCGAACTTCTCGACGCAATGCGAGAAGCGGACGTCAAAAAGATTGTCTTTAGCAGCACGACAGCCACGTATGGTGAACCAGAGATTGTGCCGATCCCCGAAACGACTCCGCAAAACCCGATCAATCCCTACGGATTCACGAAGCTCGTTTTCGAACATGCCTTAGCGGATTACGCGTCGGCTTACGGATTTGGCTACGCCGCCCTTCGCTACTTTAACGCAGCCGGGGCTCGACCCGACGGCTCGATCGGCGAAGACCATGATCCTGAATCGCACCTCATCCCGCTGGTACTTCAAGTGGCATTGGGCCAGCGCGAGTTGATCACCATTTTCGGAGACGATTATGAGACCGAGGATGGTACGTGCGTTCGCGATTACATCCACGTCGATGATTTAGGGGCCGCCCACCTTTCGGCACTTGAAAAGATCGAGCTTGGCAAAGGAATTCGAGTCAACCTTGGAACCGGGCGTGGAACGAGCGTCCGAGAGATTGTCGAAGCCTGCCGCGAAGTGACCGGCCATCCCATTCCTGAAAAGATGGGCCAGCGCCGTGAAGGGGATCCGCCAAAATTGGTCGCCGATGCCCGCTTGGCAAAAGAACTGCTCGGCTGGGAACCCAAATACACCGACGTCAAGTCGATGGTCGAAACCGCATGGAAGTGGCACCAATCGCACCCGAACGGGTATCCGAAGTAGGGTTTACAGCGGCAAACGACTGAACTTCCTCGCCCAAGCGCAGGAGCCTGTCGAAGAAGTAGCATTGCTTTCAGGCCGGAGGC